>OGYJ01002641.1_pt1 | contig 11741 bp, 9 predicted proteins | sample 1576531 | NCBI WGS metagenome assembly OGYJ01 (sample SAMEA3541574, study PRJEB24748) | human gut metagenome | biome: human gut; feature: human-associated habitat; material: faeces | place: China | collected 2012 | reverse complement strand
AGGGACCGCCGTGGATGATGGCGGGAGTCCCCTCCAGCGACTGGGCCAGATTGGGGCGGATGGCGTCCTTCAACAGGGCGGCCATGGCCCCCGCAGCCTTCAGATCCCCGGCAGTCACCGGCTGGCCGTGGCCGTTGTATCCCACGATCATCCGGGCCAGACGGGCCTTCAAGTCTGTCAGATCCTCCGCCAGACACAGCACCGCCATGACCTCCGTGGCCACGGTAATGTCAAAGCCCTCCTCACGGGGGACGCCGTTTCCCTTGCCACCCAGACCGCAGAGAATATAGCGCAGCTGGCGGTCGTTCATGTCCACGCAGCGCCGCCATGTCACCTGTTGGATGTCCAGAGCGTTGCCCTGATAGATGTGGTTATCCACCATGGCCGCCAGCAGGTTGTTGGCGGCGCCGATGGCGTGGAAGTCGCCGGTAAAGTGGAGGTTGATGTCCTCCATGGGGGCCACCTGCGCCCAGCCGCCGCCGGTGGCTCCGCCCTTGAGGCCGAACACCGGCCCCAGAGAAGGCTCACGCAAGGCCAACACCGTCTTTTTCCCCAGAGCCGACAGGCTGTCCGCCAGCCCAATGCTGGTGGTGGTCTTCCCCTCCCCGGCGGCAGTGGGGTTGATGGCTGTGACCAGGATCAGCTTCCCGGTCTGGGGCTTGCCCACTGTGGCGGAGGGCAGCAGCTTGGCCTTATAGCGGCCGTAGCACTCCAACTGCTCCTCCGTCAGGCCCAGCTTTGCGCCGATGGCGGTGATAGGGAGGAGGGGGCAGCTCTGTGCGATCTCGATATCAGTTTTCATGAGTCAGCCCTCCTTATGCTGCCGTCTGCGGGATGCAGAGATGGTATTTTCCATGAGCATGGCCCGTGTCATAGGGCCTACGCCCCCCGGCACGGGGGTAATATAGGCCGCCTTTTCCGCCACGGCGGCGAAGTCCACGTCGCCGCAGAGCTTGCCCTCATCATTGCGGTTCATGGCCACATCCACGACCACGGCGCCGGGCTTGACCATGTCGGAGGTGATAAGACCACGGCGGCCCACGGCGGAGATGAGGATGTCCGCCCGACGGCACTGCTCCGCCAGATCCGGCGTGCGGCTGTGGCAGACGGTGACGGTGGCATCCTCCGCCAGAAGCAGCAGGGCCATGGGCTTTCCCACGATGTTGCTGCGGCCCACCACCACACAGTGTTTCCCGGCGGGGGAGATGCCATACGCCCGCAGCAGGGCCATGATCCCGGCGGGGGTGCAGGGCAGGAACCGGGGCAGCCCCAGCATCAGGCGACCCACATTCTCCGGGTGGAAGGCGTCCACGTCCTTCTCCGGGCGGATGGCCTCCAGCACGGCCCGGCTGTCCAGCCCCTCCGGAAGGGGAAGCTGCACCAGAATTCCGTCCACGTCCTCCCGGCGGTTCATGTCCTCCACCAGTGCCAGCAGCTCCTGCTGGGTGGTTTCAGCGGGCAGGTGATGGTTCAGGCACCGCACCCCGCACTGGGCGCAGTCTTTCTCCTTGTTGCGGACGTATACGGCGCTGGCGGGATTGTCCCCCACCAGAATCACCGCCAGACCCGGCTGGCGGGGCAGGGCGGCGGCCTCCTGCCCCAGCCGCCCCCGCATCCGGGCGGACAGGGCCTTGCCGTCTAACAGCGCAGCACTCATGACGGGTCCTCCGTCGGGGTTTCACCGGAGGTATCCTTCTGGGAGGGAGACTCCGTCTCGGAAGAGGCGGCTTCGGCGGGAGCATCCTCAGTGGGAGTCGCCTGAGCGGGAGACTCAGCTGCCGGGGCGACAGCCGCTTCGGCTGCGGCGGCGTTGCGGGCCGCAACGATGTTGACATACAGCTCCTCCGGCTTGTGGGGGTGGAGCTTGATGTTGTAGTACAGCATGAAGAGGGACACGAATACCATCACAAGGCTCAGAGCCTGAGACACCCGGATGGGCTGGCCGCCGATGGTCCAGTTGAAGAGGTACAGGCTGTCGGTCCGCAGGCCCTCGATCCAGAAGCGGCCGATGCCGTACCACAGGAAGTAGAACCAGGTGTTCTCGCCGTCGAAGCGGCGGGCCTTGGATACCAAGAAGATGATGAGCAGCAGCCCCGCCAGATTCCACAGGCTCTCATACAGGAACGTGGGGTGGACTTCCACCAGCTGGCCGGTGACGGTGGTCAGCTGCATCCGCCACGGCAGGGTGGTCTCGGCACCGAAGGCCTCCCGGTTCATGAAGTTGCCCCACCGGCCGATGCACTGGCCGATGAGCAGGCCCATCACCGCAAGGTCAAGCATGGCTCCCAGCTTATAGCCCTTGTGGCGGCTGATGCAGATGCCCACGATGACCACGGCGATGACGGCACCGTAGATGGCAAGGCCGCCGTCCCAGATGGCGATGGCCTTGCGGAAGCTGAAGCTGCCGTCGCTGTTTTTGAACTGATCCAGATAGAACAGCACATAGTAAATTCTTGCCCCCACAATGGCGCAGGGGATGCCCCACAGAACGCTGTCCAGCAGGTCGTCCTCGGTGATGCCGTACTTGGACTTCTGGTTCATGCACCACCAGATGGCGATGACCAGACCAAGGGCGATGAGGATACCGTACCAGTAAATGCCGTTGCCGATGTCCAGCGCCTTGGAGCTGGCGGTAAAGGCCCAGTCCCCGAACAGACCGGGGAACCGGATGGGGCTGTCAGTCATAATTTGCATGATGATTCCTCCTTGGGATAAAGTGCAGAGCGCCGTGCGCTCGAAGGGGTGGGGTGGCTTCAGACCTGCGCCGCCAGCTCACGGGCCAGCCGCTCCACCACGCCGGGGGCGTAGGGCAGCTCCAGCCCGGCAGCTGCCAGCGTTTCGGCGTAGAGCTTGCTGCCGCCGGAGGCGCACAGGGCGTGGTATCTGGCCCAGCCGTCCACGGGGTCGGCGTCATAGGCGGCCTTCAGCTGCTGGGCGCAGACGATGGAGAGGGCGTAGCTCACCACATAGCGGGGGAACATATAGATGGCCGTGTTGGTGAACAGGTCACAGCCGGCCAGCACCTGCTGTTGCCACGGTTCGTTGTTCTGGGCCCGGCCGAAGGCCTTCTCCGTGCGGTCGAACTCCTCTGCCCACTGAGAAAGAGAAGCGTCCGGGTGCTCATAGAGCCACGTCTCGAAGGTGTGGATGGAGCAGAAGGCGCACAGCTCCTTGATGAAGTCGTAGCGGTGCTCCGTCAGGAACTGGGGGGCGTGAGGGCCGAAGAAGTCCCGTGCGTAGGGGAGGGTCAGCAGCTCCATGGTCTTGGAGTGGACCTCCGCCAGATCGGGACTCAGCCCCACATAGTCCGCCAGCGGCTGGCTGCGGTAGGAGAGGTAGCCCTGAAGGCCGTGGCCCAGCTCGTGGGTATAGACGGTGACGTCGGAGCCGGTGCCGTCGCAGTTGGCGAAGATGAAGGGCATCCCGCAGGGGGCACCCAGCATATCGCAGGAGCCCATGCCGGAGATTTTATTGGGAGAGCCTGCCACGTCCAACAGGTCGTGGCGGACCATCTCGTCGAAGAAATGTCCCGCCTCCGGACTCAAGGCGTGATACATCCGGCGTGCAGCCTTGGGCAGCTCCTCTGCCGCCACGGGGACGGCGTTGCCCTCTGGGAACACCAGCGCCCGGTCATAGGGCAGCAGCGTTTCCACCCCCAGCCGCTGGCGCTGCTGCTCCTGCATTTGCAGATACAGGGGCGTGATGTACTTTTGCACCTGACGGCAGAACTCGTCCAACTCCGCCCGGCCATAGCCCAGACGCTGCATACTGAGATCGCCGTAGTCGGCAAAGCTGTCGAAGCCGTTTTCACGGGCCAGCTGGTTCCGGGCATGGACCAGCTCCCGCAGGAGCTTTTCCATTACGGGGCCGTTTTCCACGGCGGTCTGCTGCTGGGCGTCATAGGCGGCCTTGCGGCGCTCCCGGTCGGTGCTGGTCAGCGCAAAGCGCAGCTGGCCGCCGCTGAGAGTCTCGCCCTGCACCTGATACTTGGCGGAGGCCACCAGCTGCTGGTATTGGGCGGTGAGCTGGGAGATGCGGGCCTGCAGCTCCTTGCCGCCGGTGTGGAGCCGCTGGTCCAGCGTCAGCAGGCGGCGCAGCTGGGGGCCGAAGGCCTCATCCACCGCCGCAGCGTAGGGACTCTCTGCTATGGCCATGGACAGAGACTGCGTATCCAGCGTCTCCAGTCGGGGCATGGTCTCCTGCAGCTCCCGCTGATAAAACTCGTCAGTGACATCGTGGAAGGCCCGGATGAAGGCGATGCTCTGGCAGAGAGCTACCTCCTGCTGGAGGGCATCCCGCTGCCGAACCACCTCCAGCAGATCCTCCGGATCTTGGGCGTCCTTAGCCCGCTGGGTCAGGGCATCGTACCGGGCCTGAAAGGCCTCTACATCGGGGCTGGTATAGGGAAGATCGGAAAATTTCCAGTCGTCGTTCATGATCAGTCCTCCTTGGGATAGATAACGGACAGGGCCGCACGGCTGCGGCAGATATGCTCCCGGATGAAATCCAGCACATCCTGCGGGGTGATGCTGTCGTAAATTTCCGGGAAGCGCAGGGGATCAAAGTGCTGGAAGCAGCCCTCCACCAGCGAAATGGCGATGGAATCGAAGGAGTTGAGGCCCTTCAGGGAGGCCCCGAAGTTTCCCCGCTTCATCCGCTGCCAGTAGTCCGGATCCAGACCCTCACGGGTCAGGCGTCGGGCCTCCTCTAAAATGGCCTCCATCACGGCGGCGGGATCGTTGCTGTCGCCGCCGGCATAGGCGTAGGCTGCACCGGGCAGCAGGTCGAAGGAGCTGCCGAAGGAGCCGTTGATAAGGCCCTGACTGTACAGCCGGGAGAACAGGGGACTGGAGTCTCCCATCAGAATATCGCAGGCCAGATCCCCCAGAATATCCCAGCGCAGCCGTTCCTCCCCCTCCGGGGGGGCGGGGCATTTGAAGCCCACCAGAAACGACGGCATGGACACCTCCATCCGGCAGGAGGTCTCCGACTGAGCGGGGGTCTCTCCCTCGCTGCCACCGTAGTCACGGGGGATATCCGGGCCGCTTTCCGGGGGCAGGATATCCTCCGCTGCCCGGAACACCGCCTCGGCGTCCAGATCACCCACCGCCACCAGACACATATTGGCGGGGGTATAAAAGGCCTTGTGGCAACGGTACAGGGTCTCGGCAGTGATGTGGGAGATGCTCTCCACGGAGCCGGCCACGGGGATACGGGCGGGACTCTCCCGGTACAGGGCCTGCAGCATCCGCTTATAGACCTGCCACTCCGGGTCGTCCTCGATCATGCCGATCTCCTGAGCAATAATGCCCTGCTCCTTGGCCACGCTCTCGTCGGTGAAGTACGGCATCGACACAAAGGACAGCAGCTGCCGCAGATTCTCGTCAAAATGCTCCGTGCAGTCGAAGTAGTAGGCCGTCATGGCATTGCTGGTAAAGGCATTGGGCTCGGCACCGTTTTTGGCCATCTCCTGCATGGCGTTTCCGTCGGCAGTGTCGAACATCTTGTGCTCCAGATAGTGGGCGATGCCCGCCGGGGTATCCTGCCATGCGCCGTCCTGCTGAAAGCGCAGGTCCATGCCGCCGTAGCGGGTGGCGAACATGGCGTATTTCCGGGTGTAGCCGGACTTGTGGACCACATAGGCCGGCAGGCCGTTTTTCAGGCGGCGGAAGGTCACCGTCTCGTCAATGCGGGGATAATACATCCTCACGCCTCCTTTCCCTTCAGGAAGTAAATGGTATCCAGCTGCACGCTCTGGGCTGCCGCACGGATGCGCTCCGGGGTCACCTGCCGCAGCAGCGCCGCCATCTCCTCCGGGGTCTCCCGGCGGCCGGTGGCCGCCAGCCCCAGATAGTAGTTCTCCAGCGCACCCTGAGAATCTCCCAGCGCCTGCAGGGCGCTGAGCAGGCTCTCTCGCGCCGCCGTCAGCTCCCAGTCCTCCCAGAGGCCCTGCCGGATCTCGTCCAGCTGGCGGAGGATCTCCGCCTCGGCCCGGTCATAGTCCGCCGTCTCGATGCCGGAGGACACCGTCAGGATGCCCTTGGAGCGGACGTAGGTGCTGGAGGCATAGTAGCAGAGGGAGAGCTTCTCCCGGACGTTCAGAAACAGCTTGGAGTTGCTGGAGCCGCCGAACATGAGATTAGCCAGAATCATGGCGGGCTCGTCATCGGTATCGCAGCGGAAGCCCATGGAGAGCTTGCCCTGCGTCACGTCCATCTCCTCCGTCACCAGTCGGGGCTGGGAGGGAGCGGCGAACCGTCGGGGCGGCTCCGGCTCCGTTTGGGGGCCACGGGTCAGGGAGGAGAAGGCCGTCAGCAGGGCCTCCTCCACCCGATGGCACTCGGCGCTGCCGCAGTAGAACAGCTCCAGCCGGGAGGAGGACATCATCCGCTGGCTGTGAGCGTAGAGCTTCTGGTTGTTGATCTTGGCCAGCCCCGCCTCGTCACCGAAGCGGCTGATGCCATAGGGCTCCCCGGCGCACATCTCCTGCAAAAGCCGCAGATCGGCCCAGTCCCGCTTGTCGTTGCGGATGGAGCGGATGGCGTCGGCCAGATTGGCCTTCTCGCCCTCCACATATTCCTGCAGAAACCGGCCGCCACGGGTCACAGGGTCCAGCAGCAGCTCCCCCAGCAGCTCCGCCGCAGGCTCCAGCAGCGGTTCATTCCGGGAGACGAACCGGTCATCGATAAAGCTGGCCACGAAGCCAAGGCACTGCGTCTCCCCCCGCTTGCGGATGGTGGGGCTGATCTGTGCGCCGTAGAGCCGATCCATGGCCGCAGAGAGCTGCTCCATGTCCGGGCAGCGCATGGTGCCGCGGTGCAGCACCGCCGGCAGCAGGGCGTTGTAGGACGCCGTTTCCTTGGCCAGCGGCGTGATGAATTGGGCCGACAGCACCCCGGTTTTGAATTTCCGGGCCGGCAAATAGGTCAGATACACATGGGGCATGAGCTCCCAGCGCTTCACTTCCATGAGATAGGCACCTCCATCGGGTCGTAATCAGGGCTTATTATACCGCAATCTGCATCGATTGAAAAGAGCCAGTTGCCGGAGCGGGGAATTTTTATGGGCAAAAGGAAGCGGGGCGGACAGAGAGTCCGCCCCGCAGGGGCTATAGCTTTAGGAGGGGGGAAAACGATTTCAACTTGAACCTGTCATGCCTGTGTCGAAACAACGCCCCCTTCCGGGGTTCGGAAGGGGGTGCTGGTCATGGGGGCATTACTTTCCCGACAGGTCCACGGCATGGCGGATGAAGCTCATAGGCGGTACCGGCCGGGGCAGGGGCATGGTAAAGGTCATCTGAGGCGTTTTCGGCTCAAAGAGAGGCAGCCCATCGGCATCCGTCATCTCCGGCACGGTAAGGGAGAAGGGACGGGTATCCGGCCCCACTACCTCCACGGTATCGCCGGTGCGGAACTTGTTGCGGAGACTCAGGGTGGCCAGTCCCTCCGGGGTGCAGCCCGTTACCACGGCGCAGATCTGCCAGTCCCGGATATAGCGGGAACTCTCGTAATACTGGCCGGGAGGGCCGTAGAAAAAGCCGGTGGAATAGTGGCGGTGGCTGACGTGCTCCACCTCATCCCGCCAGACGGGGTCGGCGGGGCGGCCCTGCGCCACGTCGTCGATGACATGGCGGTAAGCCCCGGTGACGATGGCAGCATAGTAGGCAGATTTGGCCCGCCCCTCGATCTTCAGGCAGTCCACTCCGGCGTCCATGAGGTCGTCCAGATGGTCGATCATGCACATATCACGGGAGTTCATGATGTAGGTACCCTTCTCGTCCTCGAACACCGGAAAGTACTCGCCGGGGCGCTTCTCCTCCATCAAGGCGTACTGGTAGCGGCAGGGCTGGGCGCAGGCGCCCCGGTTGGAATCCCGGCCGGTCATGTAGTTGGAGAGCAGGCAGCGGCCGGAGTAGGACACGCACATGGCCCCGTGGCAGAAGGTTTCCAGCTCCAGCTCCGGGGAGGTGCGGCGGCGGATCTCACGGATCTCGTCCATGCTCAGCTCACGGGCCAGCACCACCCGCTTGGCGCCCAGATCATACCACGCCTGAGCGCAGGCGTAGTTGGCGATGGATTGCTGGGTGCTGATGTGGCGTTCACAGCGGGGAGCGTATTTTCCCGCCAGCGTGAAGGCCCCCAGATCCGCCAGAATGAGAGCATCCACCCCGGCATCGTTCAGGCGCTCCAGATGGGCGGGGAGGGCATCCACCTCGCCGCTGCGGGGCATGGTATTGACGGTGACGTGGACCCGGACGCCGTGGTCATGGGCATAGGCCACCGCACAGGGCAGCTCCTCCGGGGAGAAATTCCCGGCGAAGGAGCGCATCCCGAAGGAGGTGCCTGCCAGATACACGGCGTCGGCACCATAGGCCACGGCCATTTTCAGCTTTTCCATGTCCCCGGCCGGGGACAGCAGCTCAGGCTTTTTTCTCATCATATCCATCAATCCGGGGCGTACATATCGCTGTTGACGAAGGCCAGATGCTCGTCATAGGTACGGAAGAAGTGGCTGACTCCATCCTTGCCGTAGGCAAAGTAGTAGTAGCCGGTGTCGTTGGGATGCACCGCCGCCTTGATGGAGGACAAACTGGGGTTGCAGATGGGGCCGGCGGGGAGGCCGCCGTGCTTATAGGTGTTGTAGGGGCTGTCCAGATCCGTGGAGAACTGGGTATCGTCCATGCCGGCGATGTGCAGGGCATAGTAGATGGTAGCATCGGACTGGAGGGCAGTACCGATCTCGGAGTTGTCGCCGCTGAGGCGGTTATAGAACACGGAGGAGATGTTGGCCCGCTCCTCGTCGTCACCGATGGCCTCCTTTTCGATGATGGAGGCCAGTGTGACGATCTCACGGAGGCTGTACTGGGAGTTCTCGATATCCGTCAGCAGCTCGCCGCTGACACGGGTCTGGAAGTTGGAGAGCAGGCGATCCAGCGCAGAGACGGCGTCCTCCTTGTGGAAGAACTCGTAGGTATCCGGGAAGAGGAAGCCCTCCAGCCGGGTGATGCTGCCCAGATTCTCGTTATCCACAAAGGTGTAGTCGAACACATGGTTCTTGGCGGCCTCCGTCAGATCCTCCACATTGGACACGTCGCTGTCGGCCAGCAGTTGGATGGTCTCCTGCACGGAGTAGCCCTCCGGGATGGTGACCTTCACCGTCCCGGCCACAGAGGAGCCCTGCTGCATGGAGTCGATGATGCAGTTGTAGTCCATGTCGGTGTTGAGCTCGTAGCTGCCGGGCTGGATGGTGTCCTTGGCGTGGAAGAGGGGACTGGTGATGACGAACAGCAGCTTATACTTGATGATGCCCGCCTTCTTCAGCTTGGAGGCGATCTGCCCCACGGAGTCGCCCTTTTCGATCTCCACCGTGGCGGTGAGAGGTGCCTTGTTCAGGGCGCACACGTCATTGACCATGAGCCAGCCCAGTCCCGCCAGCAGGCAGGAGCCCAGCACCACACCGGCGCAGTAGATGGCCCAGAAACGGGCCCGGCGCATTTTCTTGCGCTGCTTGCGCTGAGTCTGCTGGCGGCGCACCTCGTCGGCGTTCCAGCTGGTGGTCTCGTTGTTTTTGCGGTCTGCCATAGATCGTTGTTCCTTTCTTTATCGCATTTTCCCCAGCGCAAATCAGACCGGACAAGATACCTTCCGGGGCGGTGGGGCATAGAATAAGCCAGTGAAGAACAAGTGAGGTGAAGTTCAAGTGTGCTTTGACAACAACAACTGCTCCTGCATCTGGCTGATCGTCATCGTTTTACTGGTGCTCTGCTGCTGCGGCGGCGGACAGAACGAGCGCTGCTGCGGCGGCGACTCCCGCTGCTCCTGCTGAGGGACATAGGGACAGACACATACCATAGGGTTCGGCCGAACCGGGACGGGACGCTGCGGCGTTCCGTCCTTTTTTACGGCAGCAGATCCGCCACACGCTCCAGAACCTCCTGATGGATGTCCTGAATACTGCGGATCCGGCCGTCCCGGTCGCAGCGGATGCGCTGCCAGCCGCACCAGTCCACCACACGGGCGGCGCTCTCCCGGCAGGAGCGGAGATAAGCCTCGTCCTGCTCATGGATGTCGGCGTGGGTATGGGTGGCCTCCTCCCGGCGGCGCATCATCTGCTCGGATAGCTCCGTGGGGAGGTCCAGATACAGCACTCGATCCGGAGCCGGCAGACCCAGCTTCTGATACTCGAAGTCAAAGAGCCAGTCCACAAAGGGCCGCTGCTGCTCCGGCGGAAGCTTGGAGGTCTGGTGAACGGCGTTGGAGGTGGTATAGCGGTCGGCGATGAGCAGACCGCCCTGCTCATAGTAGCTGCCCCAGTCCTGTTTATAGGAGGCGTAGCGGTCCACGGAGTAGAAGGCCGCAGCGGCATAGGCATTGACATCGCCGGGCTTCTGGCCGAAGGCCCCGCCCAGATAGAGCCGCACCAGTGCCGAGGATTCCTCCTGATACCGGGGAAAGGTCAGCTTGCGGTAGGGGATGCCCCGTCGGGTCAGCTCCTGACACAGCAGCTCCGACTGCGTAGCCTTGCCGGAACCGTCGGTCCCCTCAAATACGATGAGCTTTCCCTGCATGGCATGGTCCCTCCCGTTGGCTCGGAAAATTTTATCACACTATTCTACCACAGCTTTCCCCATTTGTCCACATGGGAAACCGGCGTTTACAGAATGGCAAAAACTTGATATAATCACAGAAACGATCCGAGCGGAGGACGAATGGATGCATATTTTTGACATGGACGGGACCCTGATCGATTCCAACGGCATCTGGCGGGAGGTGGACGAGACATTTCTGGCCAAGCGTGGCTTTCCCTACACCAAGGAGTACTATCAGGGGGTGGCGCACACCATTTTCCCGCTGGCGGCGGAGTTCACCAAGCGTTACTGCCATCTGGAGGAGTCCGTGGAGGACATCATGGCAGAGTGGATGGAGATGGCCGGGGACGCCTACGCCACACGGGTACAGGTGAAGCCCGGCGTGCGGGAGTATCTGGATCAGTGCCGCCGCCGGGGGCAGCGGATGATGGTGCTGACCTCCAGTGTTCCGGCCCACTGCCGGGCGGCACTGGGGCATCTGGGACTGATGCCATATTTTGAGGAGATCCTGTTTGCCCACGATCTGAAGATTGAGAAGAAGGACCCGGAGATCTTCCGGGTAGCGGCCCGACGCATGGGCGTGGAGCCGGTGGAGTGCGTGGTGTACGACGACTCCGTGGAGGCGTGCCGTGGGGCCAAGGCGGCCGGGATGCACACGGTGGGGGTCTACGATCAGTTCTTTCACGTCTCGTGGGAGGAGATGACACGGGTGTGCGATCGGACCATCCGGAGCTTCACGGAGCTGCTGGAGGATTGAAAAAACGGAATTGCCGAAAGAAGAAACACTGCTCCACAGCCGCATACAGACTGTCCACAACCTCTTCTGGGAGAAATGTTGCAAGCACATCGGCCGCAATCTTCGTTCCCTTGTGTCCTTCCAGATTCGTGATCTCGTAATTGTTCAGGAAATATTTCACAACGGTATAGCCGACACAGAAATATTTCGTTGTCTCATGACTCTCGTTTAATTCCTGCAGAATCTCATTGTGCGCCTGCTCCACGCCGATCAGATCGATCGAATGGATATATTCCTGTGTAATAACTGTATTCTCAGAGAATTCATACTCCCCGTGTCCGATCGCAGTTTTTAAGACACGGCCAGCCGCCGCAATGCATACATCATGCAATTTGCGCCCGCCTAACTGTTTCTCTA
>OGYJ01002639.1_pt1 | contig 11747 bp, 15 predicted proteins | sample 1576531 | NCBI WGS metagenome assembly OGYJ01 (sample SAMEA3541574, study PRJEB24748) | human gut metagenome | biome: human gut; feature: human-associated habitat; material: faeces | place: China | collected 2012 | reverse complement strand
GTTACGCCGAACAGCGTCAGGAGCTGGCCAAACAGAAGAAACTGCCGACATTCGAAGACCTCAACCCCAACACCAAGTTCGTGGACAACGCCGTGATCCGCACCATCGCCAACAGCGACGCGGTGAACGATCACGTGGCGGCCCGCAAACTGGGATGGGAACGCTATCCCGAACTGATCCGCACGCTCTACGCGCAGTTGACCGAGAGCGACTACTACAAGGACTACATGCAGCGCGAGGAGCGCTCGTTCGACGACGACAAAAAGCTGCTCGAGGACTTCTTCAAGGAGTTGCAGAGCTGCGAGGCGCTGGACGACGTGCTGGAGGAGATGTCGATCCTCTGGACCGACGACCTTCCCTACATCGTGATCATGGTCCTGCGCACGCTTTCGAACCTGCGCGTCTCGCACACCGAACTGAAGGTTCCCGCGAAGTTCAAAAGCAGCGAGGACCCCGAATTCGTCAAGACGCTGTTCGAAAAGTCGCTGGTCAACTACTCCGCCTTCCAGGACTACATCGAGAAGTTCACGGCCAACTGGGACGTGGAGCGCATCGTCTTCATGGACAACCTGATCATCGGCACGGCGATGGCCGAGCTGACTTCGTTCCCGTCGGTTCCCGTCAAGGTGACGCTCGACGAGTGGATCGAAATTTCGAAATACTACTCCACCCCGGGCAGCAGCACCTTCATCAACGGCGTGCTGGACAAGATCGTCGAGTCGCTGACCGCGGAAGGACGCATCAAAAAGGCCGGGCGCGGCCTGATCTGACCCCTGCCGGCCATGACCCGCATGCTCGCGATCCTCGCCCTGGCGGCACTCGCCGCTGGCTGCGGCACGTCTCCCCGTGCGGTCGAACGCAAGGGCCGGATTATCTCGCTAACGGACTCGATTCTCACCACGGGAGGCACAGACACCGTGCGTTTCGGACGCCTGCATTCGGGCGAAATCGCCCAGCTGCGTCTGTGGCTGGCCAACGAGACGAGCGGACCGGTCGTCATCGCCAAATACGGCCGCAGCTGCGGATGCACGACGCTCGAATATGACAATCAGCCGATTAACGCCGGCGATGCGCAGCAGGTAACGCTCACTTTCGACGCAAGGGGCGAGTGGGGCTGGCAGCTCAAGACGCTCGACGTCTCGTTCGCCGGGGCGCGCAGTCCCCTCCGGCTGTTTATCGAAGCCGAAGTGGAATAAATAGTTGCGTATTCGACAATATTTCGTATATTTGTCCCGTTACAGAAATTAAACACTAAAACATAACGACGTATGATCAATTTTCTTCAGGTGCCGCCCGTAGAACCCCAGCCGGGTTTCATGCAGCAGTACAGTTTCATCATTATGATCGGCCTCATGGTGCTGGTTTTATGGCTCTTCATGTGGCGTCCCGAAGCCAAGCGCCGCAAGCAGATGCAGGCTTTCCGCGACGGGCTGAAAAAGGGCGACAAGGTCATCACCGCCGGCGGTATCTACGGCACGGTAAAGGAGATCAAGGAGACCACCCTGCTGATCGAAGTGGACGGCAACGTAACGCTGCGCATCGACAAGAACATGGTGGTAGCCGACAACAGCGATCTCCAGCGTCAGTAAAACAGGATACGCAAAAACGGAAAAGCTGCAAATTTTGCAGCTTTTTTGTTTGTAGGTTAGGAATTTATCCCTATATTTGCACCAGCAACCGGAGCAATCCGGGCACGATCCCAACAACATTGTCGAGGGGGGGGGAATCTTTTAAGCGCCTCTTACGGATTACCCCCTTTTCGGCAATGTTTTTTTATGCCCGTCCCGCAAAGAGACACGCCGATCTTCGGCCGCCGATCCGCCGGTCAAGCGCCAGCCAGCCAGACGATCCGCAGGTCGGCAGGTCGGCAGGTCGGCGCATTCCCGCAACAGCTGCGGCCGCGAAAGCCCTCTCCCCTACATTCAGAAAAGATTTCACGTTTTGCCGTTTATTGCTATATTTGCGGTCGGATTTTCATAACAGACACCATGACTCAGCACATATCCTATCCCACCGTCGGGACCTGCTCCCGGCAAATCGACATCGAACTGGAAGAGGGCGTTATCCGCAGCGTAACCTTCACGGGCGGCTGTTCCGGAAACACGCAGGGCGTCGCCGCGCTCGTACGCGGCATGAAGGCCGCAGATGCCGTCGCGCGGCTCGAAGGCATCGACTGCCGCGGCAAGGGCACGTCATGCCCCGACCAGTTGGCAAAAGCGCTGAAACAGGCGCTTTAGCGCCCCGATGCAACATTGGGAACGAATTTTGCACGCGGCAGGTACATAAGATCAAAACTGGAAATCTATGTATTTTGTCTGGTACCTCCTGCTCGGTCTGGCGTCCGGATGGATCGCCAACCTCATCGTCAAGGGCGACGGCTCAGGGCTTATCATCAACCTTATCGTAGGACTCGTCGGCGGCGTGCTGGGAGGCTGGCTCTTCTCGCCCGTAGGACCTGCGCCGCTAGGTTCGCTCGGCAGTCTGGCGACTTCGGTCATCGGCGCCGTCGCGCTGTTGTGGATCGCCGCCGCCCTAACGCGCAAGAAAATCCGATAAACCTAAATCATTCGATCATGGACACACTGAAAACCGACAAAACCGACACCGCAGAGGCGGAAAATATCGAAACGATGGAACTGTTGACCGGCATGCTCGACAATGCGACGCAGTGCGGCGGTGCGGACGACGAAAATCCGGAACCGGAGAAGTCCGGGAAATGATACCGGAACACTCCGGCAGAAGCCGTGCCGGACTGGCGTCGGCAGCTGATGGACAGCGCGATAACACAAAAGGGAGACCTCGAAAGTCTCCCTTTGTGTGAGTTGAGCTGCCAGGACTCGAACCTGGAACGACAGAACCAAAATCTGCTGTGTTACCATTACACCACAGCTCAATCCGTTGCTCGAAAGCGGCACAAAGATAAGCAAATTTTCCCAAAATACAATTCCGGAAGCGAAAAATGCTGCAAATCAAGGTGCATAGTCGGTATAATTTTATTACTTTTGCAAAGATGAAACAGTGGTTGATGATATTGGCTTTGTGCTGGGCGGCGGCGACGGTAAACGCCGCCGGGGAGAGTCAGTCCCGTACGCTCCGGGCCGAAATCACCGCCGCCGTTCTCTCGCAGGCCGACAGCGAACGTTTCGAGACAGACAACGCGCCCCTGCTGGCTACCGCCTGCACGGGCTGCACCCAGCTTTCGGGAGCGGAACAGGGCGCCGGCCGAAGCGTCCGCCACGCAGGGAATTTCATCGTGGCGGCGACCCGCGGGTACGCCTGCGCCGGCAATCCGCATCCGGCCGCACCGGCCGTCGGAAAATGCGGCGTACGCCCGCCCAGCATACGCAGGGCCGATCGGTATATTTATTATTTGAGGAGGATCATCATTTAGCGGAAGATTCACGTCCGAACCGCCTGCTCCGGCATGCGGACAATACTTTCACGAATCTTTCACCAAATGAAAACTCATCAATGAAAAATATGATCGATGATGCGATTTATTCCGCATCGCCCGAAATTGCATGCCGCCGTTACAACCCCTCATTAGGCATCGTGCTGACGGCTGGCAGCATCGCCCTGCTGTGGGCCAACTCCCATGTCAGTCTCTTTACCGAGAACGACATGCTGTCACAGTGGAACCTTTTGATCAGCTCCTGCATCCTCTGCACGGGCATCGTGATGATCTGCTACCGGCTGTTCGGCGATTCGTCGGCCCCGGTCGAGAAGCGGAGCCGCGAGCGGCTCTACCGCTCGGAATACTCCTTCGAGGCGCACGATCTGCCCAAAGTGCAGTCGGCGATTGAATGCGGTAACTTTGCGGTACTGCAGAACCTGCCCCGCAGCTACCAGCCCGCGGCTCAGGTCATCTGCTACCGGACGGACAGCGGCTCGCTTATTGCGGCGCAGGTGCTGATGAACCGGCAGCCGACCGGGGAGATCAAGGTCTTCCGTGCCGGAGAATATGATTTTTAATACATAAAGCATGATTCTGACAATGATTCTGCTCTTCGTGGTGGGTTACACGTTCATCGCGCTGGAGCATAAGGTAAAAGTGGACAAATCGGCCATCGCACTGCTGATGTGCGGCGCGATATGGACGGTTTTCAGTCTGTGGGGACACGACAGCAACATCAGCCACGAGATGGTAGACCATCTGGGCGACACGTGCGAAATCTTGGTTTTCCTGATCGGAGCCATGACCATCGTCGATCTGATCGACACGCACGGCGGCTTCAACGTCATCACCGACCACATTACCACCCGCAACAAGCATAAGCTGATGTGGCTACTGGCCATCATCACGTTTTTCATGTCGGCGGCGCTGGACAACATGACCACGACGATCATCATGGTAATGTTGCTGCGGCGAATCATTGCGGATCAGAAGGAGCGCTGGATTTTCGCCAGCCTGATCGTCATCGCGGCCAACAGCGGCGGCGCGTGGTCGCCCATCGGCGACGTGACGACGATCATGCTCTGGATGCGCGGCAACGTCACTGCGGCGGCCCTGATGGGAACGCTCTTCGTGCCGTGCATCGTATCGGTAATCATCCCGACGGCGATCGCGATGCGCTACGTGGGCAACGAAGACGCGGCCCCCGTGGACGAAAGCGCGTTCGAAGCGGAGCTGCCCAAGGGCGTGGGTCCGCGGCTGAGCAAGTTCATCCTCGTCACGGGCGTCCTCAGCCTGCTGTTCGTACCTGTATTCAAGAGCATCACCCACCTGCCGCCCTACATGGGCATGATGGTTTCGCTGGGCGTGATGTGGGTGCTGACGGAGATCATCTACGACCGCAAACGCGGCATCGAGGAGTCGATCAAATGCCGCGTTTCGAAAGTGCTCAAGCATATCGACATGCCGACGATTCTCTTCTTCCTCGGCATCCTGATGTCGGTGGCCGCACTGCAGAGCGCGGGCGTGCTGACCGACGTGGCCAACTGGCTCGACAAGCAGGTGCACGAGGTCTTCACGATCGCGGGCGTCATCGGCGTGCTTTCGTCGGTCATCGACAACGTACCGCTGGTGGCCGCATGTATGGGCATGTATCCGGTCATGGACGCGGCGGCGGTTGCGGCCAGCACCGATCCGGCCTACATGCAGTCGTTCGTGCAGGACGGACTGTTCTGGCACCTGCTGACCTACTGCGCAGGCGTGGGCGGCAGTCTGCTGATTATCGGTTCGGCGGCGGGCGTCGTGGCGATGGGGCTGGAAAAGATCAACTTCGCGTGGTACTTCAAGAAAATCACGCTGCTGGCGTTCGTCGGCTATCTGTCGGGCATTCTGGTCATCCTGCTCGAACACCTGCTGATCGGGCTATGACCGGAGAGGAGCGATGTGAAAAAGGGCGCGGAGGATTTTCCCCTGCGCCCTTTTCATTTACAGGCGGTTATTCATAGCCGGGCCGCTGATTGTCGGCCGGCCGTTTTCCGGGCTGAGCGTTCTCCGCAAGGAACGGCGAATACATCATCAGCGCGTCGTTGCGGGTGACGTACTGCACATCGACGCAGCGGCCTTCGGCGTCGTACACCTCGCGGTAGAGCTTGTTGTGGCGGCTGTATCCGCCCCAGTATTCGCTCTGCATGCAGTGATCCCGTTCGACCACGCGGTAGGAGTATTCCGGCCGCCGGTCGGCGCGCCACTCCCCTTCGAGGAACTCGCCGCCTACGGTGACATGCAGGCGGAAAGTCGTCTGCGTATCGTTGCGGATCATCAGGTCGCGGTAGGGATAAACGCATGTAGCGCCGCTCCCGAAAGGCTGGGTGCGGCCGCAGTCGGGAAATACGTCGTACGAATGGCGGTAACGCTCAACAACGGTCAGCGGCGTATGGAGCGTCATCCAGAAGATCAGGTTGGACATCTGGCAGAGTCCGCCGCCGACTCCGGGGCGGAACGTGCCGCAGAAAAGAACGATGCCGTCGAGATAGCCCTTGCGGCGGGAGGGACGTCCGATCAGCCGCCAATAGCTGAACGTCTCGCCCGGACGCAGCACCACGCCGTCGAGACGCGCCGCAGCCAGCCGGAGATTGGTGATCTTGTTGTATTGGTACTGCATGTCGACGTCCTTCAGCCTGCGCAGCAAGGGCGTCCGGTGCCGGAAGTGCGAATAGTCGCAGCTCGGAGAGCCGGATTTACGGGCGAAACGCAGGCCGCCGAAGTACCACAACCCGTAACGCAGGCAGGTGTACCAGAGACGTCCGCACCACAGGCGGAAGCGGCTGCGGCGCCGAGGTTCGGCACTTGGTCGGTCCACGGTCAGCCCAGTTTGGCCATGAACTTCTCGCGGTCCACGACATAGCGGATATGCACGCCCTCGCCGATCATCCCCCCGGCGTCGCGCGCGCCGACGTTGAAAGTCAGCTTGCGTCCCTCGACTTCGGCCAGCACGGCCGTCGCGGTGATTTCAGCGCCCAGCCCCGAAGGCTTGATATGGGTGACGTTCATCTCCGCGCCCACGGTCGTCGAGCCGGCAGGCAATGCGGCCGCCGCGGCTGTCATGGCGGCGTTTTCCATCAGCGCCACCATCGAAGGCGTGGCGAATACGGGCAGGTCGCCCGACCCCATCGCGGCGGCCGTATTTTCGTTCGTTACCGTAGTGCGGCTCTGAGCCGACAATCCTTTTTCGAGCATAATATCGTTCTGGCGTATGACGTTTAACCGATAAATAATTACCTTCGCAAAGGTAACAATTTTTTACGGACATGAAAAAGTGGCTTCTGCTTCTGATAACGCTGGCCGCCGCACTCCCCGGAGCGCAGGCGCAGGGAGGCCGCGGCTTCTGGCATCAGGAGTGGTGCGTGGAAAAGGGCGACTCGGTGCCGCTGGTGCATATTCTCCCGGTTTACGTATTCAGCCGCCCGGTGGACCTGCGCCGCTACCGCAAGTTGGTCGATGCCGTGAAGAAGGTCTACCCCATCGCCCGGATCGCCAAAGCCAAGATGGCGGCCATGGAAGAGGAGTTGTGCCGCCTGCCGACGAAGAAGGCGCAGAAAGCCTATATCAGACAGGTTTACAACCAAATCAAGGAGGAGTATACGCCGGTGCTGAAACACATGACCCGCACGCAGGGCAAAGTGTTGCTGAAACTGATCGACCGCGAAACGGAATACACCGCCTACGAAGTGCTGAAGGAGTTCCGGGGCGGCTTCGTGGCGGGATTCTGGCAGGGCGTGTCGCGCATATTCGGACAGAACCTCAAGTCGGAATACGACAAGCAGAACGAAGACCGGATGATCGAACAGATCGTAATTTATTACGAAGCCGGACTGCTCAGGTAACCTTTCCCGATAAATTACGAGCTGTTCGGCCGCAAAGCGGCCTTCATACTGACAATCCCCCGAAATCCCCCTTTGAAAGGGGAACTTGTATTTTTAGTGGTACGAAGCCGGACTGCTGCGGTAAGCGGCCGGCTGGGGCAACCGGATTGCTCCCACACGGCAACCGGATTGCGGTGGCAGCCCGGCACTCCGGTCAGAAGTTGAACGACAGGCCGACGCCCATGCCCATATAGGAGCGGGTCGGACGGAAGTCTCCGTATCTGAATCCGAAATTATCCGTAATATAACAATGGTAGGTGAAATCTCCGTAGAGATTGAACCGCCAGATGGGGATGATAAGCCGCGCGCCGATGTCGAAAGTACAGCTGAAGCGGTGCCTGACGAGGAATCCCCCGTCATAGGGCGGAAGGCTCAGCGGCCCGAACATCATGCCCGGCGTGAACCCCGTATGCACTTCGAACGCCGAGGGGAGAATCGAGAACAGCGTGGAGAGGAACGCACTGCCCCAGTCGGGTTTGCTCTCCCCGTAATAACCGTTGCCATAGGGGTCGTTGTTCGGATAGCCTTCGTCCCTGCTTCTGCGCCATGCCGACACCATACGTCCCGTCCGCCATGTAAACTGCATCGGGATGGAATAGTAGTCGAAGACGTCGGAGTCCAGAAAGACGTTCAGACCCGTGCGGAAGCCGATGTTGTAGTAGTTGTAGCGGGCATAGTCGATGCTGAACGCCTGCAGGTCGGGCGAAAGCCGGCCGCCGCTGCCGAGCTGGATCTGGGCGCCGTAGCGGATGCCGATTTCATTACCGTAGGGCAGGCCCTTCGGCGGCTGCCATTCGTCGGGAGTCTGGGCCGCCCCGCTGACGCAATACAGAAGCGCGAGGAGTACCGCAAAAGCTGTTTTTCTCATAATTTGCCGTTTGCTTCGGTGACAAAGGTAGTACAATATGCCGGACAGCCAAACATTTATGCCGAAAAGTGCGGACGGCGGCGGCAGCGGCGCCGAAAATCGCCGCGGCCCTTGCTCTTTGTGAATTATTCGTTATCTTTGTGGGCAAAATTTCGCAGACCTATGTTTGAAAATTTAACGGATAAACTCGAACGGTCGTTCAAAATCCTCAAAGGCGAGGGCCGCATCACCGAGATCAACATCGCCGAAACCCTCAAGGAGATTCGCCGTGCGCTGATCGACGCCGACGTCAACTACAAGGTAGCCAAGTCGTTCACCGACGAAGTGAAGCAGAAGGCGCTGGGACAGGACGTATTGAAGGCGGTGAAGCCCGGACAGATGATGACCAAGATCGTACGCGACGAGCTGGCCCTGTTGATGGGCGGCACGGCGACGGACATCCGGCTGGAGGGCAATCCCGCCGTGATTCTGATCGCGGGTCTTCAGGGTTCGGGTAAAACCACTTTCTCAGGCAAGCTGGCTTCGTTCATCAAGAGCAAGAAAGGCCGGCAGGTGCTGCTGGTCGCCGGCGACGTTTACCGTCCGGCAGCCATCGACCAGCTGAAGGTGCTCGGAGGGCAGATCGGCGTCGAGGTATATACCGAAGAGGGCAGCAAAGACCCGGTGCAGATCGCCGAAAACGCCATAAAATACGCACGCCAGCACGCGTTCAACGTCGTGATCGTCGATACCGCCGGACGTCTGGCCGTAGACGAGGCGATGATGCAGGAGATCACGGCCATCAAAACCGCCGTGAAACCCTCGGAAACGCTCTTCGTCGTGGACGCCATGACGGGTCAGGACGCCGTGAACACGGCACGGGAGTTCAACGACCGGCTCGACTTCGACGGCGTGGTGCTCACCAAACTCGACGGCGACACCCGCGGCGGCGCCGCGATCTCGATCCGTTCGGTCGTGAACAAACCGCTGAAATTCATTTCGAGCGGCGAGAAGATGGACGCCCTGCAGGTCTTCCACCCCGAACGTATGGCCGACCGTATTCTGGGCATGGGCGACGTGGTGTCGCTCGTGGAGCGCGCACAGGAGCAGTTCGACGAGGAGGAGGCCCGCAAGCTGAAAAAGAAGCTGGTCAAGAACCAGTTCAATTTCAACGACTTCATCGGCCAGATCCAGCAGATCAAGAAGATGGGCAACCTGAAAGACCTTGCGTCGATGCTTCCCGGCATGGGCAAGATGCTCAAGAACGTGGACATTCCGGACGACGTCTTCAAGCAGACCGAGGCGATCATCTCGTCGATGACCCCCGCCGAGCGCGAACGCCCGGAAATCATCAATGCCCGCCGCCGCGAACGCATCGCCAAAGGCAGCGGCACGACGATGGCCGACGTGAACCGTCTGATGAAGCAGTTCGAGGACACCCGCAAGATGATGAAGGCCGTGGCCGGAGGCGGTATGAAGATGCCGAAGATGCCCGGCATGCGGCGGTAATTCAGACGACAAGCCGTCCCGCCGTCCCGGAAACTATGAAGTTCCCGAAACAAAATCAGAAAATCCCTGCCCGATGAATCGGCGCAGGGATTTTCGGTTTCTAGTCCCGGACTACCGCGTCCAGCCGTTACGCCGGATATTGCCGGGATTCCATTTCTGTTTAGGCTCCGGGGTCTCGGCCGGATACCCGATCGGAATCACATTCAGCGGCACGACGGATTCCGGAAGTCCCAGAATAGTGCGGACGGCCTTCACCCGCTCGCTGCGGGGATATACGCCTGTCCATACCGCCCCCAGCCCCACGGCGTGGGCCGCGAGAAGCAGGTTCTCGGAAGCGGCCGAAGCGTCCATCACCCACCAGTCGCCGGAAGCGCCCGGATTGCGGGTGAGATCCGCGCAAACGACGACCGCCAGCGGCGCCGATTCCGCCATCTTGGCGTATTGCAGTGAGTCGGCGAATTTTTGGAGCAGCGCCTTGTCGTCCACGACCACGAAGACCCACGGCTGGCGGTTCATGGCCGAAGGCGCGGCCATCGCCGCACGCAGCAGCAGTTCGACCGTATCGGCCCCTACCGGACAGTCCCGGTAGGCGCGGACGCTCGTGCGCGTCGCAATCACGTCGAGGGCGCTCCGCTCCCCCGCGGCCGGCAGTCCGGCGGCAGAGATTCCCGCAGCTGGCATTCCAACGGCGGAGGTGCCGGCGGCGGCCTGTTTGTCGCCGGCCAGCCACCACGTCAGCAGGGCCGCCAGCAGGGCGCCGAGCAGGAAAAAGAGAGTTTTCGAGGTTTTCATAGGCGGTTGCATCGGGATTTCACGTTACGGCAAATATAAACGAAAAAATCGGGAAATGCGGCAGGACGGGTCCAATCGGTAAAAATGCGGGGTAAATTAATCGTTCCCGTGTTTGGAGGGGGTGCATTTTATCGTTACCTTTGTCCGGATCATATCCCAGAAAGAAAATGCACAAATCGGGCTTTGTAAATATCATCGGAAATCCCAATGTCGGAAAATCGACACTGATGAACGCTCTGGTCGGCGAAAAACTGTCGATCATCACCTCCAAGGCACAGACCACGCGCCACCGCATCATGGGCATCGTCTCCGGCGAAGATTTCCAGATCGTCTACTCCGACACGCCGGGCATCCTCAAACCCAGTTACAAACTGCAGGAGTCGATGATGAAATTCGTAACCGGCGCCGTGACCGACGCCGACGTCATCCTCTACGTCACCGACACCGTGGAGCAGGGCGACCGTTCGGCCGAAATCATCGGCCGCATCCGGGAAAGCGGCATTCCGACCGTCGTGGTGATCAACAAGATCGACCTCTCGACGCCCGAAGCGCTCGACGCGCTGGTGGACAAGTGGCGGCAGGAGCTGCCCGAAGCGCAGATCGTACCCGCATCGGCCAAGGAAAACTTCAATATCGAGGGGTTGTTCAAAACCATCCTCGCCCTGCTGCCCGAAGGTCCGGCGTTCTACCCGAAAGAGACGCTGACGGACAAGACGCTGCGTTTCTTCGCATCGGAAATCATCCGCGAAAAGATCCTCAAATTCTACGACAAGGAGATCCCCTACTGCTGCGAAATCGAGATCGACAGCTACAGGGAGGAACCGACGATCGACCGCATCGCCGCGACGATCTACGTCGCCCGCGACTCGCAGAAAGGCATCCTGATCGGCCACAAGGGCGAAAAGCTCAAGCGTGTGGGACAGACCGCACGCGAGGACATGGAGGAGTTCCTCGGCAAGAAGGTTTTCCTGCAGCTTTTCGTCAAGGTGAGCGACGACTGGCGCAACAACGAGCGCCAGCTGCGCCGTTTCGGATATGAATTGGAATAAACCGGAATAATAAACAGCCCGAAAAGAACGTTAGAGGGACAAGTGAGTCGGAAAATGCGTAAATATATCTTGGGAATCGCCCTTGCCGCCGCGCTGATGTGCGGGACGAAATCGTATGCACAATACAACCGGGAATATTTTTTCTGGGTCGGACGTTCGTGCATGATGAACAACGATTACCAAGAGGCCATCCGCACGCTCAACACCCTGCTGCGTTTCGACGAAAACGCCTTCGA
>OGYJ01002638.1_pt1 | contig 11753 bp, 10 predicted proteins | sample 1576531 | NCBI WGS metagenome assembly OGYJ01 (sample SAMEA3541574, study PRJEB24748) | human gut metagenome | biome: human gut; feature: human-associated habitat; material: faeces | place: China | collected 2012 | reverse complement strand
CCCGCCCCGTTTCTCGCCCTTGTCGACATCGGAGCTGATGACGTCGGCCGCCACATCGGGAGCCAGCATCCCCAGCAGGATCAGCTTATTGCGGTAGTCGTCCCAATACGACGGGCCCGTATAGTAACGGAAACCGGGATTGATGACCTTTCCGTCGACATCGGTGAACTCACCGTTCACGTCGCTGCGCAGCGCCGGCCAGAGGAACGAACGGTAGAGGCTCGAATAGAACAGCCCCTTTTCCCGCTCCGTGCCGCCTTCGACGCGGATCCGCCCCAACAGGTCGTTCCACGTCGCCGTAGCCTCGGAGCGCACCTCGGCGAAGCTCTTGCCGAGCATCTCGGCCTCGAGGTTCTCGCGGGCGTTCTTCTCGCTCACGAACGAGAACCCGATCCGGAGCTCCAGTGCCCCGTCACCCTCGCCGAAACGCACGATGCGCACCTCGCGGTCGCCCTCGACGACGGGCTCTATCCCGGTCACGGGACGGTTCGCCACGGCGTAGAAATACATCTTCTCGCCGGTCTGCTGCCAGCCGGCGAACACGTTGTCGCCCTCCTTGCGGATATCCCACGCACGCACATGCTCATTCGAACGCTGCAGGTCTGCCAGCACGGCGGGCGCGGCACCCGCGGGATAGGTATATTTATGGAATGCACAGCGCAGCGTCGAGCTGAGCTGTGCATCGACGCCGTAACGGTCGAGGAATACCTGGTAATACCCCGGGGCGGCCGACTCGCGCTCGTGGCTGAACGGCGAGCAGTAGTCACCCGGCGTGGGCGTACCCGTCACAGGCAGCAGGGGAATATGGCAAAGGTTCCAGTGCCCCTTGTTGGTGTGCGTAAAGCCGTAGATCACGGAATCTTCATACTGGTACCCCGCACCGCTGTGGAACTTGGTGACGGGGCTGACCTGCACCATGGCGTTGGGCAGCGACGATCCGGGGAAGACCTCGGCGCCCCATGTCCGTTTGGTTCTCCACATATCCATAATCCGCCGCATATGCTGACAATCCAATATATGCCTTGCCATCTGTGTACTCAGTAAGTCCTGCCGCCTTGTATCCTTCAGATACATCTATTCCGACAGGTATCTTCTTCCCCTCTTCATCCTCGTAATAAATTATCCTATCCTTATACTTATCATATATATCGCCGACCTTCTCATCCGACAGGTCTGCAAGTCTGCCGCTCTTCGCCAGACCTATGAGATTGTCATACTGGCACAAGACTGCCTGAGCAGTGTCCGCCTCAAGGTATGCCAGCACCTTCATATAGTAACTGTTCTTATAATCTGAGTTATTTGCCAGATTAAAAAATGCATTGTTGTCAAATGTAACCCTTCCCGGGAGATTTTCTTCCCCTACATACGACACAAATCCCTGTGTCAGCCTGCAGTCCTCTGAAACATCATCGTAGTTGTTCACAAGGACGACATCCAGTATCGGCTTGTCCTCCCTCGTTGCAAACACAACAGTGAAATACACTACAAGTCCCACGAGAACGACCGCACCGATTATCCAAAGCTTGTAATAATCCCAGATATATCCTATTTTTTTGCGTGTGGAGTCCATCTCTTTTATCTTCTGTTTTTCTTCTTCCGTGATTATCGGCTTTTTCATAGACGTCCTCCTTTTGTTTCGCACTTACGATATACTTTGGAGTGGACGCATGAGAGGCGCTCCGCGCGGCGTCCACGGCATCGTAAATACTTCGTATTTACGATATATTTTGGAACAGACGCATGGGAGGCGCTTCGCGCGGCGTCTGCAGCATCGTAAATACTTCGTATTTACGATATATTTCACAAGGGTGGCGTCATTAAGTGACGTCACCCTGTGAGCATATATAATATCTTCTTTAACTTTCTTTAGAGCTTTCCACCTGATGTTGCAATACCTTCTACGAACTGCTTCTGGAATATCAGGTATATAACGATCATTGGTATACATGATATAAGAGATGCAGCCATCAGCTGTGGATAATTGGACTGATACTGTCCCTGCATTGTTGCAAGAGCTGCTGAGAGCGGCATCTTGTTTGCACTGCTGTTTACAACCAGTGGCCACATCAGATCCTTGAATGCGAACACTGCTGTGAATATACCGAGGGCAACCATCGATGATCTTGCAAGCGGAGCCATGACGAACACGAATGTCTTTGGAATGTTACATCCGTCAAGTCTCGCTGCCTCCTCGAGATCTCCAGGAAGTCCCATGTAAGCCTGCTTGAGCAGGAAAGTACCGAACGCTGTTACAATTCCCGGGAATACCAGAGCAAACATTGTATTTGTCATGCCCATCTTACTGATCATCAGGAACTGTGGGATGATGAATATCTGTGAAGGAATCATCATCTGGAAAAGTATCAGAGAGAACATAAAGTCTCTGCCCTTGAACTTAAGTCTTGCAAATGCATATCCTGCGAGTGTTGCTGTGAGACATGCACATACAACTCTGAAGAATATGAGCAGTAATGTGTTCTTGTAAAGGACAAGGAAGTTCATGTTATTCCAAACAGTTGTGAACGCGTCTGTACGCCACTGTGATGGGAATATTACGAATGGACTTACCGAAGTTGCCTCTGTTACTGTCTTAAATGCTGTGAGTGTCATCCATACAAATGGCACTATCATAATAATTGAGAATATGATCAGAATGAGGTGAATCAATAATTTCTGCATTCTTCTCTTAAACTGTACGCCTCTTGTCATATCGATTCCCCCTTCCTAGTTATAATGAACCCACTTCTTCTGACCTATCATCTGGAATACTGTGAGTACCATGATGACTGCGAGAAGAAGAACTACTATTGCTGATCCATAACCCTTGTTACCATTCTGGAACGAATACTGGTAGAACAGATATACGATGGACTCTGTCTTCTTGAGGGCCGGATTGGAAATATCCATTACCATGTATACAAGGTCGAATACCTGAAGTGCTCCGATTACTCTTGTTACGAGTACGAAGAATACTGTAGGTGAGAGAAGTGGAAGAGTAATCTTGAAGAATGCTCTTACTCCTGATGCTCCGTCAATATCCGCTGCCTCGTAGTAATCCTTAGGTATCTCCTGAAGTCCTGCAAGGAACAGAACCATGTTGTAACCAATGATCGACCATACACCGATGATCGCAACTGAGATCCATGCGATCTTTGGATTGGATATCCACTCGATCTTTGTACCGAGGATGTGGTTTAACAGACCGAACTGTGAATTGTATAACCATCTCCATACCATGGCTACAGCTGCAGGTGCAACTACCATTGGCAGGAAGAATATTGCTCTGTATATTGTTCTTCCGTGCATCTTGCGATTCAGGAATACCGCAAGTATAAGTGCGATGGCGATTGAGAATGGAACCTCAATGATCGCATACTTGAATGTATTGAGAAGTGACTGCCATACCTCAGGGTCAGCAAACATCTTCTTGTAATTTGCAAATCCTGCAAATGATGAATCTCCGAATGAACCGACCTTGCAGAATGACTGATATATTGTCTGTACTATAGGCCATAAGTTAAGTACGATGATTCCTATCATTGTTGGGAGGATAAATGCCCAGCCCCATTTGCGCTGGTTTCTTTCCCATGTTGTTGACTTCTTTTTCTTGAACTCTTTATCTTCTGCTGCTGCCGGCTTAACTGTCTGTGTCTCTGTAGCCTGAATTATCTCAGCCGCTTTTTCTTCAACTTTCTTGTTGTTATCTGACATAAAATCCCTCCTCTTATTCATTTATATTGTAATTAACACCCCACCTGTTTCTGGTAAGCAATGGGCAGGACCTCCATCCTACCCACTGTTATGTTATCTTATAAATGCTCTGTAGGATTACTTGTCTTCCTCTGCGATGTACTCGTTCATCTGTGTTGCGAAGTCCTTACATGACTGCTCCATCTTTGATGTGTCTGCCCATGCATCTGCGAAGAATGTCTGTGCTGCCTGTGACCATACTGTTGAATTGTATGTGTAAGGTCTGAGTATAAGCTCATTTGTTACGCCTGGAACTGTTGACTCCTTTGTGATATCAAGGTAAGCGTTGAGGTTGAACTTGTCTGTGCAGTTAACCCACTTATCTGATGTGTTATTGTAAGCTGACATTGTTACACCAAGCTCAGCCTGCTTCTCCTGCATCTCCTTTGAACCTAACCACTCGATAAGCTTCCAACAGTCATCTGGTCTCTTTGTGTCTGCTGATGCAGCCCATCCAAGTCCGTTACAGATAGAAGTTCTCATACCTGTTGTCTTGTCGTATGGAAGAATTGCTACGTCACAGTTCTCAACGAGATACTCGTTGTCAAGGAATCCTGCTGTCATCCATGAACCCTGTGTGATCATTGCTACTGTACCTGACTGGAACATAACGTCTGTACCTGTCTCTGACATTGTTGTTGCCGGTGGGCAGCAATCCTTGAGGAGCTTTCCTACATAATCCATAGCCTTGATAGTGTTGGCATCGTCATATCCTGACTTTGTGTGATCGTCATTTACGATGTAACCGCCCATTGAGTAAACCATGTTGTAGTATGTGTCCTGATCGTTTGATGTGTTCATACAGAAACCGTACTGATCGCCATTAGTAAGCTTCTTAGCTGCATCATAGAGGTCATCCCATGTCCATGTCTCATCTGGATAAGAAAGTCCTGCATCATCAAACATCTTCTTGTTGTACCAGAGAGCGATTGTATCGTAATCCTTTGGTACTGCGTAATATGAGCCATCATATGTGTAGAGCTCTGTGATCTCTGACATGTAGTTGCTCATATCAACCTTATCGCTCTTCTCAATGTAGTCATCGAGCTTTAAGAGCTTGTTGTTCTTCATGTACATCTGTGAGTTGTTGGAGTGCATCCAGAATACATCCGGCATATCTCCACCTGATGCTCCAGCCTCAAGAAGTGTCCAGTATGAATCCCACTCCTTAACCTGTACATCAACCTTGATTCCTGTCTCTTCTGTGAAGAGATCACATATCTGCTGCAGACCCTTCTGCTGGTTGTTATCCCAGATAACTACCTCAAGTGCATCCTTGCTGCTACCCTTGCTTCCATCACCGCCACCACATGCGCACAGTGAAAATGCTGTTGCTGCTGCAAGCCCTACTGCTACTGCTTTCTTCATTGTTCTTCTCATAAAACCTTCCTCCTTTTTACATCACCGGCAGGATTTACGACACCCACATTCTCTTTCATACCCTGAATTCTGCGTCCTGTTCTGCCGGTTCGCCTTACGGCGTTCTGTGTGCTTCCTATGATTGAATTATAAAATTTTGGTGAAGTTTTTTACATGGTAAAATGTCAAAATATCATGGGTTTTTGTCACAAATGTATATTTTTAAGTAGTTAAGTTCGCTGTTTTTGTGCTATTTTATGGTAAATTGTAGAATACATATGGTAAATTGTAAAATTCGCTATATATTGGCATACCTTTTTGTGCTATAGTTAAACAAACGATATTATCACTTTTTACATCAGGAGGATTTTTATGAACATTTTCAGCAGTGACGGCTGGTTTTCCAGATTTTTTGGAACGCTCGGCGATATTATAATAGTGAACATTCTATTCATATTGTGTAGTATTCCCATAGTCACCATGGGAGCTTCCATGAGCGCAATGTATTTCACTCTGTTAAAGAAGCAGAGGACAGGCGAAAATGGAGGTGTAGTGAAATTATTCTTCAAAGGCTTCAAGGATAATTTCAAACAGTCAACGATTTCATGGCTGCTATTTCTTCTTATATCATTTATATTCACTCTGGATTTCAACCTTTTTGGCAAGGGTGGTCCACAGGAGAACAAGCTCATGTACTACACCAGTGTCGTGCTTATGATATTGACATGCTTCATCGCAATTTACCTGTTCCCTGTCATAAGTGCCTTTAAGAACACATTGAAGAACCTTCTCTTGCAGTCCATTTACCTGGCAGCCAAGAACTTCATATTTACAATAGTGATCATGGTTCTCTACACTCTGCCTGCATATGTTCTGCTATCCAGCACTCAGGTATTTATGGTAGGTATATTCGTGTTCATAGTCTGTGGCTTTGGCCTTATAGCATATGTATCATCATTCATGTTTTTGAAGGCATTCACCCCATATCTGGATGAGGTTACAAAGAAGTACACGGACGATGATCCTGCTTCATGGATGCACAGCGATGACCAGACATCTGAATCAGATGAGGATAATCCTGAATCCACAAAGGTTACCAAGAAGCTTATCGTTGACAATTCATATCATGGCAGACAGTAGTTTTTACCGTATATCGTAAATACAGCAAAGGCGGATGTGCGACAAATCACACACCCGCCTTTTGCTTAATTCAAATTTTTTGATTCAATTATATCTTACAGCTTCGAAGCCTCATGTCCAAACTTGGCATCATTCGTCTCAAGCTCAACCTCAAGATTCCTGAATGACTTAGGACTCATTCCAAACTTCTGCTTGAATGCTTTGGAGAAAGAAAGAGAATCCTCATAACCACACTGATATGCGATTATATTGATCTGCTCCTTTGAAGATCTAAGCAGACTTGCAGCTTTCTCCAATCGGAAATTAATCAGATATTCCTGTGGTGATACACCCATCTCCTTCTTGAAGCTTCCTGTCAGATGACTTCTGCTTATTCCTATGAAATCAGCAATATCATCTATCTTGATCTTGTTCATATACTTCTCAGTGATGAAATCAACTGCCGCCTTGACGTATATCTTGCTTGGATACTCTACATTGTCATTCTCCTGCTGATCAGATGTATTATCCTCCATAATAGTAGCAAACAACATCATAAGCGCACTCTGTCTCTTCACCTCGTTTATACGTGTGATCTGGGAATATTCGAGCATCTTGTTGATACATTCTGTACATATGTCCATCTGCTCGATCTTTATGATAGGCGAATCTTTCTTATAGCCCATAGATTCTATAAAATCTTCAGCTCTGTAGCCATGAAATCCAACCCACATGTAACTCCATGGATCATCATCGTCAGCCCTGTAAGTAGTCTCCTCACCAGGTCTGATGATAAACGCCTGTCCAGGTCCCAGTTCATAAGTCTTCCCCGCAATTGTAAATGTACCCTTGCCCTTCTTTACCATATGGATAACATATGATTCTCTGACGTATGGACCAAACTTCCAGCCTTTTATACAATCCTCTCTGCCACAATAGTCCAGACTGATTGCGGTACCCCACATATAGGAGTTCGACAACTGTAGATCTTCCAGACAAGCAAAACCAACACTGTCAGTTAAACCAACCTTTCTTACCATAACCCGTCCTTTCCTTTACTATATCTTTGCCACCCTTTTATATAAGTTAACACCAAAAACACCTTTATATTTTAACAAAAGCAGACAAACCTGTCAATTTTCAGATCTGTCTGCTTCCTGTAAAATATCTATAAATTATGTCTTACCAGTGACGGTAACCAAATACTGTTGCAGCGTTCTTGAAGTAGCTGAGTACCTGCTCTGCACATGTTGCGCTGTCACTGAATATCTTTTCTGCGATGTTATCTATAACAGTGATGAGGAATACTGAGATAACTATAGCAGCGATAACTGCAAATATCTTTGAGTTGTCATTTGTCTCAAGGTTATCGAATAACGCATGAGCTGCGATCACGATTCCGCAAAGGCTTATTCCGAGGAAGAGTATGTATCCAAAGCCTCCGATGATTCCGCTGAGGAAATCAACCTTGTGGAAGAGTGCTGAGATGATCTCAAATATGATTCCTGCAACCATTGCTATTGCCTCATAAAGTGCAAATACACCAACGGCGTTAAGTGCTTTTCCAAATGTGATTCCACCCTTGAATATAATTCCTCCGGCGATAAATACCGCTGCTGTCATGATGACTGCTGCGATTATAGTGAAGAAGAACATGTAGAAGCCCTTTGCTATTGAATCGCCAAAGTCAAATCCCATTATGAGGAATCCGACAGTTACAAATATAAGTGAGAGGATGGCATTTACTCCTGCAAGTATTCCGCCAGGAACCATGTTGTCACTCTGAACCATCTCACCCGCTGTATCTGCAGGGCTCTTGAAAAGACCTATCACATTCTTGAGAAGATCATTTATCATATTGCCCGCTGCTGATGGCTTCTTCGGCTGTGGCTGTGCATAGCCCTGCTGGCCGTACATCTGCTGGTTCATCTGTGGCTGGCCGTAGCCCTGCTGACCATACATCTGCTGGTTCATCTGCTGACCGTAGCCCTGCTGATTGTATGCTCCCTGGTTCATCTGCTGGCCATAACCCTGCTGATTATACATCTGCTGGTTCATCTGCTGACCGTAGCCCTGCTGGTTGTATGCACCCTGCTGGTTCATCTGCTGGCCATAACCCTGCTGATTGTATGCACCCTGCTGGTTCATCTGCTGGCCATAGCCTTGCTGATTGTACACTCCCTGCTGACTCATCTGCGGCTGGCTGTAAGCCGCTGCCTGCTGATCTGCCTGTGGCTGGCTGTTCTCCGCCGCCTGCTGATTTGTCTGTGCCTGATCTGCCACCTGCTGTTCTCCCTGTGGCTGACCAAACTGCTGATCCTGATTCTCGTTCATTCCTGTTACCTCCAATTCCTTTCCCTGTGTGAAAATATATCAAAAATATGATACCAAATCCCCCTGGTTTTGTCATCATATCATTGCTCTATAAACTTCTGTGCGATATCGAAGGATCTGACTCAATCCTTATAATATCCATCGAAATAGTTAATCGGGCTGTGGCTGTCATACTTTGCATGATACACAAATGTAGTATAATCAACGTATTCCGCTTTCTTCTCCTCATTCTGTCCAATATTGTTGGATCTTACAAGAGCAGAAATCACTATGGATACCGTTAAGCATATCCCGCACACGATACCTATTGCAACATACAAAAATACTATCGAACCCATGTCTTATCCTGCCTTTCCTTAACGTATTCTATAGTGCCATAGCTTCTGAATCTGTGAATATCTATTCTAGATCTGTGAAGCTTGTTGATCGCACGCCAGAAACTCACCAAACTATATATAACTCCGGCCACATACGCGGAAAATACCATAAAAGCTCCACCTGAATCACCCACACCTGCACTTATCCTATACAGATCCGTCATAAGTCCCCCAACAAATACAGATACATATGTACAAAGCACAACCATCACTGTCATAAGTATCGCTATGGATGCCCCAACCTTAAATCTGTTGGATGGGACATTTCCCACGACCTTGCCGGTCTGCCCATTCACTGCCACGGTATAGAGTATTCCCTGATAACGAAAAGTCATGAACCACGCTGGCAGCAATGCATACTCAATATCCGTCATCTTTATATCCGTTTTTTCCTCAGTAATCCGGGCGTTTTTCGGAACATCACTCATCATCTCTTCCTTCACCGCATCATTACTCTTTCTCTTTGCAACTGCAGCGACCTCGGCAGCTGGTACATCGTACCTGTCCGTGTAAAATCCGGACAGATATTCTGGGGAAAACGTCAAAGCCTTCTCTAAATCATAAGGCTCCAGTCTTGCCGAAATGTGATCATTCAATCTTCTTGTTGCATCACCAGGTACCCTTGGAACTGTACACTCACAATCTCTCATACAATTGTGTGTGACTGTTTTGTCTGCAGTTTTCTGTGCAACTGCTGCTATAGAACCAAAGCATTTTTCATAATTACTAACGCGCTCGCCTTTTTCATTCTCCTGAAATACATACTTGAGCTTTTTTCTAACATGATAAGATGCCAGCCAATATGGTATATATATTCCTCGTATCTTATCAATCTCAAATTTCTTTATCTCATCCGGAACAAACCACCCCTTACAGAACCTGTCACGTATAAGCTGTTCTGCTCTCTTCTGAGAAATTCCAAATGGAATAATAAGGTCCGGCTCCAGTTCATCCTTAACTCTGTCAACCAATATCATCGGCTGCCCACAATACGCACAGAAACTGGAAGTTTCCGTGGATTTCACCATAAGTCTTGCACCACAGGATGTACATTCATATAGATTCATATCCATATACCTTGGTGATTCATCATCCTTTCCAATATTGATCTCATCCAATGTGTATATCGTATCCGTGGCATCAGTTATGTATCTTTTTATTCTGGCAATCTTCTGAATTGCCTTATAGCTTCTCTTATCTACAAGCTCTCCATCCTCATTCCTGGTCATGGCAGAGTTTTCTTCTCCTATGCCTATGCTGATCACCGAATCACACTGCGTACACTGCAGCTGCCTCGTCTTAGGATTCAGTACCACAACACCGCCGCAGGATGGACATTTTACTGTAAGATTCATTGCATGTTACCCCCATGTCTACCAAACATAAGCCCCATTTGACTAAAACAGTATCATCTAAATTATAAGCTATCAAGTAGTCAAATTACAACTATATGTACCTGTAACGGATGTAAATATTACATAAAACGTCTTATCATCCAAATAAAGCTGTATCATAACCATTCCATCACAATACAGCTTCATAATGTTATCAATTTATCTTATTCACGTCGTCTTTATTGGTGTCGGAAATTATATAATGTGGTCTTCCCTTGGTCTCCATATATGTCTTGGCGATATATTTGCCCATGATTCCTATGCACAGGAACTGGAGTCCTGATACAAACAGTATGATGCACACAAGTGACGGCCATCCCGCAACAGGGTCTCCCCACACCAGCTTTCTTATGAAGAAGAACAGCATCATGACAAATGAGACAAATGTACAAAATATTCCAAATCCTGAAGCTATACTCATCGGCGCCTCGGAGAAGTTGATTATTCCGTCCAGTGCGTATTTGAAAAGCTTCCAGAAGTTCCACTTCGTCTCGCCCGCAACTCTCTCCACATTCTCGTATTCCAGCCATTTTGTCCTGAACCCGATCCAGCCAAATATTCCCTTGGAGAATCTGTTGTACTCGCACATCGACACGATGGCATCCTTCATCTCTGCCTTCATAAGCCTGAAATCCCTGGCGCCATCCACGACATCGGAGTCGGATATCTTGTTGATGATCTTGTAGAACATCCGCGCAAACCATGATCTTATCGGCGGCTCGCCCTTTCTTGTGACTCTTCTGGTCGCCACACTGTCATATTCTCCCTGCTCAAGTATACCGAGCATCTCCGGGAGCAGACTTGGCGGATCCTGCATGTCGGCATCCATCACCGCCACGTAATCCCCATCTGCATTGCAGAAGCCCGCATACATTGCAGCCTCCTTACCAAAGTTTCTGGAAAATGACAAATACTTGAAATAATCGTATTCCTCTGAGATCTTTTTCATGGTCTCAAGAGTCTTATCCGACGAACCATCATTTACCATAAGAACCTCAAAATCATACTGCCTGAGTTCCTGTCTCACCTTGTCCAGCTCCCCTGCAAATATCGGAAGAGCCTGCTCTTCGTTATAGCATGGAATTATCAAGCTAACTTTTTTCATTTTTTTCACCTGCTTTAAATTTATAAATTCGTATTCCTGAAAATCTGTATTCTATAGATTTCTTTGTATACTTTGTTATCTCTGCTATTTTCTCAGTCATCTTGTGTATCTTTTTCTTTTCAAATTTTGGATCATTGATGACTGCCACATATATCTCATCGCCGCAGTCCTTCACCAGATCAGCGATGCTGTCTATATCATCCTCGTACACATACCGGCATCTTCCCATCTGGGAAAATACGTTCATTCCCGCGTACACGTTGTTCCATTTGCCATCTCCGTGACACAGTATGATACAGTCCTGTCCCTTCATCT
>OGYJ01002633.1_pt1 | contig 11784 bp, 9 predicted proteins | sample 1576531 | NCBI WGS metagenome assembly OGYJ01 (sample SAMEA3541574, study PRJEB24748) | human gut metagenome | biome: human gut; feature: human-associated habitat; material: faeces | place: China | collected 2012 | reverse complement strand
CATAGGAGGCAAATTCCTTAACGATCGTCGAACTCAAATAAGAATATTTAAGATCAGTCGTCAGAAAAATCGTCTCTATCTTCGAATCCTGTACATGATTCGCCTGCGCAATCTGAAGTTCGTACTCAAAATCCGTCACTGCGCGAAGTCCACGCACGATGATTGTTGCATCAATTTCATTCATGAAATCAACAAGTAAACCATCAAAAGATGCGACCGAAACATTCGGCATATCCTTCGTCATCTCTTTAATCATACTAACACGTTCTTCTAAAGAAAACAACGAGTTTTTTGCGCTGTTATTGAGCACTCCGACAACAAGTTCATCTACAATCTGTGCGGATCTGGTAATAATATCCATGTGTCCGAAAGTAACCGGATCAAAGCTTCCCGGATAGATTGCCCTCTTCATAATTTATCTATCTCCTATTTCTTTCGTATAAATACATGCATGTCCGTTTTGTACTTCTTGAATTTGTCAATCTCAAATCCAAGTTCGTCCAGATAATCAAAATCTGTGTCAAGCGAAGCCTCAACTACAATTCTTGTATCCGGTTTCAAAATGGAAGAATGTGACAGAAAACGAAGTACTTCTTCCTCCAATCCATGCCGGTAAGGCGGATCCATAAAGATCAGATCAAACGTATACTTTCCTTCCAGTGAATGAAGTCCACTGATCACATCCATCGTAAGAAGCATGGACTGTTTATCAAACCTGGTAAAAGCAATGTTCTCCTCAATGCACTTGGCAGCTTTACGATTATTTTCAATAAATACCGCATATGCACCGCCTCTGCTTAAAGCTTCTAAGCCAATCTGTCCGCTTCCTGCAAAAAGATCTAAAAAATACGCTCCCGGCACATCCATCTGTAACACGTTAAAAAGCGTTTCCTTGGTCTTGTCCGTTGCTTCCTCGATCTGTTCCGCAGCTTTCGTGATGCCACCCTTTAATTCACCTACCAGATTCTCGTTTTTCCAGTTGGCGTAGCTGGCTCTCACGAACATGTTGATCACATCACCCAGCAGATTTGCAGAAGCGTCGATCTGCTCCTTAGTCTTCACATTTACCTTTTTCAGAGCCTTAATATATTTATCCTCATCAATTCCCAGCTCTCTCGCTGTCTGACGGAACTTCTCCTCATCCGGATTCTCCGGCAGCACCTGTCCTCCGATAATACTGCCCAGCACGGTTCCATCCTCCAGCGTGATCGGAATACCGAAATCCACCAGTCCCGCATGGCAGGGATATACACCATGGCCTTCTCTGTCACACTGCTCGCAGCGCTTTTTCCCCTCTGCGCTTCCTCTCGTCAGATCAATACAGAACTCTGTAAAATTATAACAGTCACTGATGTATTTTCCGTCTGCACCCACAGCCACGGTTGCCAGTCCCGTGCTGCCTGCCCAGTTCTTCATGATCTGTTCAAATTTGTTCATGTCACAAAAATCCTGAATCTTCATATAACTCCCTACTTTCCCGGTTATCTTAACCGCTGAACGTATCAAATCCGGAATTTTTTGATCCCGGCATCATCTTACATTTACATAAAAATTATACCACAAATTGCAATATTTTTCGCCCTTTTTGCCATTTTTACCGATATTTTCACAACATTTTCTATCTATGCTTCATTCCCTCCAGCCACTTCAAAATAGATGAAATACTATGTCATCTATAGTATAATTATGATGTCGGGGTCAAAAGCCCCCGACTTTGGATTCGGATATTAAGGCTGATCGCGGCAAAAGGAGGTACCGTTAATTGAGGAAAAAGAAGCTATTCTTAAGAAAAATATGTGTTCTCGTTCTGATATTATCTACAGCCCTGCTCAGTGCCTGCTCCGATGATTCTTCCGATGGAGCAGAAAAATACGTTGTCCTGATCGGCGAAGATTCTGAGATCACAGATAAACTTTCTGACATTGATCTGCTTGTCATAGATGCGGAATATTTTTCCCAAAATGACATTGCCCGTTTAAGAGAAAATGGTATCCGTGAAATCTTCTCCTATATCAATATCGGATCGATCGAGAGCTTCCGGTCCTATGATACAGACTTTGAGAAATATACTCTGGGTGCCTATGAGAACTGGCCGGAGGAAAAATGGATCGATGTCTCAGCTCCGGAATGGCAGGCATGTACAGCTTCCAGAGTAGACGCCCTGGTACAGAAGGGTGTGGACGGCTTTTTTGTCGATAACACGGATGTATACTATAACTATCCGCAGGAATCCATCTATGACGGAATCCTTACGATTCTGGACTATATGGACCATACCGGCAGAAAGATCATGATCAACGGTGGGGACTGTTTTGTAAAAAAATATCTTACAACAGAAAAAAACGTTCTCATCGATGGGGTAAACCAGGAGAACGTTTTTACTGCGTATGATTTTTCAAAGGATATCTATACTAAAAATGATCAAAGCACGCGTGAATACTATACTGAGTATCTAGATCTGGCTATGTCACACGGCTGTACCGCTTACACCCTGGAATACGCAATGGATCCCACCATCCGCAGACAGGCAGCCGCCTACGCCGGGAAGCATGGGTACATCTGCTATATTTCTGATAATATCGGGTTATGTCTGGGAAGATAACATATTCCTCTCAAGCGCCATCACAAAAATGTTGTCGCACAGGTATCCAGATGCTTATTTTTCACACTAGCATTATCACTTAGGCACTCATCACAATAATAATAGATATTGTATCCCCCCTTCCCTCGTGTGTCCTCTGTCACCGAGAAATATCCGGCCTGCATTTTGGCTGTCGATCCGTTCAGAAAATGAATTTCACGCTGCTTCAGCGAATCCGGTCTATCCGAAGACATGCTATAGACCGCCGGGTTATACTTTCCTGTAGTAATATAATCCAGCTGGATCTCCGTAAAATAGTTCTTCAGATTCGCCTGGTCTGCAGCGACCTTTGCCTTATGTATATAAGACAGATACTGCGGTGCCAGTACTCCCACCAGCACTGCCATGATAGCTATTACAATGATCAGCTCTACTAATGAAAATCCCCCGTTTCCCCTCTTTCCTGTTGATTTTTTCATGACTTTTCTCTCCATTACATTACAATACATTCCGCAGGCATCAGGCCCACTGATTTTTATCCGTCATGATTTTATCATTTCCAAAGTAAATGTCAATAAACTGTTTATTAAATTATAGGAAATTATTCCTGTACGGAACTCTTCAGATCCTCTGCCAGCAGATAAATATTATTCAGAATCTCCTTACACTTCTTCATGCTTTCCACGGTCTCTGCGGTCACACGCATTCCTTCCGTAGATGCCGCAGCCACCTCCTCACCGGTGGCTGACAGATGGGTAATATTATCTGATATCACAGATGTGGAATTCAGAATTTTCTGTATACTCTGTTCCGCAGTATGGATATTGGCCAGCAATGTCTCCACATTCTTACCGACATCCCCAAACTGCTCTCTGGTCTGATCGATCAGGGTACTCTGACTGCTGACAGCTTCCACGGAGCTTTGAATGCTTTCATTGGCCTTCTGCGTATCCTCGATCAGGTACTGGATGATCTCCGTGATACGTGCCGTAGCCTCCTTCGTCTGCTCTGAAAGCTGCCTGATCTCATCTGCCACAACAGCAAATCCCCTGCCCGCTTCTCCTGCTCTCGCCGCCTCAATGGATGCATTCAGTGCCAACAGGTTCGTCTGATTGGAAATATTCAGAATAGAACCGATGAAATTCTGTACTTCGCCTACCTTCTCCGTCAGATTACCCACTACCTGTACAATGACATCACTGGCTTCCTTCACACGCTGCTCCTGCGCTTTCAGTTCCAGCACCACCTTCTGGCTGTCACTTACCGTCCTGCCGGTCTGGTCAGAGGCTGCCACCATTTCAATGATTTCTTTACCGGCTGCATCAGTGTTCTCCTGAATCTCTGTACACATCAGTGCCTGCTTCTGGATTGCCTCTGCTGTACTCTCAGTGCTGTCTGCGATATCCTTCATGGAATTATGGTTGATATCAATGCTTTTCTCCAGTTCCTCCAGCATTTCCATAGCTTCTCCGAAATGCTTCGCAATATTCTCTGCCACGATAGTCATTTTCCTGTTGCTGTCTGCCTGTCTCTCAGCTGCCTCCCGGATTGCCGTCATATTCTCATTGAAGAAGATGATCAGCATTTTGGTAATACTGATGGAAGCATAGGCTGTAAGAAACAATACGAAGAAAGCCTGGAAATCATTTACAAAGCCCCCACCGGCCGCCTGCTCACCATGCATTTTCAGGTGCAGGAGGATGCGGACCACATTAGCTGCCAGTACCACCGTATTAGCGATCATCATAAGCCGCATGTTCATGTATACCATCACGGCAATGACCAGAGGAACCGCATATGCCCAGGTCTCTTTTGCAGAATTGAGCAGTATGATGACTACATATCCCACAGCCATGGCCGTAGTGATCAACACCTCTCCGGCATGTGTCCGCTTCCGGAACAGATACCCCAGAACCGACATTATAATGACCAATACCGATGTGATCAGCTGGATCAGTATTTTTCCTGAATTTCCATCCTTCTGCACTGCCAGTGCTGTTGCCATTGTCAATGCGACATACCCGAATATAATGACTGCTGCCAGCATTACCCGTCTGTTTGCTCTTGCATATTGTTGTTCTGTCATAAGAAATCCCCCCCTTAATCTGCAGATATCATCTGTTTTGTAAATTTATGTTATCAGTATAGCACAGACCTCCGGCAATTCCTATATTTTTTTACCCATTTGGAACGAAAGACCCGCATGGTCTCCCAGGCAGGTCTTTCTTCCGGTCATATATTCAGTTTTATCAGTGCTTTATTATTCGCAAAGCTTGGAAAATGCATCCGCTACGAACTGAACCTTAGGTCCGATGATTACCTGAACGGAGGTCTTACCGGGTTTCATGACACCGGCTACGCCTGCAGATTTGATCACCTTATCATTCACTGCGGTAATGTCTTTTACTTCCAGTCTCAGTCTTGTGATGCAGTTGTCAATGCTTGCAATGTTGTCCTTGCCGCCGCAGCCTTCCAGAATGGTTGCTGCGATTGCTGCGAAATCATCATTTGCCAGCTCGATCTTCTTCTCTGCTTCTACATCATCATCTTCTCTACCGGGGGTCTTCAGATCCCATTTCTTGATAGCGAAGAGGAATACGAAGTAGAATACAACAAATGCTGCGATACCCAGAGGGATGATCAGCCAGATTCTAGCCGCTGCAGGCAGGCGGGATGAGAACAGCAGATCCATCGCACCTGCGGAGAAGCTGAAGCCTGCACGGAAGCCAAGAGCAACAGTGATCATGGTGAAGATGCCGTACAGTGCTGCGTAGATCACATACAGTCCGGGAGCTAAGAACATGAATGCAAACTCAAAGGGCTCGGTAACGCCGCAGATGAAGGAACAGATTGCTGCGGAAGCTACCAGACCGATCGCTGCCTTTTTCTTGGCGGGCTTTGCACATTTTACCATTGCCAGAGCCGCACCGGGGACACCGAACATCATACAAGGGAAGAAGCCGGACATATACATTCCAAGGCTCCAGGATACATCAGCGCTTGTCTCACCTTTCCAGAAGTGCTGCAGATCTCCCAGTCCGATGGTATCGAACCAGAATACGTTGTTCAGTGCGTGATGTAATCCGGTAGGGATCAGCAGACGGTTCAGGAAAGCATAAATGCCGGCACCGACTACATCCAGACTTACGATAGCTTCACCGAGAGCTACCAGACCGCCGAACAGTAAAGGCCATACGAACAGCAGTACAACAGATGCCAGAATAGATACCACACCTGCTACGATAGCTACGCAGCGCTTACCACTGAAGAAGGACAGCCAGTCGGGAAGCTTGGTATCCTTGAACTTGTTGTAGCACATGGAACCGATGATACCGGCAATAATACCGATAAAGGGATTCGCAATCTTATCGAATGCCAGTGTCTTGGTAGCATCCTCAGCGATAGAGGGCATAATGGTCGTAACAAATCCGGTAGACAGAAGTGTTGTGAGCATCAGCCAGGAAGCCAGAGCTGCAATGGCTCCGGTACCGTCATTTTTCTCTGACATACCGACACCTACACCGATTGCAAACAGGATCGCCATGTTGTCGATCAGAGCACCACCAGCTTTTACGAGGAACAGACCGATCAGATTTCTTACACCCTCGATCGCACCACCCTGCATTGTTGCCGGGCACAACCAGTAACCAATACCCATGAGGATACCGCAGATCGGCAGAACCGCTACGGGAAGCATTAACGCTTTACCCAGTTTTTGAAGAAACTTCATACATTTCTCCTCCTTTACATTATACTAAACCGGAACAGTTCCGGTCAGTTTCATTAGTTGATACGGACGTACCGCTCTTAAGAGATCTGGAGCACGTCCTCGCCGGGAGATACCTCTCCCTCTTTCAGAATACTGATCTTGTTATATTCATCAGTATTGCAGACCAGTACCGGAGTGATGATATGCAGTCCGGCTTCCTGAATCTTCTCCAGATCCGCATCCAGCAGAAGATCGCCCTTTTTGACATGGTCTCCGGCAGCAACATGTGCCGTGAAGGGGGCTCCCTTGAGTGTCACGGTGTCCAGTCCGATGTGGATCAGAAGCTCCGCTCCCTGATCCGTTGTCATGGTGATCGCATGGAGCGTATCAAATACCACGGTCACCTCTCCGTCTGCGGGAGCATATATTTTCCCCTCAGAGGGGATCACTGCAAATCCGTCTCCAAGTATCTTCTCGGAAAATGTAGGATCCGGCACCTCCGTAAGAGCAACTGCCTTCCCCTTACAGGGAGATCCGATACAATTTCCTTTTCGCTTACCTTTCAAAAAATCTAACATGTGAACTCCTTTCCGTCGATATATACCGCTGCAATGTTCAGTTCCTGATCCAGGAGTACGAAATCTGCCCTCTTACCAACGGATATACTGCCCACTTCATTGAAAATGCCGATCTCCTTTGCCGGATTCTCCGTGGCACACATCACTGCCGTCTCTAACGGCAGACCGACTGTTTTTACTACAAACCGCATACAATCCATCAGATTCGTCGCAGATCCAGCGATCGTGCCGTCATGCAGGGTAGCCAGATTGCCTCTGACAGTAACCGGCTGTCCTCCCAGCGTATATTCACCATCCTCCAGTCCCGTTGCACGCATACTGTCACTGATCAGGATCATGCGGTCAGCGCCAAACATCGCAAACGTTGCACGGATCACTGACGGATGAATGTGTACACCATCACAGATCAGCTCCGGATGACATTTCTCTGAATCTCTCACTGCTCCGATCACGCCGGGCTCCCTGTGGTTCAGCGGCGGCATTGCATTATACAAATGTGTCGCATGAGATGCTCCACGTTCAATGGCTTCCCTTGCTGTATCATAACCGGAAGCTGTATGCGCCAGTGAAATGACCACTTCTCCTTTGGCTCTGTCGATAAATTCCATCGCTCCCGGCTCCTCCGGTGCGATATCTACCAGCTTGATCAGCCCGTTCGCCGCTTTCTGCAGCTGACTGAAATATTCATAATCGCAGTGCATGATATTTTCCGCCGCCTGAGCACCCTTTTTCGCCGGACTGATAAAGGGTCCTTCCATATTGATGCCCACCAGGTGGGATCCACCGGAATACTCATAGCTGCCGGCATTTTTCATGACCTCCAGCAGTTCATCCTTAGGGATCGTCATGGTAGCCGGGCAGACACTTGTCACACCGACAGATGCTTCATATGATGTGATGACATCCAGTGCTTCCTTCGTACCGTCACACATATCTGCGCCCTTACAACCATGGAAATGAATATCCACCAGTCCCGGTATCAGATACATGCCTTTGGCATCCACAACAGCTTCCTCACCTGCCGGATCCCCGGTGCAGCTTACGAACCTGCCGTTCTCCACGGCTGCATCCCCTCTGACAAACCGATGCTCTTCTGTATATATATTTGCATTTCTGATTCTCATGACCTATCAGCTTCCCCTTTCTTATTCAGAAAGCTTACTAAGCGCTGCTTCGTCTGCCACCAGTGTCACATCATTATGAAGCTGTAATACCGATGCCGGCACCTGCGGTGTAATGGGGCCGAAGAAAGCTTTCTGTACGATCTCCGCCTTGTCTTCGCCGCTGGCTACGATCAATATTTTCTTCGCCTGCATAATGGTCTTGATCCCCATGGTGTATGCCTGCTTCGGGACATCCTCCGCCGATGCGAAGAATCTCTTGTTGGCTTCGATCGTAGACTCTGTCAGGTTCACACAATGTACCTGCTTGTCAAAACTCTCTCCCGGTTCGTTGAAGCCGATGTGCCCGTTATGTCCAATTCCCAAAAGCTGCAGGTCCACGCCGCCCAGTGACTGGATCAGTTCCGTATATCTACGGCATTCTTTCTCCGAATCCGGTTCCATTCCGTTTGGCAGATGTGTATTTTCCACCGGGATATTCACATGGTCAAACAGATTCTGGTGCATAAAATAGTAATAACTCTGATCGTTTTCCCGGCTCAGGCCTTTATATTCATCCAGGTTCACCGTCATAACCTCAGAAAAGTCCAGATCTCCCTTGCGGAACCATTCCACCAGCTGTTTATACAGGCCGATGGGAGTGGATCCCGTAGCCAGTCCGAGAACACAGTTTGGTTTCATAATAACCTGTGCCGATACGATATTTGCAGCCTTTCTGCTCATATCTGCATAATCTTTCGCTTTGTATATTCTCATGAATCTCTCACTCCATTTCGCATATTTTACTACGGACATTCAGTACCATGGACGGTGCCACACTGAGTTCATCAATTCCCATCTGTACAAATCGTGTGGTCAGTGTCGTATCCGCTCCCAGCTCTCCGCAGATGCCGACCCATTTTCCATGCTTATGTGCCCCATCAACAGTCATCTGTATCATACGCAGGACTGCCTCATGATGTGGATTATAGAATCTGTCCAATCTGTTGTTCTGCCTGTCGATAGCCAACGTATACTGTGTCAGATCATTCGTGCCGATACTGAAGAAATCAACATGCTCCGCCAGCTCCTCACTCATCATGACAGCCGCAGGAGTCTCGATCATAATTCCCTGTTCCGGAATTACATAAGGAAGCTTTTCTTCCTCCAGCTCCTTAGCCACCTCAGCCACGATTTTCTGAATATCCAGCACTTCCTCCACGGAAATGATCATCGGATACATAATAGCCAATGTTCCGTATTTTGCCGCCCTGAGAAGTGCTCTCAGCTGTGTCTTGAAGATCTCCGGCTGCTCCAGACAGATCCGGATCGCACGGTATCCCATGGCAGGATTATCTTCCTTGCCCAGTCCGAGGTAATCTACATTTTTGTCCGCACCGATATCAAGGGTACGGATGATGACCTTTTTCCCTGCCATCATCTGCAGCACCTGACGGTAAGCATTGAACTGTTCTGTCTCATCCGGAAGCGAGTCCCTTCCGAGATATAAGAATTCACTGCGGAACAGGCCGATACCCTCCGCATCATTCTCCAGTACATATGCCACATCCGATACGCTGCCGATATTTGCATATACATTGACCTTGCGTCCGCTCTTTGTCACGGATTCACGTCCCTTGTATTCTGCCAGCAGGCTTCTTAGTCTCTGTTCCGTCTGCTGTGCCGCTTCTGCCTGCCGGATCTGCTCTTCCTCCGGATCCAGGTAAAATACTGCTTCCCTGCCGTCCACAATAGCGCGGGTTCCGTTATGGATTTTCTCCAGTTCCAATGGTACCCCTATCAGTGCCGGAATATTCATCATACGTGCCAGGATCGCAGTATGGGAATTCGTCGAACCATGTACTGTGACAAAGGCCAGGATCTTACTCTTATCCATCTGTACCGTCTCACTGGGAGTCAGATCATCTGCCACAATGATCGACGGCTCCATGGTACTCCAGTCAATCTGCTCCTCCCCGGACAGATTGCGGACGAGCCGGTTGGAGATATCCCTGACATCCGCAGAGCGGGCCTGCATATATTCATCATCCATGTTGGCGAACATCTCTGCAAAATTATCACCGGTCACTGCCACCGCATACTCTGCATTCACTTCTTCGTTCTGAATCATACTGTGAATGGCATCCTGATAATCGTCATCCTCGAGCATCATCTGATGCACCTCGAAAATGGCTGCATTGACTTCTCCGACCTCCTGCAAAGCCTTCTCGTATAACTGCCCCAGCTGCGTCATCGTACGTTCCTTAGCCGCATCCAGCCGTTTCAGTTCTTCCGCTGTGTTGTCGATATGGATCCTCTTAACGAGACTGTCCTTTTTCTTCAAAACACTGACAGGTCCGATCGCTGTTCCCTTATATACGGATTTTCCAATATATTTTTCCATTTTCTACCTTCCAAACTCTGTCGTGCAGGTCTTCTCCTAGAGGTTCTCACGGAAAAACTTCTGAAGCTCTGCTGCGGCGGTATCTTCATCCGCTCCTTCTATCGTGACTTCCACGTTGTCTCCATGCTTCACGCCCATTCCCATGATCGCCATCAGCTTGCTTGCTGTAGCTGATTTCCCCTTACAGGAAAGTGTCACTGTACTCTGATACTTTTTCGCTTCCTTGGCGAGCAGTCCCGCAGGACGTGCATGCAGACCGATCTCATCCTTAATGATATAGCTGAACTGTTTCATCGGCAACATTCCTCCTTATTTTATATTTCTTGCTTTAAATATGTAGCATATTGTACATACTTTTTGCCTGTCGAGCTTATTATATATACATATTACCCACTTTTTTATTGTTTGTCTACATCACTTTTGATAAATTGTATATTTTTGAACATTATCGTAAAATTTTGTAAACTTTTTAATAAAAAATTTGCTTAAAACAGGCACATCAGCTGAGCCGATGTGCCTGGGTTTTTTGATATGATTTCATATGATTCCATGTAAGCACCCGTCATGGAGCTTACAGCATGCTTTTTAATCTTCATCTTCTGTTTTTCCCGGGATTCCATCTGATGCCTGTGTCATCTTCCTGTACTCATACTGGGGAAGAAAATCATTCCTGCCGTAGGCATCATAATAATTCATGAATATCCGCTGTAAAATATCCGGGATATACGATTCTTCTGCTTCCACCAGTATGATCAGGTGCTGGAGAGAGCTGTATCGGGTGCATATATCGTTCTTCCGGATATTTTGCCGGATTGCTTTCTCCATGCACTCCATTGCTTTATCGATATGATCAATGTACATCGTCTGGTCTGATTTTGCATCCATGGTGACCAGCACCAGATAACAGCGGTGCCGGTATCGTTCTCCCAGGCTGCTTACATATTGATACAGTCTGGCAAACTCACGATAGTCAAGATCTAATGCTCCTGTATAGCTTCCGCTCTCCAGCAATGCTCCGGCGATTACCTCCAGGTCATTTTTTCTGGCCTGTGTATCCAGCTGCTGTTCCTCCAGCTCCTCATAAAACCGGTAACTGTTTTTACCGTTCTGTTTGACATAATACAACGCCTTATCCGCTTTTATATAATATTCTTCAAAGTTTCCTCCCTGTCTGCACATGCACAGACCGCAGGACAAGGATGCCGGTGAAGTCTCCGCCGTGACATTTTTTGCCGCACCAAAGCTGTCAAACAGCTTTCTTATCCGCATGCTCATCTCTGCTTCTGATGCCTCCGGCAGATAGAACAGGAATTCATCTCCTCCCAGCCGGCAGACCACTGCGTTCTCCATGCACTCTGTGAGCATTGCTCCTACCAGCCTGAGAGCACAATCCCCCGCCTTATGTCCATAGA
>OGYJ01002619.1_pt1 | contig 11837 bp, 10 predicted proteins | sample 1576531 | NCBI WGS metagenome assembly OGYJ01 (sample SAMEA3541574, study PRJEB24748) | human gut metagenome | biome: human gut; feature: human-associated habitat; material: faeces | place: China | collected 2012 | reverse complement strand
CTGGTATTTGCGCTTGCAGGGGTTTATGCACATTTTCTGTTTAACGGAAACGTGTATTTCTATATATGGAACAGCCGGAACAGACAGAGGAAGAGACAGACAAAAGAACGGCAAAACAAAGAAGAACAGGAAGGGATGAAAGCATGAAAAAGAAGCAAAAACTAAAAGAAAGGATATGTGCGCTCGTCCTTGCGCTGGCGATGGTACTGACTTGGGTACTGCCGGATGCAGGTATGACGGTTCAGGCGGCGGCTGGCGATGCAAAAAAAGTTACGCTGAAATTTAAAGATGCCGCAGAGGAAACACGCGGGATAGGCGCACTTACTTTGAAATTACAAAGTAATGATGATCCGAGCTATGAGAAGAAAAAGGAAATCGAGGTTAAAGCCGGAGAGACAAGTAAAGAAATTGAGTTAAAAGAAGGAGTAGAATATAACTACGAAGTAGAGAAAACCGGATATGAGACAACAAAAGATGGTCGGTTTACGGTTGAGGCGGAGAAAGCGGATATTGACATTCTGCTTACAATGTCAGAGATTACACTTTTGCCGACGACAGATTCAGTTAGTCTGAAAGTCGGAGAAACATATGATATATCAGTAACAAATCCGGTGCAAGAACTTGCTTATACATGGAGCACAACAGATGGGAATGTTGCATCTGTTGAAAACGGAAAGGTTACGGCAAAAGGCGAAGGCTCTGCGGATATCAGCGTTACAAACGGGGTGAAAACAAAAACAGTTTCCGTAAACGTGTCTAAAAATCAGATTAACGGTTTTAGTATGACGGTGAAAGAGCCAAGCGGAGACGATCAAAGTTCTGTTATATTGACAGCCAAAGGTCTTCCAGCCGATGTTTCAGGAAATGTAATATTTTATGATGTGACAGGCGGTCAAAAAACTTTGCTCTATAAAGCAGAAGCGGCAGCTACAGTCGAATATACATATGAGACAGACAGTCTTCTCGGCGCGAAACAGTTTGAAGCCGTGTATAGCGGTAATGAAAAATATGAAGGCGCGACGGCAACAGCAACCGGAAGTTATGGGAAAACACAGGCAATTACGATAGACGGTGATGTTTCAAAAGAAGTGACTTACGGAACGGAGCACTGGAATGATGAAATCGTAATTGCTCTTGCCGATATTGAAAATACATTAAAAGGAAGAACGCTTGCGACAGAGGTTGCATTTGCACAGTCAGAAGACGCGCCGAATACAGGACTTGCTGAAAATGTAGCGGTCGTTCGCGTGGAAGCAGATCATACGATCCATGTAATTCCGAAAAATGCAGGAAAAGTAACAATTAAGATTAAAGCAGTCCCGGGAGAAGGAAACTTCTACAGAGAAGCAAGCGTAGATTATACGCTGACTGTAAAGAGGCAGGAAGTTTCGTTTGAGAATGTAACATGGAATAAAGCAAGTAAAGTATATGACGGAAATACTGGAATCGAACTTACGGGAACAGTAAATACTGAAAAAATCACAATCCCGAAAGAGAAAGCTGCGATTGCAGGATCAGATGTTGCAGTAAATGAGCAGAATGAAGCACAGCCACAGAACGTGACAGTTGCTGCCGGAATTTATTATATGACAGTAGAAGGCAACGGCACGGAAAACTATCAGTTAGTTGTAGAAGAAGGGCAAAATGTAGTTCAGAATGCGGCAACTATTACACATAGACCGTTGTATTTGACGTCTGCAAATGCAGAGACAGTGTCGTTAGCTTATGGACAGAATTTAAAAACGGCGATAGAAGAAATGACGGGATTAGTTGCACTTTGCAATGGTAACGGAGTTGTTCCTGAAGAAGTGCAAGGTGTGAATTCATTAGAGACAGGACTTGTGGGAAATGATCAAATAACAGTATTGCCGGGGGCAACAGCGCCGGAAACTCTGCATGTGAATGAGGCAGCTGATAAAGTAATCGTTCCGAATATTACAAATGAAAATAAAATCAGCGAAAACTATGAGTTTAAGTTTATTGAAGAGGATGATTATAAGGGAGATCTTAAAGTTACAAAACAGACTTTAAATAAAGAAGATCTTTTGAAAAAAATTGATCTTAAAGGAACGACAAACGGGATTTACGGCGTGAAAAATGGCGCTGACGAGCTGGAAAAAGTTTGGGTAAGCATTGGCGGAAAAGATGAACTCGGCGAGAAAAAGGGAACCCCTGTGCTGAAGATGAATGTAAAGGCTACACAATATTATGATGAAGTGTATATGAGTGTAGATAACGGAAATAGTTATGTAAACGTATCTGATGAGTCGGATGAGTCACAGAATATACTTGAACAGCTTAAACCTGAGGAAGGAATACAGGATAAAGTAGTTGAGAACGTAAAAGTTTATCTTAAGAACAGTGAAGATAAGAGTGGAAACACAGTTACGGAAGTAACAAATTTAACTGATTGGCTTCATATCGATAATGAAGCGCCGAGAGCTGTAATTAAAGATTATGATACGACAAAATATTCAGATGCTTTTGAAAGCTTGAGTTTCAATATGTTCAAAAACGAGATATATACGGCAGAAATCAGCGTTTCGGACACTTCGGGAGATTCTGTAGAAGGAAGCGGCCTGCATAACACGACTACGCAGAAGTATTGCGTATATGAAATGGGAACAGATGAAACGGCGTTAAAATTAGATAAAGATGCTGTGAAAAGTATTATTGAAAAGGTAGATAGCGGGCAAGAACAATCTTGGAGTAAATTGGAATTCGATAAAAACGGAAAAGACGAAATCACTGTCGGAAAAGCGAAAGATAAGGAAGCGGCAGAAAATAATTATCTGATTCTTGTTAAGACGATTGACAATACAGGAAATGAAGCCGTATATGCTTCAAACGGCATTGTAGTTGATGTGACATCGCCGAAAGTAGAATGTACTTTTGATACATCAAAAGACGGTGGTTATGTATCAGAAAAAGATGGAATTCTGTGTTATCAAGGGGATGCTAAATACGAGCTTAAGATTGAAGATCCAGAAGAGTATTTCTCAAGTATTTCGAAACTGGAAGTAATAGTGAGCAAAGACGGTGAAACAATAACTCCGACCACGAAAGAATTTGATGCAGACGAAACATATGAAGATTCATATATCATTGAATGGCCGACATCGGAATCAGGTTTCAGTTACGAAGAATTAAAAAATAAGTCTTCCATAGTGGTTAAAGGCGTTGTTTCGGCAAATAAAGGAACAATAAATGGAGTGGGAACGAATAAGTCTAAGATAAAGATTAAGGCATATGATACAGCCGGAAATGTATCTGAGACGATTGAGCAACAGTTAGCATTTGATACAAAGGCTCCGGAAATTTCTGTAAGCTTTGAAAATAAGAATGGTGATCCGATAACTCAGAAAGATGAGTTTTCATATTATCAAGACACGACTGTAATGGTGATTAAATACACAGATAGAAATTTCCCAGTTGGCGAAGAGTATAAAGACAACCTATACTTTATACTGAAGAGAGAGGAAGACGATCAAGAGCGGAAAGTGATGCTCGAAGGACTGGAAAAAGAAGGAATTACTTATGAGATAGAGGATGAAGAGGGCAAGAATTCTTTTGAAAATTATACGGATAATAGAGTCGTTACAGTAAAACTTACATTTGATGATCAGGATAAATACGAAATCAAACCATATTGTGTAGATATGTTTGGTAATGAAGGAACAACAGAAGAAACTTATAAATTTGCAGTTGACACCGAAGCGCCGGTAATCGAGTACACATATGAATATTTAGATGCAGACAATAAGTGGAAGCCGCTTAATGATGAAAATGCTGTTAAGTTGAAAAATGCTCCGATTCGAGTGAACGTGACGGTAACAGAGCACTTCTTTAGTTTAAAGGATAATTTTGTCTTTGAAGAAAAAGGCGGTGAAAACACGCAGGTAAAGACAGCGCTTACCGCAAAAGAGGCAGTAGGAAAGATACCGAATTATCAGGAACAGGCGGACACTTGGACAGCTGCTTCGTCAGATGATCACCCGGTTGGTTGGACTCATAATGGCGATGAGCATCGCATCGGTTTTGTGTTTGAGAATGATGCAAACTACACGTTTAAACTGGACTATACGGACTTGTCAGGCAGAAGCAAAAACACAGGAGATCTGAAATTTACGGTAGATAAAACGTCTCCGTCGGGAAAGATTCTCGTAGATGGTACAGAAAACTGGTATGCAGAATTTTGGAATACGATTACGTTTAATATTTTCAAGGACGACAATTATAATGTGAAAGTGACGGGAGCAGATATAACGTCCGGTGTGAAGACGATCGAGTATTATACAACGAAAGACGCGATTAAAAGTGCAGATGAAGTAAAAAAGATCACAGATTGGAAAAAGTTGGCTGATTCGGGAGAGTGGAATCGTGATAGCGAAAAGGATGATAATATAAATAATAAGTCGTTCACAATGACAGAAGAACAGCAGTTTTTGACATATGCGAAGATTACAGACTATGCCGGAAATGTTACTTATCTGTATCCGAAGGAAATAGCGGTGTTAGACAGAACGTGGGCAGAGCCGAAGATTACGATTACAGCGGCTGAACCGTTATACGGAATTTACAATAAGGATGTTCCGTTCAGCATTAACGTAGAAGATCCGGAAAGCGGAGAGACATACTCAGGACTGAAAGAAGTTTATTACGAGGTGCGCAAAGACGGTGCGGTGACACAGTCAGGAAATTATAATAAGGAATTAGAGATTGATTATAGTAAAAATAATCAGGAAAGCGCGCAGAAAGCAGGTTTGACAATATTAGACGGGCGCGTGCAGTCGCTTGTGAAAAATGAAACAGTGACGGCAAGTTTAAATAACAGCAATGATGTTGAGATTTATGTAAAAGTTGTTGATAATGCAGGACATGAAACAGAGGCGACGAAAGATCTTAAGATCGACATCACTCACCCGACAATCGCCGTAACGTACGACTTGAACACACCTCTCAACGAGAGATACTACAAAGACGTAAGAACGGCAACGGTTGTTGTGACAGAGAGAAACTTTGACGAGTCCGCAGTTCGTTTCAACATCACGAACACAGACGGCACACAGCCGGCGATCAGCGGATGGACACACAGTGCGAACGCAGGAGTATCTGACGATGCGACACATACATGTCAGGTAACGTTTGCGGCAGACGGAGATTACACATTTACGCTTGAGACGACAGACCTTGCAGGAAATGCATCAAGCTACAATCGTGTAGACGACTTTACAATCGACCGGACAGTTCCGACGATCCAAGTGTCTTACGACAACAACAGCGCGGCTACACCGGGATATTTCAATGCGAACAGAACGGCGACAGTTACAGTCAACGAGCATAACTTTAACGCAGCGGAAGTCAACGCACAGATCACGGCAGCTTTGCAGGGAAGCGGCGTGGCAGCTCCGGGACTTGGCGGATGGAGCACAAACGGAGACGTGCATACGGCAAGCGTAACATTCTCTGCAGACGCAGATTATACGTTTGATGTTGATTACACAGACCTTGCAGGAAATGCAGCGGCAGATTACACACAGGATAAATTTACGGTAGATAAGACAGATCCGGAAGTTGAGTTCTTCGATATCGAAGATAAATCGGCAAATAACGGAACAGTTGCTCCCGGTGTGAAATACAGTGATGTAAACTACATGGAAAGCGGCGTTGATATTACGATCAAAGGCGCGAAACATGACAAGACAGAATTAAGCGGAAACCGTACAAATATCGCAAACGGCGAGAGCATCAAAATGGAAGATTTCAAACATGATGAAGAGACGGATGACGTTTACACTATGACGGCGGTTATTAAAGACAAAGCCGGAAATGAAACGGAAAAAGAGGTTATGTTCTCAGTTAACCGTTTCGGATCAAACTATATTTTCTCTGAGACAACGGAGAAGTTCCTTGATGATGTATATGCGAACAAACCGAAAGATCTTGTTGTTACAGAGGTGAACGTAGATTCACTTGTGTTCAACGGTATCTCTTACGGATTGGACGGAACGAAGAAAGAACTGAAAGCAGGCAGCGATTATACAGTAAAACAAAGCGGCGGCGAAGGTTCATGGAAAGAATATACATACACGATCAAAAAAGAAAACTTTGAAAAAGAAGGCCGCTACAGTGTTACGATCGACTCGGAAGACAAGGCGACAAATAAGATGAACAACAAAGTAAAAGAGTGCAACATCGACTTTGTAATCGATAAGACGCCTCCGACAGTTGTTATCACAGGTATCGAGGAGTCAAGCTATCGTGCAGACGAGAGAGAAATGACGATCAACCTGTCAGACAATACGGCAGTTAAGTGCGTGGATGTGATCATCGACGGAAAATCAGTTGCAACTTATGCACAGAAAGAGATTGAAAAGGCAGGCGGAAAGGCTGAGGTGATGTAAGGTGTTCCAGACATTCCGTAACGCATGGAAGATCCCCGAGCTTAAAAATCGTCTTCTGTTCACGCTGGCGATCCTCGTGGTTTACCGTCTTGGCTGTGCCATCCCCGTGCCGTTCGTTTCCGGCTCTGCTCTGACGCAGATGTTTGCAAACGGCGATATGCTCTCGTACCTCAATATGATGAGCGGCGGCGCACTGGCAAGATGCACGCTCTTCGCGTTAGGTGTGACACCCTATATCAACGCCTCTATTATTGTGCAGCTGCTGACTGTAGCCATTCCTTCGCTGGAAAATCTGGCAAAGGAAGCGGATGGCCAGCAGAAGCTGCAGCAGATCAACCGGTACGCCGGTGCCGTGGTCGCACTGATCATGAGCATTGGCTACTACTTCGTGATCCGCAATATGGGTGCACTGAAGTATGTTTCCGGCGCAGTCGGCGTGTTCGCCGCTGTGGTCATCATCGCCACCTTCGTTGCAGGTGCTCAGCTGATCACCTGGGCGGGCGAGCAGATCGATGACAAGGGCATCGGCAACGGTGTTTCCCTTCTGATCTTCGCCTCCATCGTTTCCAACTGGTCCTCGCTGTACACCTCTGTGACGGGTCTGCTGACCCGCGCAGCGGCTGGCGAGCCTCAGTTCTATATCCTGCTGCCCGTTCTGGTAGTTCTGGCACTGGTCGCTGTGGTCTTTGTGGTGGTCATGACCAACGCAGAGCGCCGCATTACCATCCAGTACGCCAAGCGTGTGGTGGGCCGGAAGCAGATGGGCGGCCAGAACAGCTACCTGCCCCTGAAGCTGAACATGAGCGGCGTCATGCCCATCATCTTCGCTTCGGCACTGGTGTCCATCCCGGGCACCATCGGCAGCTTTTTGCAGATCGATCAGACCGCTCACCCGGTCTGGTATGCGTTCTTCCATACCTTCAACTACACCTCCTGGCTGTACGTTGTGATCTACCTGCTGCTGATTTTGGCATTCAACTACTTCTATGTGGCCATCCAGTACAACCCTGTTGAGATCGCCAACAATCTGCGCCGCAACAACGGCTCGATCCCCGGCTTCCGTCCCGGCAAGCCGACCAGCGATTTCATCACCCGCACCCTGAACAAGATCACCCTCATCGGTGCCATCTTCCTGGCTGCGGTGGCTGTACTGCCGATCATTCTGGGCAACCTGACCGGTATGAGCATTCAGCTGGGCGGTACCAGCCTGCTGATCGTGGTTGGTGTGGCACTGGATACCACCCGCAGCCTCGATAGCTTTATGACCATGCGCAACCACAAGGGTTTCCTTGGCTGATCTGAAGCAATAAAGATGTAAGAAAGCACTGGAAAGGAGAGTACGCTCATACTTTTCAGTGCTTTTTTGCTTTTTGTACGTATGTTTCTATAAAGCAACATATAAGAAAGGAAGCGATCCTATGAATCTGATCCTGTTGGGCGCACCCGGCGCAGGCAAAGGCACGCAGGCCGAGATCATCTGCGCAAAGCTGAACATCCCTTCCATCAGCACCGGCAACATCCTGCGCGCTGCTGTCAAGGAGGGCACCGAGATGGGTCTGAAGGCCAAGAGCTTTATGGACGCCGGTGCGCTGGTGCCCGATGAAGTCATCATCGGCATCCTGAAGGAGCGTCTGGCACAGGCTGACTGCGCCAACGGCTTCATTCTGGACGGCGTGCCCCGCACCATTGCGCAGGCAGAGGCCATCGAGACCATGGGCATCCGCATCGACAAGGTGCTGGAACTGCAGGTTGAGGACAGCGTGATCGTGGAGCGCATGAGCGGCCGCCGCGTCTGCGAGAAGTGCGGCGCAAGCTACCACATCCTGAACAAGAAGAGCAAGGTGGAGGGCGTCTGCGACCTGTGCGGCGGCAAGACCGTCATCCGCAAGGACGACCAGCCCGCAACCGTGCTGGATCGTTTGAAAGCCTACCATGAGCAGACCGAGCCGCTGGTGGAGTTCTACCGCACCCGCGGCAAGCTGGCAGAGATCAAGTTCTGCCCCTCTATCGAGGAGACTACGGCTGAAGTCATGAAGGCTTTGGAGGCATAAGCGTGATCCAGATCAAAAATGCAAAAGAGCTGGACGGTATGCGCCGGGCAAACGCCCTGAGCGCAGCTGCCCTGAAGTACGGCGGAGAGCACATCGAAGCAGGCATGACCACTTGGGAGCTGGACAAGCTGATCTACGACTTCATCGTGAAGCACGGCGGCATCCCCAACTTCAAGGGTCTGTACGGTTTTCCCGGTACAGCCTGCATCAGCCTGAACGATACCGTCATCCACGGCATCCCCTCTCACGATATCGTCATCCGCCCGGGTGACATCGTGAGCATCGACACCGGTGCCAAGGTGGACGGCTTCAACGGCGACAACGCCTGCACCTACGCGGTGGGCAAGGTGGACTTGGAAGCCCAGCGCCTGCTGGAGGTGACCAAGGCTTCTCTGTACAAGGGCATCGGGCAGGCCGTGGCGGGCAACCGCATCGGTGATATCGGCTACGCCGTGCAGAGCTACTGTGAGGACGCGGGCTTCTCTGTGGTGCGTGACTTTGTGGGTCACGGCACCGGCAAGGAACTGCACGAGGACCCCGAGGTGCCCAACTACGGCCATCAGGGCCGAGGGCCCCGTCTTGTGCCCGGCATGACCATCGCCATTGAGCCGATGATCTGTCAGGGCGACTACAAGATCAAGCAGCTCAGCGACGGCTGGACTGTCAAGACCAAGGACGGCGGACTGGCTGCTCACTTTGAGCACTCTATCGCCATCCTGAAGGACCGCACCGAGATCATGACCCGCAGCTGGGATGATCCGGATTTTGACCCGGCCACCTTCAGCCTGAAGTAAGCAACCTTTATAAAGGAGCCGCTGCACGGATGATGTGCGGCGGCTTCTTTCTCTTTTCACTCCTGCAATTTGTGCAATTGTGACAAGTTTTCGTGAAAAAGTTTCACCTTCACGGTGGAGAAACGCGAAAGGAGGACGGGACGGAAAAGAGCTTTTATACAGAATAATTTTTTATCGGAAATACGGAAAAAACCTCTTGCAAATTGACAACAAAAGGTGTATAATTTATAAATGGCTGTGGAAGCCAGATACTTCCTCGACGGACAGGCTCAGTCTGCCCGTTTTGCGGATTTTGTGCCGCAGGAGATGAAGTATGTGGCGCTCATCGCCACCTGTCCGTCTGGGAATCGGCGTGAAAGCTCTTGAAAAGAGAAGCGGCAAACTGCACAAAAACGGGCGCAGGCACGGAAGAATGCAGTGCTTTCTGTTTTTGGAGCGGGAGCACCGATGCTCAATTATGACAAACTGAGCAGATCCAATGAGGAGGCAAATAGCTTGTCTAAAGAAGACGTCATCGAGATCGAAGGCATTGTGCGTGAAGCCATGCCCAACGCCATCTTTAAGGTGGAAATGTTGAGCGAGGATAAGAACACCGGGAAGCTCACTCCCAGCGGTCACATCCTCTTAGCGCACATCTCCGGCAAGCTGCGGACCAATTTCATCCGTATCCTGCCCGGGGACAAGGTTACCGTGGAAATGTCGCCCTATGATCTTTCTAAGGGCCGCATCACCTGGCGCTCCAAATAAGCGTCAGGGCATCAACCAAAAGGAGGTTCAACATCATGAAGGTCAAGCCTTCCGTGAAACCCATCTGCGAAAAGTGCAAGGTCATCCGCCGCAAAGGCCGCGTGATGGTCATCTGCCAGAACCCCAAGCACAAGCAGCGCCAGGGCTAATTCGGGCGCCTGGGGGTCAAGTGCGTAGAGTCCCGGCGCAGACCCCGACACTGACATGGGATGATTTTTGGAGGAAACTACTATGGCACGTATTGCCGGCGTTGACCTGCCCCGCGAGAAGCGCGTTCAGGTGGGTCTCACCTACGTTTATGGTATCGGCCAGACCACTGCTAACAAGATCCTGGAAGCAACTGGCATCAACCCCGATACCCGCGTCAAGGATCTGACTCTGGACGAAGAGGCTAAGATCCGTGACTACATCGATCAGGCAAACATCCTCGTTGAAGGCGACCTGCGCCGCAACGTGGCTCTGGACATCAAGCGTCTGGTCGAGATCCAGTCCTTCCGTGGCACCCGCCATCGCAAGAATCTGCCCTGCCGCGGCCAGCGCACCAAGACCAATGCTCGTACCTGCAAGGGTCCCAAGCGCACTGTCGCAAACAAGAAGAAGTAAGGAGGATTTGAGAAATGGCAAGTGCAAATAACGCCAAGAAGGGCGCAAATGTCCGCATGAAGCGGAAAGAGCGCAAGAACATTGCTGCTGGTCAGGCTCACATCCAGTCTACCTTCAACAATACTGTCGTTACTATCACCGACCTGCAGGGTAATGCAGTGTCCTGGTGCTCCTCTGGCTCCCTGAACTTCCGTGGCAGCCGCAAGAGCACCCCGTTCGCGGCTCAGTCCGCTGCCGAGACCGCAGCTAAGACTGCGATTGAGCACGGCATGAAGACTGTTGAAGTTTACGTCAAGGGCCCCGGCGCTGGCCGCGAGTCCGCTATCCGTGCGCTGCAGGCTACCGGTCTGGAAGTCACCCTGATCAAGGACGTGACTCCCATCCCCCACAACGGCTGCCGTCCCCCGAAGCGCCGTCGTGTCTGATCGAAGGAGGAAATTGAATTATGGCAAAGAATACGCAGCCTATCGCAAAGCGTTGCAAGGCCCTGGGCATTTCTCCTGCGGTCATGGGCTATGCAAAGAAGAATACCACCCGCAACTCCAACGGCAACGTCCGCAAGAAGCAGTCTGAGTACGCATCTCAGCTGAAGGAGAAGCAGAAGGTCAAGTTCATCTACGGCGTTCTGGAGAAGCAGTTCCACAACGCTTACCTGAAGGCAGAGTCCCGCCCCGGCAAGACCGGTGAGAACCTGCTGCAGATCATGGAGTGCCGTCTGGACAACGTCGTGTTCCGTCTGGGCTTTGCTCAGACCCGCCGCGATGCTCGTCAGCTGGTGTCTCACGCTCACTTCACCGTCAACGGCAAGAAGGTCAACATCCCCTCTTACCAGGTGAAGGCCGGCGATGTGATCGAAGTGCGCGAGTCCAGCCGCAGCTCTGCAAAGTTTGCAAAGCTGACCGGTGCCGAGGCTCCTGTCGTGGCTCTGCCCGCATGGCTGAACCGCGAGACCGGTTCTCTGAAGGGCGTTGTCGCTAAGCTGCCCGAGCGCAGCGATATCGACTACGAAGTCGCAGAGCACCTCATCGTCGAGCTGTACTCCAAGTAATCCATTAAGAAGGCAGTGCCTTCCTTTTGGATGGCACGCTTTCGCATTCTTTTTTGAAAGAATTCAATAATGGGCCGGTGGAAACACCGGTTTGACAAGGAGGGCATAGATATGATGGAGATTGAACGTCCCAAGATCGAAACGGCAAGCCTGTCCCCGGACGGCCGCTACGGCAAATTCGTGGCAGAAC
>OGYJ01002614.1_pt1 | contig 11858 bp, 7 predicted proteins | sample 1576531 | NCBI WGS metagenome assembly OGYJ01 (sample SAMEA3541574, study PRJEB24748) | human gut metagenome | biome: human gut; feature: human-associated habitat; material: faeces | place: China | collected 2012 | reverse complement strand
CGGTCACGTCGTCGGACTTGACCGTCAGGATCTCCTGCAGGGTGTAAGCCGCGCCGTAGGCCTCGAGCGCCCAGACTTCCATTTCGCCGAAGCGCTGGCCGCCGAACTGCGCCTTGCCGCCGAGCGGCTGCTGCGTGACGAGGCTGTAGGGGCCGGTGCTGCGGGCGTGGATCTTATCATCGACGAGGTGGTGGAGCTTGAGGAAGTAGACCCAGCCGACCGTGACGTCGTTATCAAACTTCTGGCCGGTGCGGCCGTCGTACAACACGCTCTTACCGTCCTCACGCAGGCCGGCCTTGTTGAGCGTCTCGCGGATGGTGACCTCGTTTGCGCCGTTGAAGACCGGCGTTGCGACCTTCCAGCCGAGCGCCTGCGCGGCGTAGCCCAGATGCACCTCGAGCATCTGACCGATGTTCATACGGGAAGGCACGCCCAGCGGGTTGAGGACGATATCGAGCGGCGTGCCGTCCGGCAGGTACGGCATATCCTCGCGCGGGAGGATGCGGGACACGACGCCCTTGTTGCCGTGGCGGCCGGCCATCTTGTCGCCGACGGAGATCTTACGCTTCTGCGCAATATAGACGCGCACGACCTCGTTGACGCCGGGAGACATCTCGTCGCCGTTCTCGCGGGTGAAGCGCTTGACATCGACCACGATGCCGGCCTCGCCGTGCGGGACTTTGAGGGAAGTGTCGCGGACCTCTCTCGCCTTTTCGCCGAAGATGGCGCGCAGCAGGCGCTCCTCGGCGGTCAGATCGGTCTCGCCCTTCGGCGTGACCTTGCCGACCAGAATATCACCGCTGCGCACCTCTGCGCCGACGCAGATGATGCCGCGGTCGTCGAGATACTTGAGCGCATCGTCGCCGACGCCGGGGATATCACGGGTGATCTCCTCGGGGCCGAGCTTCGTGTCGCGCGCGTCGCACTCGAACTCTTCAATATGAATGGAGGTGTAAACGTCCTCCATGACCAGACGCTCGTTGATGAGAACGGCGTCCTCGTAGTTGTAGCCTTCCCAGGTCATGAAGCCGACCAGCAGGTTCTTGCCGAGCGCGATCTCGCCCTGCGAGGTGGCCGGACCGTCGGCGATGACGTCGCCCTTGTTCAGGCGGTCGCCGACCGCAACGATCGGGCGCTGGTTGATGCACGTGCCCTGGTTGGAGCGGGCAAACTTGATGAGCTTGTAGTCCTTGATCTCGCCGCTGTCGTAGCGCACCTTGACGCTGTCGGCCGAGACGGCCAGCACCACGCCGTCGTCCTCGGCGAGGATGACCACGCCGGAGTCCACGCACAGCTTGTGCTCGATGCCGGTGGCGACGATCGGTGCCTCCGTGACCATCAGCGGCACGGCCTGACGCTGCATGTTCGCGCCCATGAGGGCACGGTTCGCGTCGTCGTTTTCCAGGAACGGGATCATGGCCGTTGCGATGGAGACCATCATGCGCGGGGAAATGTCGATGTAGTCGACGCGGTCACGGTCAACCTCGACGATCTCGTCGCGGTGGCGGCAGGTGATACGCTCGTTGATGAGGCAGCCGTTTTCGTCGACCGGCTCGCTCGCCTGCGCGACGATGTAGCGGTCCTCAACGTCCGCCGTCATGTACTCGACGTCGTCGGTCACGCGGCAGGTGCCCTTCTCCACGCGGCGGAACGGCGTCACGAGGAAGCCGTACTCGTTCACGCGGGCATAGGACGCGAGGTAGCTGATCAGGCCGATGTTCGGGCCTTCAGGCGTCTCGATCGGGCACATACGGCCGTAGTGGCTGTAGTGCACGTCACGGACATCGAAGCTCGCGCGCTCACGCGACAGGCCGCCGGGGCCGAGGGCGGAGATACGGCGCTTGTGCGTCAGCTCTGCCAGCGGATTGGTCTGGTCCATGAACTGGGACAGCGGGCTGCTGCCGAAAAACTCCTTGATGGAGGCCGTCACGGGGCGGATATTGATGAGCGACTGCGGGGTCACGGCGTCGAGATCCTGCAGCGTCATGCGCTCGCGGATCACGCGCTCCATGCGGCTGAAGCCGATGCGGAACTGGTTTTGCAGCAGCTCGCCCACGCTGCGCACGCGGCGGTTGCCGAGATGGTCGATGTCGTCCGGCTCACCGATGCCGTGCGCCAGGCAGCACAGATAGTTGATGGACGCGAACATATCGTCCGCGATGATGTGCTTCGGAATGAGCAGGTCGAGGTTTTCCTCGATGGCTTCCTTGAGCGCGTCGCCCTCGTACTGCTCCATGAGCTGGCGCAGGATCACGCCGCGCACGAGCTCCTTGACGCCGAGCTCGGCGGGATCAAAGTCCACATAGTGCTTCATGTCGACCATGCCGTTGCCGAACACGCGGATGGACTTGCCGTCCACGTCCAGATAGACGTCATTGACGCCGGCCTCGGCGATCTCCTCGGCGCGCTCGCGCGTGAGCACCTCGCCCGCCTCAGCAATGATCTCACCAGTCATCGGGTCGGCGACCGGAGCTGCCAGCGCAAAGCCGGCGATACGGCCGCGCAGGCCGAGCTTCTTGTTGAACTTATAGCGGCCAACGTTCGAAATGTCGTAGCGGCGGCGGTCATAGAACAGGCCCTCGAGCAGCGTCTCCGAGCTCTCGACCGTCGGGGGATCGCCCGGGCGGAGCTTGCGGTAGATCTCGACAAGCGCCTCCTCGCGGGAGTTGCAGGTGTCCTTGTCGAGCGTGGCGACGATGCGCGCGTCGTTGTCGAACACTTCCTTGATCTGCTCGTTCGTGACGACGCCGGTCGTCATATCCGGGATACAAGACAGCCAGGTGTTCGGGTTGTCCGCCTTGTAGGCGCCCATGGCCTTGATGAACCAGGTCACGGGCAGCTTGCGGTTTTTATCAATGCGGCAGTTGAAAATGTCGTTGAGGTCGGTCTCGTACTCGAGCCAGGCGCCGTGGTACGGGATGACGGTCGTGCCGTAGGTGGAGTTGTAGGCCTTGTCGGTCTTCTTATCATAGTACACGCCGGGGGAACGCACGATCTGCGAGACGATGACGCGCTCCGCACCGTTGATGACGAAAGTGCCGCTGGGCGTCATGATCGGGAAATCGCCCATGAAGATCTCCTGTTCCTTGATCTCCTCGGTCTCCTTGTTGCGCAGGCGGACGCTGACCTTCAGCGGAGCCGCATACGTGGCGTCGCGCGCTTTGCACTCTTCCTCGGTGTACTTCGGGTTCTCGTCCATGGAATAGTCCACGAAGCGCAGCTCGAGGTTGCCGGAGTAGTCGGTGATGACGTCCACATCCTTGAACACATCACGCAGGCCCTCTTCGAGGAACCACTTGTACGAATTCTTCTGGATCTCCAGAAGATTCGGCATACTCTGGATCTCCTCGTGACGGGCAAAGCTCATTCGTTCGGTTTTTCCATAGGTGACTGCCTTTGGCATGGCGAACACTCCTTCTTTTGAGATTGCGAACACCCGGTAGGGTTGTGAAATACTTTTTTGACCTGTTGCATTTTCGCAGCGTATCCGGTAAAATGTGCTTGTAGGTTGCGGGAGTAGTCTCTCTCGCTCCCAAAGACACATAGCGTGATATTTTACCATTTCAACGCATAGGTTGTCAAGCACGAATTTGTGAATTTTTCGCCGGCAGGAGCGCGTCGCCCTGCCGCTTTTTTGTATCTTCGGAGGGATGACCATGGATATCCGAATCTGTCTGCTGCTGGCTGCCGAGGCCGGGCTCGCGCTGGTGCTGCTGTGGAGCGCCGGCGTGCTCCGAAAACCGGCGCACGTCCTGTGCGCGGTGCTGCTGCTGGCGGCGGCGTTCGTGCTGCGCGGACTGTGCCTGAATTATGAGACGAGCGACTACACGCAGTTTCTGACCGTGTGGGTCAACTTTTTCCGCACGCACGGCGGGCTCGCCGCACTGCGGGAGTCCGTTGGCAATTATAATGTACCGTACCTGACGTTTCTGGCGCTCATCAGCGGCAGTTCCCTGCCCGATCTGTACCTTATAAAACTGTTCAGCATCTTTTTTGACGTCGTGCTCGCGTGGTCGGTCATGCAGCTCGTGGGGCTGTTCCGGCGTGAGACTGTGTGGAAGCTTGCGGCGTTCTTCCTCGTGCTCTTCTGGCCGACGGTCATGCTCAACAGCGCGCTCTGGGGCCAGTGCGACAGTGTGTATGCCGCCCTCGCCGTGCTGAGCGTCTATCTCGTGCTGGCCGGGCATCCCGTGCTCGGCGTGGTGAGCATCGGCGCATCGTTCGCCTTCAAACTGCAGGCCGTGTTCGTTATGCCGGTGTTCCTGCTCTTCTGGCTCACGCGGCGCGTCAAGCTGCGGCACGCGCTGGCCTTCCCCGCTACGTGCGTGGTCATGGTGCTGCCGGCCGTCATCGCCGGACGCGGACTGTGGGATGCGCTGACCATCCCGTTTCAGCAGACGGGCAGCATCGGCACCGGGCTCAACTATAACTCCTCGTCCGTCTTTGCGCTCTTTACGGAGGTGCGCGACCCCGAGATCGCCGCAAAGCTCGGCATTGGCGCAGCCGTACTCGTGATCGTGCTGCTGGCCGTCTGGTTCTGGCTGCACCGGGACGATTGCTCCGACCGGGCGCTCGTGCTGGCGGCGGCGCTGCTCGCGGTCGCGATCCCGTTTTTCCTGCCGCATATGCACGACCGGTATTTCTTCGCCGCAGATGCGCTCACGCTCGCGCTGGCGGCCGCGTGGCCGCAGCTGGTGCTGCCTGCAGTGCTGTGCGAGTTTGCCTCCCTGCTCGGCTATCACGCCTATCTGCGCATGCGCTATCTGCTGCCGATGGCCGACGGCGCGCTCGCACTCATCGCCGCGCTCGTGATCCTGACGGTCGTTCTCGCGCTGGAGCTGCGGCAGAGATCGCCGCTGAACGGGAAAATAAAAAAATCGACCTGAGTCGAAAATTTGTGGTTGACATTCCGCGCTTTTCTGTTATAATAACTCATGCGTTTGAAAAGTGCATATGCGGGAGTGCTGGAATCGGTAGACAGGCAGGCTTGAGGTGCCTGTGTCCAACCATAGACGTGTGGGTTCAAGTCCCATCTCCCGCACCAAACGAAGAAAAAACCCTGAATCCGTTGGATTCAGGGTTTTTTCTTTGTATATCAATGCTTCGCTGCGCTTTCAGAACGCTTTGTGGTGAGAAAAACGTCGCGGATTTGCGATTGTTTTCGGCATAATGCGAATGCATTTTGCTAACAAAAGGCTAACCATCTGTGCGCGGATGAATCTGCTGATACAAATGCTTGCTTCCCTTGCCGTGCTTCTACAAAAGGCGCTGCGCGTGATTGCAGTTGTCGGCCGTTATAATTTACTCGTGGCGTCCCTTAAATCGCTGGCCTTTGTAGCTGTTATAGCCTGCATATACCCGCATCTAGCAGGTAATCGCACGTCAGATTGGCAGCTGTCATTGCCCATCCATCCATTGCCTTTCTATAGTTGTTTTCAGTACTTTGGCAATCCACATTGCCGCAACACATTCAAAAGCCGGTTTCCGCGCTTGATTTCATATACCGTCGTTCTGCTGCGCCTCGCTTTTCTGTCAAGCTATTGATGGCTAACGCTGTGTCATCCCCTGTATTGCCCGACTTCGTTTTTTCCCGCGCCGCCAACATATCACGAAAGCGAAGGCCGAGTGGCACTCCAGCACCACATGCTAAGCCAAAATTGTCGTTTTGTTGCAACTCAATCCGAATTGTGGTATCTTGCACACAGGGCTGTGCGAACACGTTGCTACGCACGGCCTGAGATATGCAAAGGGGGACATGTTGTGAATCACCAGAATGTCACGCCAGAGATACGTAGCAAGCGAGTACCGAGAAAAGCGGTAATTGTTTTTCTGATAACTGTGTGTATTCTTCTGGCCTCGCTGCTTGTGCTGCAAACAATGCGGCTGCAGCGGGAACAGGAACGGGTTTCCGTTGCCGAGGCAACGGTTGACCGGGCGCAGGAATTGCTTGACCTTGCGGACGGCGATTTAGAGCAGTATTGCGCAACGGTTCGCGAATACTATGCGGAAAAGAATCACCCTGTGTTTGCAAAGATCAAGCCGCAGGACTACTCCGAGATTTTTGCCGCATATCAGGAATGGCATCCGATGCCGAACCCGTTACTGGGCAGTAGTACACGATAAAAGTACCAAATTCAAGAAAGTTGAAGAATCGTACCTTGGCGATCTTGTTTTTCCCAAGCGCGCAAAAAAGGCCTCCGGCGGAAGATCCGCCGGAGGCTTTCTGCATTTATGAAGAGCGGCGCAGGTTATCCAACGATGAAGTACAGGACCATGAGCGCGCACAGCAGGTACATGATCGGGTGGATCTCCTTGGCCTTGCCGCGCACGAGCTTGACGAGCACGTGCACGATGATGCCGGCGCCGAGGCCGTTTGTGATGTTGCCGGTGAAGGCCGTGAACATCATCATGACGCAGGGGCCGATGGCCTCGTCAAAGTCCGTGAAGTCGATCTCCGTGAAGCCCTTGAGCATGAGGAAGCCGACATAGATCAGCGCCGGGCCGGTCGCGGCATACGGGATGGCGACGAACAGCGGCGCAAGGAAGATCGTCAGCAGGAACATGATGCCGGTGACGAGCGCGGTCAGACCGGTGCGGCCGCCGGCTTCGACGCCGGAGGTGGACTCGACAAAGGTCGTGATGGTGGTGTTGCCGGTCAGCGCGCCGATGCAGGTGCCGATGGCGTCGACGAGGAAGGGCCGCTCGATGCCGGGCAGGTTGCCGTTTTCATCGAGCATGTTGGCGCGGTTGGCGACGGCCAGCACCGTGCCGAGCGTGGAGAAGAAATCACCGAAGAAACATACAAACACAAGGATGAGCCCGCTCGCGGTGAACACGCCCTTGAAATCGAGGTTGAACATGACGTTGCCCAGCTCGCCGAAATCCGGCACGGCGGCAACACCGTTGAGCGTCGTCACACCGAGCGGGATGCCGATGAGCGTGGTGGCAATGATGCTGATGAGGATGGCGCCCTTGACGTTCAGGGCGTTGAGCACAATGATGAGCAGCAGGCCGCCGATGGCCAGCAGCACGGCGGGATCGGTGAGGTTGCCGAGGGCGATGCCGTTTTCAAACGAGCCGATGCCGCAGTTTTTGAAGCCGAGGTAGGCAATAAAAAAGCCGATGGATGCGGAAATGGCAATCTTAATGTTCTTGGGAATGACGCGCACGATCAGGTCGCGCAGGCCAAAGACCGTCAGCAGCACGAACACGATACCGGAAATGAGCGTGATCACCATGGCGGCGCCGAAGCTCAGCGCCTGGGACTGGATGAGCGCGCCGAGAATGAAGTTCGAGCCCATACCGGTCGAGAGTGCAAAGGGGAAGTTCGTGTAGAAGGCCATCAGCAGCGTGATGAGGCCGGACACGAGCGCACAGGTAATCATAATGGCGGACTTGGTGATGACAACGCCGTTGACATCCGTGATGTACGCCTCGCCGCCGCAGATCGCGGCCGGCTGGACGGCCAGCACATACGCCATGGTCATAAAGGTGGTCAGGCCCGCGATGATCTCGGTTTTCTTATCCGTACCGCGCAGGCCGAGTTTGAAGAATTTCTCCATCAAAAGCTCCTTATCCTTTCTCTGTCTCTGGTTGATTTATGCTTCCGCATCCGCAAACACGGGTACGAACGTCTGGTTGGCGCCGTTGACGAGGCCCATATCCGTAATGACCACGCTCGGCAGCACCGGCAGCGCCATGACGGCGGTCGCCAGCAGGGTGAGCTGTCCGTCGCTGATGACATCGAGTGCGGACTGCACGGCCGCGATCTCGTCGGCGACCTCGGCGCAGGGCTTCTGGCTCATGAGGCCGGCAGCCGGCAGGGCGATGTGCGTCTCCTGCTCGCCGTCAATCACGCAGACGCCGCCGCCGCACGCGCGCAGGATCTCGGCGGCGCGGAAGGCGTCCTTCGGATCGTGGTAGCTGACGGTGAAGTTGTGGCTGTCGTGCGAAACGGTGGACGCGAGCGCGCCGGCGCGCAGGCCGAAGTCGCGGTAGACGGCGATCGTCTTGCCGCCGCGGCCATAACGGTTGGCGCAGCAGACGAACACGAGCGTCGGATCGCCGCTGATGTCGACCACGCCGTCACGCACCGGCAGTTCGACCGGCTCGACGTGGCGCAGGATGCGGTTGCCGTCCTCGGACACCATGACGTTGACGCGGATCGTATCGCCGGTGTAGCCCTCCGGCACACGCAGCTCGAAGGACGCGGGGCCCGTGATCTGCGGCAGATCGACGGTGTTCGGCAGGTCGTAGTCCGCCGTCTTGCAGTCGCCGCCGAGGTACTTGCCGTCCTCCGCGACGAGCACGCCCTCGGTGAACACGGCCTTCGGCCGGCTGCCGTCGAGCGCGTCGACGAGCTGGATATCGGCGATGTAGCCCGGCGCGATCGCGCCGAGATCGTCAAAGCCGTACTCACGCGCGGCGTTGAACGTCGCCATCTTGACAACTTCACGGCCGTCGAGGCCGGAGGCGACCGCCTTGCGCACGACGTTGTTGATGTGGCCAACGGTGAGCAGATCCTTGGCGTGGACATCATCCGTGCAGATGGACACGAAATCGCGCCACGGCTGATCCTTGCAGCCGTCGACAAGGAAGGAAAGGTTATCAATGAGGGAGCTGGCGCGAAGGTTGATGTGCATGCCGGCGCGGAGCTTGGCGCGCACCTCGTCGGCGTTCACGCTCTCGTGGTCGGACACGGGGCCGCCGATGCGGTAGGCCGCGAGCTCACGGCCGAAGCAGTACGGCGCGTGGCCCTGCAGGAACATGCCGCGGCGGATACCCTCGTCGATGATGGTGTGCATGCGCTCGCTGTCGTGAATAACGCCGACGTAGTCCATGATCTCGGCAATGCCGATGACGTCGTCCATGTCCAGCAGCTCGCCGACTTCTCTGGCGAGGAACTCCGCGCCGGCGTTTTCCATGCCGGGCAAGGACGGGACGCACGACGGAGCGAGCACGTACTGGCGGAGCTTGGACTTTTTCGCATTCTCAAGCATGAAGCGCACGCCGTCGAGACCCATGACGTTGCCGATCTCATGCGGGTCGGTGCAGATGGTCGTCGTGCCCCACGGCAGAATGGCGCGGGCGAGATTTTCGGGGATCATCATCGTGCTCTCGATGTGCATATGCGTGTCGATGTAGCCGGGGATCAGGTAGCGGCCCTGACCGTCGTAGTACGATTTGGACGGCAGGACTGCCTCCTGCCCTTCCTCACGCACCAAAACAACAAATCCGTCCAGTATGTCGACACTGGCCGGATAGATTTCTCCCGTAATGACATTGAAAAACTGTACGTTGCCGATCGTCAGATCGCACGGGATCTGACCCATGGCCGCCTGAATGCGCTGGCCCCCATCACGCTGGCCGTGGTGGAGTCGTTCTTTCCACCGCTGCCGCTCATTGCCATCGTGGCCCTGAACGTGGGAGCCCACGGCGGCATCCTGGGCTTTTTGTACAGCTGGATCGGGGTGGCGCTGGGCGGAACCCTCATGTTCCTGCTCTGGCGGCGCATCGTCAAGCGCTGTTTCTGGAAGATCGCCGGCCGCTGGCCCAAGCTGGAGAAAGCCCAGCAGTGGGTCAACCGCTTCGACACGTCGTCGCTGTTCATGCTCATGCTGCTGCCCTTTACGCCCAGCTCCTTCATGCATCTGGCCTTCGGCATCTCGGACTTTGACGAGAAGCGTTATCTCATCACGATGCTGCTGGGCAAGGGCGTGATGGTGGCCATGATGGCGGTGTTCGGTCAGTCGCTGGTGAGCTCCATGAAGAATCCGCTCTATCTTGTGCTGGCCGTGGGCCTGTGGGTGGCCATGTACGCCGTGAGCAAGCGCTTCTGCAAGCGGCACCATCTGGATTGACTGCTGATTGGAATAAAAAAGAGACAGGCTTCCTTTCGAGGAAGCCTGTCTCGCGTTTCAGGATGCTTACAGTTCCAGTCCCTGATCAAAGAAGGCCAGACCAAAGGCACCGGGACCGGCGTGGGTGCCGATGACGCAGCCGATCTGCCGCACCAGCGGCTCGGCACACTGCAGGTTGTCCTGCAGGTAGGTCTGGATGGGCTGCACCTCGCGGGCAGACAGCGTATAACCGGCCAGCGCAGGCACGGCGGCGCTGATGCCGCCCAGCTCTTCTACCTTTTTGAACAGCGCAACGTAGGCACCGGGCAGGCCGCGTGCCTTGCCGGCCATGGCTACCTTGCCTTCCTTGATGGTGATGAGCGGCTTGATGCCCAGCATGCCGCCGGCCACGGCCACAGCGGCGGGCAGGCGGCCGCCCTTGCGAAGGTACTTCAGGTCGTCGATGGCGGCAACCAGATGCAGGTGCTCCTTGGCGTGCTCCAGGTCGGTGGCGATCTGCACCAGCGTCTTACCGGCGGCGCGCAGCTGCACAGCCAGCCGTACCAGCAGCCCTTCGCCCAGGCAGACGTTGGCGCTGTCCACGAACAGCACGTTGTCCACGTTGACAAGGTCAGCGGCCAGTCTGGCGCACTGCCAGGTGCCGGACAGCTCATGGGACAGGAAGATGCCCAGCACCTCGTCCCCGGCAGCGGCGGCGTCCTGATAGAACCGCTCGAACAGCTCCGGGCTGGGCTGGCTGGTGGTGGGCAGCTTGTGACACTCCTTTAAAAGGGCGTAGTATTCGCTGGGGGTCTTGTCGATGCCGTCACGCAGCACGGTGCCGTCCTCCAGCGTCACGTTCAGGGGGATCACGGTCACGCCCAGCTGTTCTGCCTCGGCGGGCAGGATGTCGGACGCAGAATCGGTGAGAATGCGGATCATAAAATACCTCCGGATTTCCGGTAAAATCTGTTAGACAACGTTTTCAACAAAAACGTCGGAAAGCATTATACCAGAACCCGACGGGCAAAGTCAATTGGTTGGGCAACATTTGGTGCGGCAGAACGCAAAATACTTGCGCGTTCGACCGCTGCTGTGATAAGATAGGCCAGACAGAAGGGAGGCAGAGCCATGCACAGACCACAAAATCGGACGGCAGCCCTGCTGGCGGCCTTTGGCTGTGCGCTGGCGTACCTGCCGACGGGACGGGTGCTGGCGGCCGTCTGTGCCGCCCTGCCGTTGAGCGCAGCCGGGCAGAGCTTTGCGCTGCACTGCGCGGCGGCTCCGCTGGCTGAGGAATTGGTGTTCCGGGGCGCGGTGCAGGGACTGCTGCAGCCGCTGGGACCCCGGGCGGCAGTGTGCGTGCAGGCGGCGCTGTTTGCGGTGCAGCACGGCGGAGCGGCCGGAATCGCCTATGCGCTGGTGCTGGGGGTGCTGCTGGGAACCATCCGGCAGCGCACCGGCCGCGTATGGCCGGGCTGGGCACTGCATACATTGAATAATCTGCTGGTATTTGCCGCAGGATAAAAGGAGAACGCATGACCGATTTTGAACTGATGGGTGCCGCGCTGGACGAGGCGCGCAAGGCGGCCGCACTGGGCGAAGTGCCGGTGGGGGCTGTGGTGGCCCGCAACGGGCAGATCGTGGCGGCGGCCCACAACACCCGCGAGACGGAAAAGAACGCCCTGCATCATGCCGAGCTGCTGGCCATCGACGCGGCCTGCAAGGCGTTGGGCGGCTGGCGGCTGTGGGAGTGTGAGCTGTTCGTCACGCTGGAGCCCTGCCCCATGTGCGCGGGGGCCATCCTGAACAGCCGCATCCGGCGGGTGGTGTACGGCGCGGCCGATGCCAAGGCCGGGTGCTGCGGCAGTGTGACGGACCTGTTTGCCCTGCCGTTCAACCACCACCCGATGGTGGAGCAGGGCCTGCGGGCCGAGGAAGCCGGAGCACTGCTGCAGGCGTTTTTCAAGGATCTGCGGGTGCGGCTGGCTGCTCGGCCGAAGTGGAAACGGCCCGCAC
>OGYJ01002596.1_pt1 | contig 11915 bp, 8 predicted proteins | sample 1576531 | NCBI WGS metagenome assembly OGYJ01 (sample SAMEA3541574, study PRJEB24748) | human gut metagenome | biome: human gut; feature: human-associated habitat; material: faeces | place: China | collected 2012 | reverse complement strand
GCAGGAAGTTCACCCTCAGGGCCGCAACTTCATCCGCCGTTATGTCTATCAGGAACCCGCGACCCGCAGAATTTGTTCCGAATGCTTCGAAGAGATGTTCAATAATGAAGTCATGTCTCTTCTCGGCTTAGTCAAAAATGTCCGTAAAGACATTCGCGGCCGCCAAAAGCAAATCCTCGAATGGGAAAAAGATTTAATCGCGGCTCCGAAAAAGACCTGGAACATTCTTAACAGTACACAAAGCAATTTAAAGGACAAGATCAGCCGCTACAAAAGCAAGATCGAATACGACGAAAAACAAATCGTTGTGCTTTTGGATAAAGCGCTGGATTCTTTGAAGGCACGCGGCGTTCGCATCGATCGCGAGCAGCTGGAAAGCCTGATTGAATCGGCCGAAGGCGAGGACCTTGCCGCCATTCTTTCTGTAGCTGACTGCGTGGGTCAGGTGTTAAAGCGTTTGGAGTCTCAGCTTGCTGAGTCGAACCCGACTCCGGAACTCTCTAAAACTTACGCAGGTTTTTACATGATGTGCAACCGCCTCTATTTAGAAGCGGTAAATCGAGCTTTGTATCAAATCGGCAAGGTTTACATGAAGCGCGTTGCAGGAATCGAAAAAGAAGCCTTTAAGCAAATCAACACAGCAGAAGAAAAACTCACTTCTCCTAATCTTTCTGAAGCTGCGCGCGCCACGCTTAAAAACAACGTCAAGATCAACCATGAGATTCTTGAAGTCGTTAAGTTCTACACACGTCATTTAAACAAGCGCACAAAAGAACTCTTAGAGATCCGTGAAAAAGCCGCTTTGAATTTCGAAATTTCTTTGAATACCTTCATGACGATGAAGATCGGCGCAGATTTAGCCGACTGCGTCTCGAATGCAGAAAAAGATATCTCCAAGATCTTTGCTTTCGAGCCGCCTGCTCTTTCCGCCCTTTATGATGTCGGATTCAAAGAACAGTTCAGAGCTGTTACAAGACAAATCCGGAACGAGTAATAAGAAAACCGGAGCCTAAACGGAATCCGGTTTTTACTTTTGGAGGCCCTTCAGGAATTTCTTCGAAGAGCTTTAATTTTGATTAGCCTAACTGGATCTTCTTCCACACATGACGGATGGAAGGAACGGCAGGCGTCTTGCTTCGATCGTCGTAAGAAGTATGGAGCAGCTGATGAGCTTTGTGAGAATTCGGCTCTCCCAAGAACTCGTCATAAAGCTCTTTGACCATCGGATTGTTGTGAGACTGACGAACCGGACTGTTTTCGTCGGCGCGTTCCAGAACTTCGAAGCGCTTCGAAGTAGCGTTCAAATAGTTTCCTCTGAAACGAATCGTGCCGCCGCCGTTGACGCATCCGCCCGGACAAGTCATCACTTCGATAAAGTTATAGTCGCAGGTTCCCGCGGCCACTTCATCACAAATCTTGTTGGCGTTGGCTAGACCGTAAACGACTGCGATTTTCAGCTTCACGCCGCCTTCGTCCATATCCGCTTCTTTATAAACATGCGGGTGGTTGGAGGGCTTAAAGGGAACGTTGTTCACCTCTTTTCCGGTGAGGACATGGTAAAGCGTTCTTGAAGCCGCTTCTGCCACACCGCCGCTCTTCCCGAAAATCACACCGGCGCCCGAACCTCGGCTCATAAAGGGTGTATCAAATTCACCGTCTTCGATCTCTTTCAGATCTATCCCACGGCTCTTAAAGAGTCTTGCCAATTCGCGGACGGTTAAAACCAGATCCGTGTCCGGCACGCCGTCTTTGGCCAACTGTGGGCGTCCTGCCTCGATCTTCTTTGCTGTGCACGGCATGATGGAAATCACACGGATCTTTGAAGGCTCGGCGCCGATTTTTTCCGGCAGCCATGTCTTGGCAAGAGAACTGAGCACAGCCTGCGGAGAGCGAGTGGTGGAAAGATGGTCCAGCATTTCAGGACGATGCTGTTCAACAAAACTAACCCAGCCGGGGCAGCAGGAAGTAAACATCGGCATCACTGAGTGCTTATCTTTGATTCGATTAAGCAGCTCGGTACCTTCTTCCATGATCACAACATCAGCTGAGAAGTTGGTATCAAGAACATAGTTGGCACCCATCATCTTCAGCCCGGCAATGATGCGTTTTTCAACATTAGTTCCGGAAAGCGTTCCGAATGCATCGCCCAATGTTGCGCGGACAGAGGGCGCAAACTGAACTACGGAAATAACACTTTCGTCTTCAAGAATTTCGCGGGCCTTATCCACATTATCCGTTGACATTAAAGCCCCCGTAGGACAGACCATAATGCACTGTCCGCAGCGAACACATTTAGTGGAATCCACCCAATCTTTGGTGCCGTTCAGGCATACACCGGCTTTCGTTCCGATTTCATCAATACGAAGCGCTCCGATGCCTTGGATCTTATTGCACACCTCCACACAGCGCATACAGCGGACGCACTTATTAACATCGAGCTCGATCGCCGGATCGGTATGGTCAACCTTTCGTTCAGCAATAAATTTGCCCGTGAAAGGCGCCTTCTGGACTCCTAAGTTGCGAGCCAGCTGAAGAACTTCACAATTACCGTAACGACCGCAGGTCACACAATCCATGTCGTGGTCTGCGAAGATCAAAGCCACCTGAGTTCGCTGCATTTTTTTGACCTGAGAGGAAATGGTGTCAACTTCCATTCCGTCTTCCAAAGGTGTCTTGCAGCTGGTGAGCGTAAGTTCCTGACCGTCGGCCCTTTTTACACGGACGATACAAACTGCACACGTCCCCGGTGTGTGACAGAGCGGCTTAAAAGCACAAAGCGTCGGGATAAAGAACCCCATTTGTCTGGCCGCTTCTAAAATTGTAATTTCTTGATCAAAATCAAAAGGTTTGTTGTTGATATAGGCTCTCATTTCTATTCTCCTTTTTCTTATTGAGCCTTTTGGTTAAAACCGGGAATCGGCAGCTGAGTAACAACGCCGAAGAGCCGGTAGCAGCGCATGCATCGTTCCGCTTCTTTCTTAGCTTCTTCCGGAGTTAATCCGAGTTCGACTTCTTCAAAGTTATGGGCGCGAATTTCGGGCGCCAGTTCTGGCATCTGCTGACGATCCTGATGAATGGTCGGAAGAACGGGTTCAGTCTCCTCAAGAAGATTGCATTTCTTAATCATCTGAGTCATGCGTGATCGCGGTTCAAAACCGACGGAACCTCGGGTTAGATATTCATGAATAGATTCGGCAGCTGTTTGACCCTGAGCCATACCTCCGATCAGCGTGGTCGGTCCGGTGGCACAGTCTCCGCCCGCAAATACGCCGGGACGGCTTGTAGCCAATGATTCCGTCACGGAAATGTTGCCGCGCTTATCAAACAGAATATTGTCTTTCTGTTCAAAAATACTTTGATCAATTCGCTGTCCGATAGCACTGATGACATTGGAGCAAGGAATGACAAATTCCGTACCCGGAATCTCGATAAGCTTTCTTCTGCCGTTGGCTTCAGGCGCGCCTTCGCGAAGTTTGATGCAGCGAAGTCCGGTAACTTTACCGTTTTCGAGCACCAGTTCTTTTTGAGCTGTCAGGAAATGGAATTCGATGCCCTCTTCTTTAGCCGCCTTGATTTCCAAAGGATCTGCCGGAGCTTGAGCTTCAGTTCTTCGATATATGACATGAACTTTGCCGTCGGTCATACGCACAGCAGAGCGAGAACAGTCCATTGCAACGTTGCCGCCGCCGACAACCACAAAGTCTCCGGAGAAGGAAGGAGCCTCACCTTCTACGACGCCGCGTTCAACCTGAAGAAGAAAATCCAAGCCGTTGTAATAGCCTTCAATTTGTTCATTGTCCTCGGGGAATCCAAGTTTCATACCCTTGGCACAGCCGACCCCTATAAACACAGCATTAAATCCCTCGTTAAAAAGGTCATCCAATGTGAAGTCTTTCCCTAAACGCCTGCCGTAATGAAATTTACCGCCCAGCTGCTCAATCGTATTGGCTTCAGCCAATAGAATATCTTTCGGCAGACGATACTGAGGAATACCGACTAAAGCCATCCCCCCGGCCTTTCGCTGTGCCTCAAACACTTCAACTTTGTAGCCTTTCAGCAGCAAATGATATGCGCATGTGAGTCCGGAGGGACCGGCGCCGATAATTGCGATTCTGGGAGAGAATTCGCTCGGTTCTGCAGCGGCACCTTCGAACATTTTGTCAACGGTGTACCCCAATGAGTCAGCGCAATAACGCTTCAGATTCTTGATGTCGACAGCTCCCTCCAGACGATTTCGTCTGCAAGCCTTTTCGCAAAGACGGACGCAGACTCGTCCGCAGGAGCCGACTAACGGGTAGTGACGAAGAACTACACCCGTGGCGTAATCCGTACGTCCTGCCTTTATGTAATCAATATAACGAGGCACGTTGACGTGCGCCGGACAGGCTTCAATGCAGGGAGCCGTCATTACTTCATAGCCGCCCCATGGCATATCAGGAAGCGGAACGAGTTTTAGATCTCCGGGAAAAGCTTTGATCGCTTCAATTAAAGCTACCGGCGAAGTCTGACCCACCCCACAGAAACTCGTATTTCTCATCATGCGGGCGATATCGAGAAGATTTTCCCAATTAATCGGGTCTCCTCTCAATGCTTTTTCCAGCGCCTGAGAAATGATGATTGAGCCGCTTCGGCAAGGAGTACATTTACCGCAGGAATTGTCTTTTACCGTTGAATAATATTTATTCATGGCAAAAAGCAGGTTTGCATGCGGGTGGAAAACTAAGAATCCCCGATGCGAGATAAATGTCATAACGGGGTTGCCGTTATTGAACTGCAGAAGATTTTTAAGATCCAGACCCTCAGGTTCTTTGTAATCAGCAGTGCCGCGGTTGTCATAGACGACACCGTCCCACACGCCATAATGAAGCCGCATATTCTTTTCCTTGTTTTGAGAGCAATTGTTTTATCGTAATGAATTCCATTTTAGGCGAGCCACGCCCTCATTTTTACATTTCAACATTTTTTACATGTTGTGAGCTGTCGAAGTTCCTCCTTCGTCCATTTCTTATTTATTGACTACGAATAGATGTACTACTTTGAGAAGATCACTGCAAAGATTTTCAGAATTGATCATTAGAATCTATTTGAAGTGAGGAGTTTTATGAAAGTCGGATTAGCACTTGGAAGCGGTTCAGCCCGCGGTTTTTCCCACATTGGCATTATTGATTGTTTGCTGGACCAAGGAATTGTTCCAGATGTTGTTGCAGGTACATCAATCGGAGCGATAGTGGGCGCCTGTTATGTCAGCGGACATTTAGAACGACTGCGTAAACAAGCCCTTGCTATTAACCGCTTAAATTGGACGACGTTTTTTAATCCGAGCTTTTCTATTGACGGGTGGATCAATTTGCATCAAATGCAGATGTTCCTCGTAAAGAGCGGCGTAGAACGGAAACAAAAATGCATTGAAGATTTAAAAACCCCTTTTGGAACCGTGACCTGTGATCTTATGAGCGGCAAAGAAATCTGGATTACAAAAGGTCCGGTTTTTGACTCCGTTTGGCCTTCAATGGCCATGCCGGGCGTCTTTCCGCCTGTTGAGGGACCTGAAGGCCGGTGGTATATCGACGGCGGCATCGTTAACCCAGTTCCTGTCTCTTTATGCCGGGCTCTGGGAGCCGATGTTGTGATCGCGGTAAACCTTAATAACGACCTCCTGAGGCGGGTTGAAATTGAAAAACAGTCAAAAGGCTCCAACAGAAAAAAAACGAGCGAAGTCGCAAAAATTTTTGCCAAGGCCAAAAATCTGATTCCGTCGATCAAAAAGGAGGCTGAGTCCGATAAACCTAAACCTCCGGATTTCTTTGAGACGATTTCCCGCTCTATTAATATTGCTCAGGACCGTATTACTAAAACCCGTCTCGCCGGTGATCCTCCCGAGATCATCCTTTGTCCGAAAGTCACCGACATAGGCTTATTAGAAACTTACCGTGCCGAAGAGGCTATTCGAGCCGGATATAAATGCTGCGAAGCAAATATCGCTGCAATCAAAGACGCTATCGGTCACTAAAACGATACGTCTTAAGCCTTTTTGATATTGGCGGCGAGGTAAAGCATACCCACCAAAACCGAGCCGCCGATAATATTTCCTATCGTCACCGGAACCAGATTGCCCGCAACAAATGAATAAAAATCAGCTTTAAGTGCCGCAGCCTTCCCAGCTTCCGCTAACGCGATGTAGCGAGGATCGGTTCCTGTCAGGATTCCGAGCGGGATAAAGAACATATTGGCAATGCAGTGCTCCATGCCTAAAGCAACGAAAGCCATCGTCGGGAACCAAAGGGCTGCGATCTTACCGATCGTTTCCGTTGAGGCGGCTGCAGCAAATACAGCTAAGCAAACCAGCCAGTTGCACCCGATTCCGCGAAGAAGCGCCTCTGTAAAACCTAACGAACATTTGGCATTGGCTAAATTCACGACAGCGGCTGCCCAAGGCATCGTCCCGCCGGCACTCTCAAAAATCAGTCCTGAAAGATAAGCGATGAAGAAAGCAACAAAAAGCGCACCGGCAAAATTACCGATCCAGGAAGTCGCCAACGTAAAGGCGGTCTGGCCGAAAGTAATCTTTTGCTTAGCTTGGGCGGTGGTCAGCGTCATCCAGCTGCCGGTAAACAAATCAGCACCGCAAAGAACAACCAACATAAGCCCAAGCGGGAACACTGCTCCGAAAATCAGCTTTGACATTCCACCCCACTGCTCCCAAGGAAGCGCGAGTCCGATACGAATTGCGAGAAAACCGCCGATCGCAATATACATACCGGCGAGAAGTGTGTTCGCGGCACGGGCAATCCAGCATTGATTGGCTTTGGAGAGACCCATGCTCACAGTGGCATTCAGGATTTCTTGTGAAGTAAGTGTAGCCATAATCTATGGAAAAAAGAGGTCGGAAATTGAGCGAAATTCTAAGTGAAAATTTTCGCCTTTTTGAAAAAGCCGAATGACTAAAAAGAGACCTTTAGTCGGTGCTTTCCTCTAAATTCCCGTACACTTATGTCAAGTATGTTTCATTAAGAAAATAATTATGAAAAAAATTCAATTGGCTGCCTTCATTGCTGCTGCCGGCCTGATGCTCGGATCAGCTTACGCGGCTGGTCTCGACGCACCGGTTCCCCCTTCTTTCAACGATGCTCCCGACAATATTCAAAGACCGTCCAAGAGCGGTGAAACGATTGAGGAAAAAGTCACTGATTTAAACCAGAAAAACCCGGATATTGTTAATTCCAAAGCTGGTAAGAAAGACACCAAGGCTGAGGAAGCTCAATCTAAGAAAGACTTAAAAGCTGCTCAAAAGCGTTCTAAAGATCCTTCCTTGTGGCCAAAGACTAAAATTGAAGAGACCGTTGACAATCACAATCAGGTCACTGAAGTGAAAGTCACTCCAATGTCCACTCAGGTTCCTTATGTCATGACGCGTGAGGCTCCGAGCAATAAAACCGGCGGAAGCGGTCCCGGTACAGGAAGCGACAATACGATGAGCATTCCAAAATTCATTAATTTCGGCTTCTAAGCAGAGGATCAAAGCACAAAATGGCAGTATTTACTGAGGTTTCTAATACCCAGCTCGATGAGCTTTTGTCTCATTACGACATCGGTCAGGCTCGTTCCCTAAAAGGTATAGCCAGCGGTATTGAAAACAGTAATTTTTACTTGGACACCGACAAAGGTAAGTACGTCCTTACCATTTTCGAACGTCTGAACAAAGATCAGCTTCCGTACTATCTTGAACTGACCAGTCATCTCGGTAAAAAATGCCTTGCAGTAAGTTATCCCATTCCGCGCAAAGATGGCGGCTTGCTTTCCGAAATCAACGGCAAGCCATGCTCCATTGCTCCCTGCCTCAGCGGAACTTACGTAGAAAAACCTTCTGCCAAGGCTTGCCGTGAAATGGGAGAGATGCTTGCCAAGATGCATAACGCCGTTGAGGACTTTCCGCTTTCGCAGGAAAACACCAAAGGCTCGGCATTTTGGCTCTCCTCCATGCCGCTGCTTAAACCTTACATTCCCGATCGTCTGTACCAGATGCTCGAAGAAGAAGTCACGCGTCAGCTGGAGCTTCAAAAATCCCCGGAATATCAAGCCCTTCCGGCCGGTGCCGTCCACGCCGACTTGTTCCGCAATAATGCTTTGATCAACAAGAACGGCGATGACGAATCTTTGGCAGGCGTCATTGACTTTTATTTTGCGTGCAACGCACCGTTTCTCTATGACCTCGCTGTCACGTTAAATGACTGGACGATTGACTTAGAGACCGGAGAATTCGAACCCGAACGCGCTCAAGCCATGCTTGAGGGTTACAACAGCGTTCGTCCTTTAACCGAAGAAGATCACAAGCTCTGGGTGAATGTCCTGTCTGCGGCAGCTCTTCGGTTTTGGGTTTCCCGACTTTACGATTACTATATGCCGAGACCTGCGTCGCTTCTCACCCCGCATGATCCGGCGCATTTCGAACGTATTCTTAAACTTCGCCGCGAATCCGCGCCTGAAGATTTACCTTGGATTTGATTTGAAACTTCGTTTTTATGGAAAATTATCACCTTCCTTTTAAAACGGGAATGGACTGGCTGCGAGGCGCATGTGTTGTTGTCAAACGTGCGCCCGCAACTGTTTTCGGCATTCTCGGCTGTTACGTGCTTGCTTTGTTCGTTGCCAACCTGCCTTCCGAGCTTCTCGGACTTTCCTGGCTCGGCGCGATCTTAAGTTCTTTGGTAACGCCTTTCGGGGCCTTGGCTTTTGCCGCTTGCGGCAGAGAGCTTGCCCGTAATTCCCGCCCGACCCTCTTCTCCTGCTTCGGCGAAGGCTGGAATGACATGGACACTCGTAACAAGCTGATTTTGTTAGGCTTGATTTACGGTCTCTGCGTTATCGTCATCGGCTTGATCGTGAGCCTCCTGACCTCCGGTGACATCGCACAGTGGAAGAATGCTCAGGGCCAAATTGATCCTCAGAGCGTCCTGAGCCATATTCCTTGGCTGGGCTTCATCGTGGGGGCCGTCCTATACGCCATGCTGTTGGGCATCACATGCTTCTCTCCGATGCTGATTGCCTGGAAAAAACAGCCTATCGGCAAAGCCTTCTTCTTCAGCCTTGTGGTCTGTTTCAGAAATATCGGCGCCATTGCCTGCCTCGGTCTGCTGCTTTTTCTGCTGGCTTCCGGCGGAGCAGTTGCCTTCGGCGCCTTGGGCGATCTAGGACAGATCCTGGTCATCCTGTGGGCACTCTTTGTCACAGGACTTTCTTACAGCTCTCTTTATCCGATGTGGCGTTCGATATTCGAGTCTGAAGTTCCGCCGCTTCATTAATGATTCGTTGCACATTCCCGGGCCTGCATCTGCAGGCCCTTTTGCTTCTCGATTAAGCTATCGAAAACAAGAAATCTTTTGGAGTTGAAATGCGTAACTTAATTCTTTGTCTTGCTCTCGGCGCTGTCGCCTCTTCCGCTTTTGCGCTGACTAATGAAGATTTGGCTGCCAATACTTGGATGCCGCTCGAAGAACAAACTAAGTCTTCCTGCGAACTTCCGGCCATGATTGATTTTCATAAAGACGGTACGCTTTCCTCCGAGCCCGGATGCAACAACATGTCCGGCCGCTACAAAATCGGTGAAGACGGAAAGATTGATTTCTCCGAAATGGCCATGACCCAGAGAATGTGCGCTAAGGAGTACATGGACCAGGAAATGCGTTTCACCACCATGCTGAATGCAACACACTACATCAAGAAAGATGACAAGCAGCTGATCCTTCTTGACGGAGACAAGAAAGAAGTCGGTCGTCTGGTTCCCGAAAAAGCCAAAGCCTGCAACTAATTCATGACCAGGCGCTTTGAGCGCCGTCAACTAAAAACGCTCGGTCGGTCCAGAGCGTTTTTAGTTAGTGAGCGGCTTCCCAGTTGTCTCCGACCCCGACTTCAGCGATCAGAGGAACATGGAGCTCAGTGACTGAATCCATGATCTTCGGAAGATTTTCTTTAACAAGGTCAACTTCGGCCTCCGGCACTTCCATGATGAGTTCATCGTGAATTTGGAGAATGAGTTTGCTCTTAAGGCCTTTCTCTTCAATCCATTTTTGAACCGCAATCATCGACAGCTTGATCAGGTCCGCAGCCGTCCCCTGCATCGGCGCGTTAATCGCAGCTCTTTCTGCCGCGGCGCGACGAGCACCGCCCGCATGGATCTCCGGGAGCCACAGCCTTCTGCCGAAGGTTGTTTCGACGTAACCCTGGCGATCGGCTAAAGCTCTTGTCCTTTCCATGTAGTCATGAACACCTGGAAAACGAGCAAAGAATTTGTTGATGTAATTCTTAGCCTCGTCTCTTCCGATGCCGAGGTTCTTTGCCAAACCGAACGGACTCATGCCGTACATCAAACCGAAGTTAATCACTTTGGCAATACGGCGGTCATTCGGTGTGACCTTGTCCCTTTCCTTTCCGAATACTTCCGCCGCTGTCGCACGGTGAATGTCCTCATTGTTCTTAAAGGCCTCAACCAAGCGCTTATCGGCTGACAAATGCGCCATGATGCGCAGTTCGATCTGAGAATAGTCAGCGCTGATCAATTTGCAGCCGGATGCCGAGATGAATGCTTCGCGAACTTTGCGGCCTTCTTCGGTTCGAATCGGAATATTCTGAAGATTCGGATTCGTGGAAGACAAACGTCCTGTCACAGCGACCGCTTGTTCGAAGGTCGTGTGGACTCTTCCGTCTTTGGGATCGACCATCTTCGGAAGTTTTTCCGTATAAGTCGTCACGAGTTTTGTGATCGTGCGGTACTCCAAGGCGATCTTTGCCAAGGGATAATTTTCAGCCAGTTCAGAAAGAACTTCTTCGCTGGTGGAATAATTCCCAGAGATCGTCTTTTTCGGTTTCGCACCCTCGAGAACAACACCCATCTTGTCGAACAAAATCTCGCCAAGCTGTTTCGGGCTGGACAGCTTGAAATTTTCCCCGGCAACTTCAAAGGCCTGCTCTTCCAATTCTCTGGCTTTCGTATTTAGCTGGGCTGTCTGCTGATCCAAGAGTTTCGTATCGATAAGCACGCCATTTTGTTCCATTTTGAAAAGAACATCTGACAAAGGCATTTCAATATCACGGTAAATTTTCTCAAGTTTCGCGTCGTCAGACAATGCTTTCTTAAAGAGACGATTTAACCGGCTGACGATAAAGACTCTTTCCGAAGCAAATTCAGCTGCCTTTTCGACAGAAACTTGGGAAAAAGACAGTTTTTTGGCGCCTTTTCCTAAGAGTTCTTCTTCCCCTCTTAATTCATATTTAAGCCAATTGGCTGCAAGTTTTTCTATAGTGTGAGAACGATGGGCCTCTAAAACATAGCTTTCCAGCATTACGTCATCGGAGACACCGGCGAGATTAATACCGACATTGGCGAAGACGTGTTTCATGTACTTGGTGTCATAACCGCATTTAATCGGTTTCTTATGTTCAAGCACCCTTCCGAAGATCTCTTTAAAAGTACCTAGAGTAAGACCTTGAGCTAAAAGGACATCGTTGTCGATCGGAACGTAACTCGTCTTGCCGTCCGTAGTTCCGAAAGCAACGCCGACCGGCATATATTCCTGCTGAGATGATCCGTCCGCTAAGACATAAAATTCAAAGCCGTCCTTGGTGACCAAATCTTCAAGATGTGCGGCCAGCTCTTTAGCTTTTGCCTTATCAGTAATGATTTCAAGCGTTCTTTCGGTTTCGGATTCTTGTTCCTGTGAGAACAAATCCAAAGTATCGCCTTCAACAGGAGCAGCTCCGACCGCAGCTCTCTTTTGAGCCGTTGTTGAAGTTTCTAAAGGTTTGACTTCACCGGGTACATCCGTTTTCTTTAGTTCTTTAGCCCAGCTTCTGAATTCCAGCTTGTTGTAGTAATCCAAAAGTTCGGTGCGGTTCGGCGTCCTTAACTTCAAAGACTCTAA
>OGYJ01002579.1_pt1 | contig 11988 bp, 14 predicted proteins | sample 1576531 | NCBI WGS metagenome assembly OGYJ01 (sample SAMEA3541574, study PRJEB24748) | human gut metagenome | biome: human gut; feature: human-associated habitat; material: faeces | place: China | collected 2012 | reverse complement strand
TAAATGTAGTCAAACTTTTTTATTATAATGACTAAATAATTAGTTATGAACAACAATACTTAAGTGCTGCCGAAATCTCATTCATATTATGTTCATAAATTGTTCATAATTTGTTAACAATTAAAAACTTGACAAAATATAAAAAATGTGATTTAACTATAACTGTAAACAATAAATAAAGCCATAGAAAGGAGCAAAGAATTATGGCAAATGAAAGAATTGAATTTGTGCAGGAACTTATTTGTAATGTAATAGCACAGACAATGGGAGCAGATTATTATCCCACAACAGGAACAGACGCAAATCATAAATTGGCGGCTGTTGACACATGGAAACTCGTTGACGTTGGTAAGGACGTTGAAGACCAAAACAAGAAAGACGTGTTCACTAAAACTTTAATGATACAGTTAGGAAAGTATTATTTTGATAACAGACTTTATGACGCCGAGTTACCACCTATTTTTCGTGATGTAATGGAATACGGCGGTTATATTCTTAAGACACGTCTTGGTCTTTATGAAGTTGAGGACGACCCTAAGTGGAATCTTACCAGTGGAACTGATTACAGTTCCGATGAACATACACCAGTACTCCCTAAGACATACGCAAGAATCTTTGAAGAATTGAAAGCATTAAGAATTAAATATACTATGTATAACGATACTCTTATGGAATCAATGAAAGATTGGGAAATGATGTCACGGTTCATTACACAGATTGAAACAGCCTATCAGAATACAGTGACAGTTATGTTTGAAGCTGTGTCAATGCAGTTAATAACGTCTGCAATTGCTATTTCTGACAAGGCAACAGGAACCGCAAGACATTTATTAACAGAGGCTAAGTCTCATGGGTTGCTTGATGCTAAAGCAACAGCAACCGATTTCTTAAAAAGTGCAGATTGTATTAAGTATGCACTTATGGAAATTAAGAAAACAAGGTCTTATATGAAGAAATTCACAGTAGCTTTTAATAATAAAACAACTCCGTCATTTACACCAGAGGAAGACAATGAACTTTTAATGCTAACGGCATTTACTTCACAGGCTTCAAATTTATTGGCAAGTGTATATCATAACAATGAATTTGATTTAGGTAAGTTTTATGAAACGCCATGGTGGCAGGCTGTTGCAGGTGATATTTCAAGCGTTGAAAAGTTTAACGATATTGAAATTAATTCGGCTATTGAGATTACGGCTGACGCTTCTAATAAGTTAGGAATTGGAGCAGACGCTTATTCATCTAAGTATATTATTGGTTTAATGTATGATAGGTTGGCAATTGGAATTGCAGAGCGTGCAGGCAACAAGGTTACATCTTCTTACACAGCTTGTGCAGATTTTTGGAACATGTTCGACCACCACGCATTAAATGCATGGGTAGATTCTAATTACAATATTGTAGCGTTTATCATTGATTAAAGTTAATTAAACTCAGTTCACACTTTTGAACTGAGTTTAATTTTTAGAAGGGAGTATTATGTATAATTATATGTTTTGGAATAGTTATGGGTGCGAGTGCAAAGACGCATTGGAACTATGGTATTATATAACATTGGAACAAATATTAACGTCCATGTTCGATTATAATAATTTGCCTAGTGGGTTAGATAGAAAGTATATTGAGCATTGCTTAATTCGTTTTGGGTGTGCAGGAATTGTGAAAGTTAATGACAAATACTTTGTTGGTATCCCTGCAATTACACCACCACTGGATAATTATGGAATAGGTACTAAAATAGTAGTAACAACATTTAACGGACAGCATCAAATCACTGGAACAATTGGAAAAGATTGCGTTTTGATATGGAATAATTCAGAATTTGTTAATGACTACATAATTAGTTGGTTTGCTAAAATGTTTAAAGAAATAGATAAATCAATGGAATCTAACGTTTATAATAGTAGATTGCACCCTATTCCTATTGCAAAAAACAGTAAGATTAAATCAGCAATAGACAATATCTTTAAGACTATTAAGGGTGAAAATGTAAAGAACGAAACTTATAGTGTTTTATCTGAACAGGCATTTGAAGATGTAATAACAGGCAAGAGTACACCAGTAGACGTAATTAACTTAACAGACGTTAATAATATAGATAAAATTCAGTACTTATCAAAATTTCATGACGATTTATTAAGACGCTTCTGTACGTTGTATGGTCACGCAATGCAGACAAGCGGAAAAATGGCACAGCAGACAACAGAAGAATTACAGGGTTATAATAGTTTTAGTATGATTATACCTAGTAACAGACTTGAAGAACGTAAAAAAGGTATTAATGATTTTAATAGAATTTTTAATGAAAATGTTACAGTAAACTATAGTGAAGCATGGGACTATGGTTTATACAGTAACAATGAGGGGGTGGAAGAGAATGACATTAGCGAGAATAATTGATATTAAGGCTTACAATAAAAAGATAACTACTGATATTAATTTGTTACGCAAGGAAAAATTACAAGAAAAATTAGCTGATGTTCCATGGGCTGTTATGTATGTTAATAATGCTAATATAATAGATAGTATTGCATATAGAATGTTTGGTTATAATGTTTTAAATGATGTATCAAATCCATTAGATACAAATAATAGTTCTTTGTTATTAGAAGAATTAGACATTAGTACAGATGTTTTTTTGCAAACTTGCACAGCTTCTATTAATAGATTATGGGAGTTAGAATCTGTTACGTTTTCACCTATCGAAAACTATGACAGATATGAAGAATTTAAAGATGTAAGAAGTGGTGATGAAGTATCAACACTGATTAAGTCTGGCAATGCAACGGAAGTTAATACAACAAACGGCAGTGTGACAAATTCTGCTAAAAATAATCAGAAAGAAATTAATAAAAGTGAGCCAACATCATATAATACTAATCTCATAGACACAACAACAACTGAATACACTGGAGAAGCTGATACAGCCACAACAACATATAATAACCTTACAAATGAAAAAAATACAACATATAACAATGTAAAAGATGATAATACGCATGTCTATAATGATGTAACAGATACACACAACGCACACATACACGGCAATATAGGTGTAACAACAGCAACAGCAATGATGAAAGAATATGTTGATTTTTATAGTACTTATAAATTTTGGGTTAAATTTTGGGAACTATATATATATATTAATTGTCGTGCAGATTTTTGCACAGAAAGCGAGTAAATATGAAAGTTGTTTTTTATAATTATACAGGGGCAAACAATGTAATTAATAAAAACCTTGGAAGTGGTACAACTATAGATTGTAATATGCAAGTGGCAACAGAACAGCTAAACCCACATGTTAGGGTAACATTTACAGATTCTAACGCACCCGAAACATTAACATACAATTATTGTACTCTTACGCTAGGGGATAAAGATTATCCGTATTTTATTGATACAGACAATGTTATTAATATCGGTAGGGGTGTCTTTGATGTACCTATGCAATTAGACTTATTAGAATTATATAAGACTAGCATATTAAACAGTGAAGCTATAATTGAACGTAGTAGCACAGCATATAATATGTATTTAAGAGATAATATATATCAGGCTTACGGCTACCCGATAATTGGTTGCGCCAGTTTTCCGTCTGGTTTTTCTGATTCTTACACATACTTATTAAATGTATGTAATACTTTAGGAGGTGTATAATATGTCTACAACTAAATATTTCGATAGCTTGGGAAATGAACTTTATCCATTGACAATAGATAGTAGTAACATTTATTTTAATTTTGACGATAGAAAAACAGGATTTTGTTTTGCTAATGTGTATATAAACGACGATATAAGTCAAAGTATATACAAGGATATTGTTAGTAATACTAAGGCTATAGAAACGATAACAATACCTTTTTCACACAGTGCTGATAAATTAACTTATAATTTAGATTTAAGTAATATCCCAGTCGCTAAAACAGAAGACGATACAATTATTACAAACTCAATTCGTGGAACAATTTCGCATAAAAATAAATATTACTATTTTGAAGGGGAATTAACAGGAAGTAATAATATTAATACTAATATTGATACCAGTTATGTAATTTATCAAGGAAGTGCATATACGGTTAGTTTTTTAGTTTTAAAAGTTTTTGGCACAATATGCTTTGATACTAATAATAATTATTTAGGCAATTGTTATATGTTAATATGTTATAATATCCGTGAAAATGGCGATACTTCTAATTATAAAATTTTAGGTAGTGGATATGGTTTCGGTCAGTTTGGCGGTAAAAAAGCGGTATGGAACGGCTTACAAATATATCCGTTAGACTACAATTCTAAAGACTTAGACAATTCTAACAATACTACGATAGGCGGCGGATATGGAAGCGGAAACAATCCCCATGACACAATTGTAATACCGCAACTTCCTAACTTAGTGCTATCTAACACTGGTTCGTCTTTATATGCCTTAAATGCGTCTGAAATGCAAGCTTTTTCAGCTTGGTTATGGACGAGTGACTGGACAGAAAACATAAAAAAATTGCGTACAGACCCTATGCAGAATATTATTGGGGTTTCTATTGTAGATATCCCTGTGAGTGGTAAAGCGTCTACTATTTATTTAGGCAATATAAACAGTGGAGTTAATGCACAGCTTGTCAATAACTGGGTTTCTGTCGATTGCGGTATTATTAATGTAGAAGAATATTACGGAACATTTGCGGATTATGAGCCTTACATTGCATTAACGCTATATCTTCCCAAGGTTGGCTTTGTTCAGATTCCAGCGGACGCTGTTGTTAATAATTCGATTAAAATAGTCTATAACATAGAATTAACAAGCGGCGAGGGGTTATGTTATGTCTATATTGTTAATAATAGAGACAATTTTAGTTATGTATATAACACATACACTTGTCATGTATCCGCTAATGTAGCATTATCCGCAAGCGACCACACACAGCAGATATCAGCAATTATTAACGCTTCAATTAATACAACAGCAGCAATAGGTGGGGCAATCGCAACAGGTGGAGCAACGGCAGGAAGTGCAGCGACAACAGTAGCCAGTAGTGCTTTAAATGTTGCAACGACTAAAAACCCAACACAGACAAAGGGAAATTTTGGTAATTTTGGAACTTTAATGTGCGTTAAAAAGCCATATATAATTATTAATCGTACTAACCTAACCAAGCCGTCCAGTTTTCAAGAAAACAATGGTTATATGATTAATTATACTGCTACAATAAGCGGACACACTGGATTCTTAAAAACAAGAGACTATCATGCCGAGTTTGAAGCACCATACAATCATCGAATAGAAATAGAAAGATTACTAAATGAGGGGGTATTCATTAATGGTTAATCGTTGGCGAAAAATAGAAAAAGAAGTTGTTAAGGCTGGGGTTATCCCAGCCGACATCAATACTCCGTTGGGGCTTAATGCAACATGGAATGCATACATTTCTGATAGAAGTAACGGCAAGACAACAAGCTGGTTACTTTATGCAATAAAGGCTTATGACATGTATGGCATTGTAGCACATTATGTTAGAAGTAGTCGAACAATGATAACTCAATCCGCTGTTATGACAATATTTAATGTAATATTGTCAAATAACTATATTACTAAACTAACAAAGGATAAATGGAACAGTATCTGTTATATGCGTCTTGAACATAAATTCTATTTATGTAATCGTGATGAATCGGGAAAAATTATTGAACAGGATATCACAGGTTTTTTAATGTGTATGAGTATAGACAAAGCAGATGAATATAAATCGGGTTATCAATGCGATACAGGCGACTTAATATTATTTGATGAATTTATTAATTCTTTCTATAAAAGAGGGGAGTTTGTAAAGTTCTGTGATTTGATTAGTACAATAATTAGAAAACGCCCCGATTGTAAAATTGTTATGCTTGCTAATACTATTCTACGTACTTCTGAATATTTTGATGAACTAGAATGCCGTGAATTTATTGACAAGGCAGAAGGTGGAGATTTTATCGACTATGAAATACCTTGCGAGACTGGCGGTACAACAAGTGTACATGTAGAGATTCTTAGTCCAAGACTAAATGAAGAACGCAAGTTATTTAATGCAAAATATTTCTCTTTTCACAATCCCCTTTTGTATTCAATTACTGGTAGCGGCTGGGCTGTTAAGAATTACAGACACCCAACAGAAGATTTTAAGACAATATACAGAAATATTTTTCTTGAATACAAGGGAAAAATGTACGGCTTAAATGTTGTGCAATTGGAATGTGGCAGATTCACAGTATTTATGAGACCCCACACGCATGAACCAAAATCAGATGCATATATATATTCTGATTCATACAACCCATACGACAGCCGACATCATTCGCTAACACATGATAGAAATTCATTTGACACATGGTTTTTTAATCGGTATTATTCAGACGATATAATATACGCTAATAATACATGTGGCTCTATCTTGCATGATTTTATGACTAATTTAAGATAATGTTTCATGTGAAAACATAAAAGGCGGTACTCAATACCGCCTTTTAAATATCTCTTTCATACATATCTATTACTTGGTTAATATATTCATTGTATTCGTTGCTTACCTTGATAGTAAAATCAATGTTGTTAATTGCTACGCTTGATTTAGATACCATTAACTCGCCGTTAATTATGTCCGAATGCTCATTATCGTTATAAGTTGCCTCAGTTTTACAATTACTGAATGACTGTCCGTCTTTTAATAAGTCCATAACTTCTAAGGCTTTTTGACTATTTGTGTAGTACTTTTTATCTTTGTCGGGGTTAATTCCTACAATCTTTTCAAGCGTACCTTTAGGTACTCCAGCAATAGTTACAGATAATTTGTTATTTTCGTCAAAGCCTATATACCGCTTACACCCTATCGTTTTAAATAACTGATATGTTGGTTCTGAATCCCAACAACCTAATTCCTTAATCAGTTCAAAGTTTTTATTGTATTTTTCACATAACATTTTATTCTTTTCAATCTGTTCTGCATTATAATTATTAAAGTAGTCGTCTGACATGTTATGCCCCTTAACACTGTCGGTATCACCATATACAACACAATCTGCATTTGCATAAACGGCAGATAATTCTTGAAATCTCGCCCAGCTAGTGCACCATATTCCCCAAAAAGGTGATAGAACACTACTTCTAATTTGTTTATAATAATCATTTAATTCTTTTGTAATGCTTCCGTCTTTAAATATATAGTTAAATTTATGTATCTTAGTTACAAAGCAACCATAAAACATATTAACAAAGCATTTTTCATTAAAATAGTCTTTGTCCTGTAACTTTAATTCTTCTTTTCGTTCGTATGCGTCTAACATTGTTGATACAACATAAGACGGCAGTTTTCCACGAACAGCAATTTTAAAGCTGTTAATTACAATTTTAAACTTATCATAATCATAGAATTTATTAAATATATCCCAGTCCAGTTCTGTCATTAAAAGCCTAACCTTTTCAACCTCTGTAATTCTTCCATTATCTACAAGAATCCTACCAGTATCATTGTTTACTATTTTAGACGTTGAAATTATACTATGAATAGTTGTCTTTTTAACATTAAATAAAGTAACATCTAATATACAACAATACCTGTTAAGCATATTATTAAACATTTGTTTACTGTCAATTTTAATAGACTTAAATTTTGATGTAGGATAATATCTGTGTGCTATTTGTGCCGGATATGATGAAGTAATATCTTTGCACTTAATGTTAGATAAAATTTTACCGAATGCGTCTACTGAGCTCTTTACCCACCCACCGGCAAAAAGATATTCCATATACATTAGATACTCATTAAATGATTTTGGGTACATTTCAAAAATATCTTGCTTTGTTAACTGTTTCTGTTCTTTAAATGCTTTTTTAAGGGTATGTCTAACAATGCTTGTTTCTGTATATATTAATTCATTATTACTAAGATATTTATTGAAATAATATTCTGCAAACTCACATAATATTAATACATCATTTTCACAGTACTTCATTTCTTTGTCTGTGAGTTTCTTTCCGTCTGTTGCGTTTCTTAAAATTGTATAATCAATGTCACCTACCATTTTTTGTGTAGTACAATAACGCTTTGCAAGTTTTGCAAGTGACATATGTGTTATTTGAAAACTATCTAAAAACTTAATATTATTACTTTCAAAATACAGTGGTTCTCTCAAAGATTTTAAGAATACATCAGTAATAGAAATTTCTTTTCTTACAAACTGCCATTCAAAGGCAATATTATGTATAAAACATATTGCCTGTGCTTTAAATTCTTTCTTATGTTTTTCCTTTGCTTTCTGTCTATTTAAACAATCAATATAATCATTAATAATACACAAGCAATCGTTAAATTCTTCCCATGTATTTCCAAAAAATGCTTTGTTGTTAATGCCTATCTGCCATATATACATATAAGCCCTATCTATGTATGTAGTTGTTTCGATATCAAAACCGCATTTTAAAGCCCAGTAATTATTAGAAAACTTTCCTTGTTTAATAGTATACAATTTAACTTCTTGACTATATAACCAGTCTTTTAATTTTAAGTAATGCTCCATGCTTTACTCCCTTGCAAGTGATATTATGCTTACTCCCCCTAAGTCCAAGTCTGTTGAATAGTCGTCTACAATTTGCTTATTCCTTTTATATATTTCATCTAATTTATTTTTTAACGTACCTTTGTCAATTTTTCTTATACCACTGTCTAACATATTAATCATTTCTTGGCTATCTGCATTTGATTGTTCCTTATATGCAAAATAACGTAATTTATTAATTAATGATTCTAACTCTAATTTTTCAAAGTCTTCGTCAACTATTTTTGTATGCTTTGCATACTGTAAAAGTTGTTTATCTGTTGCCAGCGGATTTTGTAACAATCTTTCTGCTTGCTGATAAGTACTTGTATATTGTAACTCATGCCGTTCTCTGAATCTTTGTTCTTTCTCTAAGCGTTCTCTTGCTGTCAATTTCCGTTTAGGTGTATTATATTTTTTTAACTTAGTAGGCAATTCATTCTTTTTAGCCTTTGTGAAAGATTTAATTGTTTGTGTATGCACTATAGCCCTAGTAGAAAGATTTCCACTTGCTGTCATTCCCGATTGCTTAACAAATTCTAATAGAGTTTCTTTCTCTATTCCAGTCGCTTTTTTTAGTCGTCTATTGAAAGCCTTTACCGCTTTTTTTCTTGCTTCACTAATCATATAATAACTCCTTTATATAAAATAAAGGGCGGATATACCGCCCTATTGTTCACGTGAACATTAATTAAATGGTATCACTTCATCATCAGATTCTGCATTGTCAAGCTGTTCTGTTTCTAAAGTTGTAATTACTGGTACGCACTTATAGCATGTTCCAAGTTTAGCCTTAACTCCAACAATACGCATGCTGTCGCATTCTCCGCTGTAATCGGCAAAACCATCTTCAAACACTGTTGATGATGTATGAATGATACCATACTCCTTAGTATCAATCAACAGCCTGTCAAATTCCTTGTCTGATGTCTTTATATGAACGTCTGCACTGCCTGTTGGTGTAAATGTCTTTCCGACTAACTCTGTGATAGGTGTGGAAGTCACATCAGCCTTTGAAACCATCTTCTTAAATAATACTGTGTCACATGTTCCCTCTGAATTGATTAATGTTATCTCAAAATTCTTTTCTGTTTTTTTCATAATTGAATCTCCTTATTCTTAAATCATTTTTAAAATCTGCCCCGCATAAATTATTTCGGGCTTTTCAATATTGTTATACTGTGCGATTTCAACAACCTTATTTGCAATGTCTGTATCATTATTATAGTTATAATAATTAGATACAATATTCCATAAATTATCCCCACTTTGTACAGTGTACTCTCCAATTTCTTCCTTATCATAGTCATAATCAGAAACCGTACAATCTGCAATTTCTTTCTTATCAGTTACATCAATGTCTTCTGTATTAAACATAGTGAGCTGATAACTATTAACTATGCTTATTAACTTATCTGCATAGCTGGGGTCTGTTGCATATCCACAAGCCTGTATCATTCTGCACTCTTCTTTATAGTCAGTGCAAGAAGTCGCCCTGTCATAATGTTCCCACTGCATTAATTCATACAATCCCTGTACACTTGCAGTTAAGCTAGGATAGCATTTAAAGCTATCCTTAATATTAACGTACTCGCCGTTAATGTATTCTGTTGTATCAAGAACAATTCCATTGCCCTTGATTCCAAACAATGTTGTTGCATTAAGATTATATCCGCTTTCAAGTGCTGCCATTGCCAACACTGTTGATGGAAAAAGACGTTTCTGCCCTTTTCGTCTTATGTATTCATTTACTACAATCGGTGCTAACTGATTAAAGAAAACATTAACGTAATCATGCCTACTTGCTACTATCGGAAAATTCATCTTTCACACTCCTTTCTAAAACGTCCAGTGCCTTAGTAATTATTGCTGGTACTTTTAACCCTGTAAGCGTTATTGTTTCGATAATAGACAATATCTCTTCAATAATTAAAGTAATAATTACTATATATCGAATTACATTAATTCCAAGTAAGATATCAAGTTGATATGCTATAACTACGATAACAAGAGTTAATATCTTTTTGACTATACCTTTAAACATTACCCTACTTGATAATTTACCGCTCTTTGTCTTGCTGGACTTATGCCAAACTGCACTTACAAGAGTACCTGTTATTAAGTCAATTATCATCAGCATTAATAGTATCATTAGTTCGTCTGTCGGCTTGCCTATTATGTTAATAAGCATTGTTCCAAGTGTTGATATTATTAGTTCAATTATATATTTAAGCTTCATTGATTCTCCTTTCTTTCTGTTATATTATGTCACTGTGATGGTGACCTTATTGTGTTCATGGATATTACTCCTTTCTAATGATATATTCTGGTTATTACTTTAATAATTAATGAACCACCTATTATCTTAAATGATAATTTATCGAGACAAGAAATCATTATTTCATGCTTTAACCAATCCTTAGCTGTTCGTATAATACGTACCCTTTGTATACTGTCAGTATCAATATAAGTAAATATTACCAGTACATTGTCATTAAGCTTTACATTCTCACACATTTTAATAATCTGATTAATAGTCATATCTTACTCCTTTTTTCACATTTAAAATATTATATATGTATCTGTATCGTGTATTGGCTTTCGCCACATATACTTTTAACATATCTTCTTTTAAGATTATCATTTATTTGATAACCTTTACAAAATGCAACAGAATGGCAACCATCTATAAGATTAATATAAGTAGTAAGAGATAATTTACTAATAACATCATTAACAGTCATTGGAATAGTTTCTATTATTTCACCCTTGGAATTTATATTTATATATTTTCTTGTAGAATATTCTCCACTCTTATATATTTTAGAATATGAAATGTTATAAAAATTACTATCATGCAACATTGCTATTATTTCTTCATTTCTTCTCTTAGCATTCTCAACATTCATACTATCTTCTTTACCCATTAAAGTATAATATATAACATATCGCATATCTTTACCTTACCTTTCTAATTGTTAAATCTCATTAATCTTAATATAAACATCAATGTCAGTGCTATCTTCTAATTCTATAACATACCATGCATAATCTATATAATATGCACTTTGTCCTAGGCATTCAACAAATGCCACATGCTCACTTTCTTCAAGTTCATTAAGTTGCTGTCGAGATACTTTTTCTTTATCCCATGCCTTAATTTCGTTCATTGTCATATCTTTCACCTTTTACCTTTCTTTAATCACTATTTTTCTGTTCTTTGCCTTTCGGCAATTATAGAATAAACCTATGTACTTATAATTGCAATGAATAAATTGAAAACAATTTATGAACAAATTATGAACATGATAAGAATTAGATTTCGGCAGCACTTGAGTATTGTTACTCATAACTAATTATTTAGTCATTATAAAAAAAAAAAACGTGACTACTTTTATCGTTTCCGATACGTCTTACTTT
>OGYJ01002567.1_pt1 | contig 12033 bp, 10 predicted proteins | sample 1576531 | NCBI WGS metagenome assembly OGYJ01 (sample SAMEA3541574, study PRJEB24748) | human gut metagenome | biome: human gut; feature: human-associated habitat; material: faeces | place: China | collected 2012 | reverse complement strand
AACCGCCAATTACAGGTGCGGGTATACAAAATTTCTGCAAAAACGATATACGCTTTTTCAGAAATGCACCGGCCATCAGAACAATCACAGCAACTGCGATTGTCTGATACATATCAAGAGTTATATTCAATCAGCACCAATCCTTTCGCAGTTATCCTGCTGTTTTTACTGTTATTCCTCTTTCGGAATAATATTCTGCCGCACCCTTGTGAAAAGGAATTTTAACACCTTCAACGGCTTTTTCAAGCGTTATGTCAACATCCGCTGAAACAGTCAGCTGAAGTTCCTGCGCATTGTCAAAGACAAGCTGTGTAAGCTTCTTCACCTGTTCGACTGAAAGTCTGTCGTTCACAATCAGAACAGCCTTTACCGCAACTGTGCCTACTTCATCACTCTGCCCGTTGTAAGTGTTTTTCGGAATTTTGCAGTCAACATAGCTGTAGGTGTTTTTAAGCTTTTTAACAGCTGCGTCATCAATTCCTATAAGCTTGATGTCACATTGCTTTGAAAGTTCCTCAACAACTGTTGCATTAAGTCCGAGTGTAAAGAATGCCGCATCAATTTCGCCGTTCTGTAACTGTTTTGCGGCATCGGCATAATTAAGATTTTTTTCCTTAACCATTTTTGAGTTAAGCCCGTATGCCGAAAGAATCTGCTTTGCGTTAAGCTCCGAACCCGATTCTTCTTCACCTATGCTCACGGTTTTGCCGAGCAAATCATCAACACTGTTAATATCAGAATCTTTTCTTACAACGATATGACAAGCCTCTGTAAACATACCTGCAACAGCGCTGTAACCCTCAAGACTGCCGGATTTTTCAAAATTATTTTCGCCGTTAAATGCGTCGTGTGCAATGTCGGACTGAACAATTGCGGCGTCAAGATAATTCTGTGAAAGCAATCGAACATTTGCCGCAGAACCGGCTGTTGTCTTTGTTTCAATTTTCAGAGTGCCGTCAGCATCGGCAATCGACTTTATCGAATTTGCCGCTTCGTTATAAATTCCGCCCGTACCTGCCGTACCGAATCGGATTGTTTCACCGCCTGATGAACAGCTGCACAAAAGAACAGTCATCAAGGCAATCAAAAGTGCAAGTAGTTTTTTCATTTTTCCGCCTTCTTTGCTTTTGGATTTCGCTCAAAAAAAGAGAAATTGTAAAAGCACAAGAGCTCACAATTCCCCTTTATTCCGTTCAAATTATACCATAACGGAATTGCCGTTGTCAAACGAAAAGGCACCCCCTCAAGGAGTGCCTCACTACATCAGAATGTATTACTTGTTGAAAATTGACATAATATCATAGAAGGTATCGTCGTCATCATCAGTCTTATCCTTTGTTGTTGACTTTGGCTCTTCCTTAGCCACAACAGGAGCTGACGCTGATGAAACTGCGTCCGTAAGATTCTTCTTAGCAATCTGACCGTCTGCGTTAAAGCCGGTTGCAATAACCGTTACGCTGATAGCATCTTCCATTTTGTCGTCAATAACAGCACCCCAAATGATGTTTGCATCATCTGAAACCTTATCCTTAATCATTGTTGATGCGGCATCGATATCATCAAGACTAACATCGGCAGATGCTGTGATGTTGATAATAAGACCCTTTGCGCCGTCAATTGAAGTTTCAAGAAGCGGACTTGAAATAGCCATATCTGCGGCAACGGTAGCCTTGTCCTTGCCTGTTGCACTGCCCATACCCATGTGAGCGTAGCCTGCGTCCTTCATTACGGAAGTAACATCGGCAAAGTCGAGGTTTACAAGACCCGGGAGAAGGATAAGATCAGAAATACTCTGAACACCCTGTCTGAGAACATCATCGGCAATAGCAAATGCGTTTTGGAGAGTGATGCTTGTATCCGAAACATACTTGAGTCTTTCGTTAGGAACGATGATAAGCGAGTCAACACAGGCAGAAAGCTCTGCAATACCCTGCTCAGCCTGAGTCATTCTTCTCTTGCCTTCAAAAGCAAACGGCTTTGTAACAACGCCGACTGTAAGAATGCCCATATCCTTTGCGATTTTGGCAACTACGGGAGCAGCGCCTGTACCTGTACCGCCGCCCATGCCGGCAGTAACAAATACCATATCCGTATCCTTGAGAAGTGCTGCGATTTCATCTCTGCTCTCCTCGGCTGCCTCCTGTCCGATCTGTGGCATAGAGCCTGCGCCCTTACCTCTTGTAAGCTTTTCGCCGATCTGAATCTTCTGCGAAGCCTTTGAAAGTCTTAAAACATGTTCATCTGTATTTATTGCGATAAATTCAACATTCTTAACTCCCATATCAACCATGCGGTTTACAGCGTTACCGCCGCCGCCGCCAACACCGATTACTTTAATTTTAGGCATATACTCGTTTTCCAATTCCAGTTCAAAAGCCATTTTTTCGTCCTCCTTATATATTGACAACTTTCAGTCAGAAATCATTATTCTTCATAGTACACAATTATACTATCTTATACTATCATACTTTTTTCAAAATAGCAATGCTTTTCAGCCGTTTTTCTGCAAATTTATACGGAAAATTCTGCTGAAAAATTACTCGCCCGTATAGGCGCCGTCCGCATTGCCGTAATCATATCCACCGTCACCGTTGTCATAGGTACCGTTATCATAGTTATTATAGCTGTTATTATCGTAATAACCCGTGTCACCGCCCGAATATGTTCCGTCATCCCATGTGTAGTTTCCTGTGTAGCCGTCACCCGTATCGGCTGAAGAATCAGCCGCCTGCGTTGTTGCCTGTGTGGTTGCCTGTGTTGCGGCTGTGGGCTGGGTTGCGGCAGGTTTGTAGTGAGAAATTTTTGATGTACTGCAAGCCGAAACATCAAGCGTTCCTGCAACAAGTCCCGTGTTGTTCGGGTCAAGCTTTTCGTTGATGATTGTCATTGCAGTTCTGATTTTATAGTCGATATCATCGGGAAGTCCGATGTTAATGTCAATCCTTCCGTCATAAACGAGCTTTATGTTTGCTGTGTCGGTAACATCAAAGCCTGTGATATTCTTAACCTTGTTGTTGATAAGGCTCTGCGAAACATCTTCGAGAATATCGGGAACATTTGCGTCGCTAAATGACACATACTGTCCAACCTCTGTGGTCTTGATGTCGCCGCAGGTGAGTTCGGGAAGCTTGTCCTTATTTTCGGAAATTTCCTCAAGAATTCTGCCCTTTGAGCTTACAAGCAGATAGCCGTTACCGTTTGGAATAACATATGACGGTGTTGCGTCAACAACAGTAATTGTTATTGTGTCCGGAATGTTAAAGCTTACGCTTGCGCTTTCGATATACGAAAGATTCTTGACAATCTTGTCCGATGTATTGTACATTGCACCCATGAAGATGTTCTCCTGATATTCAACACCGCTGAATGCAATTATCTGTTTTTCGTCATAATACTTGTCCCCCACAACCTCAATTTTTTCGGTTTTAAAAAGGACTGTAAGGCTTAGTATAACACCGATTATAAGCACTGCCGCAAAAATTGAACTGTACAGTGCGATTCTCCTGTGCTTAATTTGAGTGCTTGTCAGAGATTTTTTTCTTCTGCGAATTACTTCACGCTCCTGAGCACGGATTTCCTTTGCACGCTTTTCCTGTTTTTGCTTTTCTCCGAATTCGTCAACATAATAGCCGTCTTCATAATCCTTTGGTTTAAGGTTCTTGATTTTAGCCTTGCCTTTTCTCCTGAATTTTTCTTCACGGCTCATATTTTCGACTTGTCTTTGTGATTTCTGCTCTTCTTTTTGCTTGAGAAAAGCCTCCTCAATTTTACTTTTTGGAGCTTTTTTCTGCTGTTCCTTTTTCGGATTGGGGGATTTTTTAGCTCTCTTATCCTGCTTTGCTTTTTCCTTATGATACTTTTCTGCCTGCTTTGCGGCATTTTTACGCTGTTTTTCAAGACTCTTTCGCTCTTTTGATGTAAGCGGTCTTCTGCCTTTACCGTCGCTCAAAGCAAATCCTCCCTTCGTTTATGTTATCTGCCGAGGGCGGAAATCCGCCCTGCGACAGTTAAAAATCTGATTACCCTAAATTTTCTTGATATCTGCCCCGATTGAAGTAAGAGTAGACTCAATACACTCGTAGCCTCTTTCAATATACTCCACGCCGCCGATTTCGGTTTTGCCCTCTGCACAAAGGCCTGCAACAACAAGTGCCGCACCTCCACGCAAATCGGGAGCTTCAACCGGCGCACCGTAAAGAATTTCCACACCCTCGGCAACGGCTACCTTGCCCTCTGTCTTAACGGCTGCACCCATTCTGACAAGTTCGGGGATGTGTCTGTATCTGTTTTCAAATATATTTTCAACAAAAACCGTTGTTCCGTCTGCAACACACGCTGTTGCAAACAAGGGCGCCTGTGCGTCCGTGGGAAAGCCCGGAAACGGCATCGTTCTGATTGTTTTCATTGATTTAAGTCTTTCGGGAGCATTTATCTCAAGATTTCCGTCCGAAATTCTTATCTTGCACCCTGCATTTTTGAAAATTGGAATAAGTGCCGCAAGGTGGGACGAAATTATTCCGTTAAGTATAATTTTTGAACCCGTTACGGCGGCACAGCTCATCAGCGTTGCGGCAACGATTCTGTCCGGAATGATTGTGTGGACAGAGCCGCAGAGAGAGCTTACACCCTCAATGACGACAACACCCTCGCCTGCTCCGGAAATATCGGCACCGCAGGAATTGAGATAATCCGCAAGGTCGCAGATTTCAGGCTCACGGGCGGCATTGATGATTGTTGTTGTGCCTTTTGCAAGACAGGCGGCAATCATAATATCTTCCGTTGCACCCACACTCGGGAACGAAAGCGTTATCTTTGTTCCGCAAAGTCCGTTTGGAACGCAACATTCAAGATAGCCGTGCTTTTCACGAATATCCGCCCCCATTTCCCGAAGTGAATTGAGATGCAAATCAATCGGTCTTGAACCGATTTCACATCCGCCAGGGAACGAAATTCTCGCCCTTCCCATTCGTGCAAGGATTGCACCGAGAAAAACAATTGAACTCCTTGTTTTACGCATCAATTCAACGGGAACATCAAAGCGGTTGATATCGTCACATTTTACGAGAAGTGTTTTATCACAGCGTGTGACGGCACAGCCGAGATACCGAAGAATGTTGACAGATGCGTCAACATCGGAAAGCGAAGGACAATTGTGGATTACATTTTCACCTTTTGTAAGAATCGAGGCGGCAATAATCGGCAAAGCGCTGTTTTTTGCCCCCTGAACTTCAACCTCTCCGTCAAGCTTTTTGCGTCCTGTAACAAGCAGTTTTGACACAATAACACCCTCTCAAAAAGAATACCCTTCTATTCTATGAGAAAGCGTTATAAATGTTACCGTTACACAAGTCCGAGAACTTTTTTGACTACCGAATAAATTCTTTCGTTGGCGTCGGTAATTGCCATTTTGCGTGAATTTTCGCTGTACTTCTCAAGCTTTTCGGGATTGAGAAGCATTTTGTCGGTTTTACGCATAAGAGCCGCACCCGTGAGGTCTTTTTCCTCAATAATGTCAGCCGCACCTGCATTCACAAGTGCCATTGCATTGTGGTACTGGTGATTTTCGGCAACATTAGGTGACGGGATAAGGATTGCCGGTTTGCCCATAGCCTGAATTTCGCTGAGAGTAATTGCGCCTGCACGGCAGATTACAAGGTCTGCCGCCGCCATGCAAGTCGGCATATTATCAATATACGGTCTTATATCAAGATTTGAACAATCGGCAATGTCAGTGCCCTTTTCCTCAACGAGCTGCGGAAACCAGTCGCCGTAACTGCCGTATGCGTGAATGTGCTGATATCTGCCGTCAATACCGCTTCTTGCAACAAGGTCTGCAACAGCTTCATTTATTTTTCTTGCTCCGAGGCTTCCGCCGAACGAAAGCACTACGGGACGGTTGTCAAGCCCGAGTTCTTTTCTTGACTCTTCTTTTTTTGCCGTGAGGATTTCCTGTCTTACAGGATTTCCGGTAATGACAAAATCAACATTTTTGTCAAAATACTTTTTTGCGTCCGGAACGGCAAGCATTACCTTTTTGACGCTCTTTGCAAGCATTTTATTTGTAATGCCCGGATATGCATTCTGCTCGTGAATAATGCACGGAATACCCATTTTTGCGGCTGTTCTGATAACGGGACCCGAAACATATCCGCCTGTTCCGATACAGATATCAGGCTTGAACTCGGCAATTACTTTCTTTGCCTCTCTTGAAGAGGTGAAGGTTCTTGAAACTGTCTTAACATTTTCAAGCATACTCTTAGGAGAAAAGCTCCTCTTAAATCCGCTGATTGTGATTGACTTAATTTCAAAACCGGCCTGCGGAACAAGTCTTTGCTCCATTCCGCCACGGTTGCCGATAAACAAAAATTCGGCATCATTTCTTTTATTCTTTATATATCCGGCTATTGCAAGTGCAGGATTTATGTGTCCCGCCGTGCCGCCGCCTGCAAGCAATACTTTCATAATTTTCTTACCTTTCTTTTGAAAATTCTGCAAAACTCATGCAGGAGAAAACTATTTTTAAATTATTGTCTTTCGATATTTGCCGTTCTGGAAATTGAAAGCACAAGTCCCATCTGGGCAAGCAGCATAATAAGCGAACTGCCGCCGTAGCTGAAAAACGGAAGGCTGATACCCGTATTAGGCAGCCAGTCTGTGATAACGAGAATATTCAGCACAACCTGAATGCCGATCTGTGAGGTAAGACCGATACCGAGAAGTTTGCCAAACTTATCCTTTGCACGAAGTGAAAGTGTGATGCCTCTCCACACAAGAAGTGCAAAAATAAGGAGAATCATAAGTGCGCCCACAAGACCGAGCTCCTCAACAACAACGGCAAAGATAAAGTCGTTCTGCGGCTCAGGAATATAGAGGTACTTCATTCTTGACTGACCGAGACCAAGTCCCCAAAGTCCGCCCGAACCGATTGCATAGAGTGAATTTCGGGTTTGATATGTGGTCCACCACATATCATCTGTTGTATATTCAAGTGCCTGACCCCAACCGTCAAGACGGCTCATAGCATAGGACAGGCTGTTTGTGACGGCAAGTATAAGCACTACTCCGACAATAAGTCCAAGACCGATTCCGAGATACTTTGTCTGCATTCCGCCGATATAAAGCATTACAACCGAAAGAATGCCGATGATTACGATACCCGAATAGTGCGGTTCGAGAAAAAGCAGAAGTGCCGTTGAACCGAAAACAATTACACCCGGCAGAACGCTGTAACGGGCAAACTGCATTTTATTATAGTATTTACTGCACCAATGTGAAAAGAAAAGGATGATTGCAAACTTTGCAATTTCAGAAGGCTGAATGTTAAAAATGCCGAGAGGAATCCATCTTTTAACACCCTCGGAGCCGGGCAGTACAAGAACCACAAGCAGGCACAAATACGAAATTGCAAGAACAACCGGTGCAACCTTGTGGAGCTTGTTATAGTTAAAGAACGAAAGGAAAAACATTATGCCCACGCCGATAGCGGCAAAAATGAGCTGTCTTACAAGGTAATAATAGCTGTCGCCCTGATTGTAATAAGCATAGGCATAGCTTGCAGAAAACATCATAATCATACCGATAATGAGAAGTACAAGAATGATTATGCAAAACGGAAGGTCAAGTCCCATGCCAACGGAAAACAGCTTTCCTTTTTTCATCTTTCTCTGACGAGTAGGACGGACAAAAAACTTTTCTTCCCTGATCTTCTGCTCCGAGTAAACCTCTTCATCATATATTCTGTTTACATCAGCTTTAAGCATCATTCTTTTTTGTGGAGCCAAAGACCGTTCCTCCCTTAAAATTTATTTTAAACAAGTATTTCTGCGTTTATTTATGCACCAAAATATGCAAGTGCAAAAGCGATTGCACCGAAAACTGCGGTTACTGCACTGAACACACCGACAATCTTGACCTCGCTCCAACCGCACATTTCAAAGTGGTGATGGATAGGGCTCATCTTGAAAAGACGCTTGCCGTGTGTGATTTTGAAGTAGCTGACCTGAAGAATAACGGAAAGCTCCTCAGCAATATAGATAATTCCGATCGGAATAAGAAGAATAGGCATATCAATTGCAAAAGCAAGAGCGCATACAAGACCGCCGAGGAAAAGTGAACCCGTGTCGCCCATAAACACCTTTGCAGGGTGAAAGTTCCATACGAGGAATCCGAGACAGGCACCCGCAGATGCGGCGCTCATGGCTGTTATGCCGAGATAGCTCTTTACGCAGGCGATAAGCATAAATGCAACACACGCAAAGAATGTTACCGAACCGTCAAGACCGTCAATACCGTCTGTAAGGTTTACCGAGTTTACGATACCCACGATTGCAACGGCGGCAATAATATAATAGAAAAATCCGAGGTCAACCTTGCCGACAAAAGGAATGGTTGTTGTTGTACCGTAGCCTGCAATTGCCAGAACTGCAAGAAAAGCGGCGGCAACAAGGAACTGGAGAATCAGCTTTTGTGACGCTGTAAGACCGAGGTTACGCTTTTTTACAACCTTGATGTAATCATCAATAAAGCCGATAAAACCGTTTGCAACCGCAAGACCGAGTCCGCAGAAAATGAACATGCATTCTCTTGGAATGTCTGCAAAGAATGAATTTACCAAATCAGCGCCTGTAAAAGCATATATAACTGTGCTGATCATTGTGACAACCACAATTGCAACGATGAACATTATACCGCCCATTGTGGGAGTTCCCTGCTTACCCTTGTGCCACTTAGGACCTTCCTCAAGAATTGTTTGACCAAAGTGGAGTTTGCGAAGGTATGGAATCAAAAACTTGCCTGTAACGGCTGAGATTATAAAAGCAAGCAAAGCCGCACAAAATGTCCATATTCCGTAAATCATAGTTATCTTTCCTTTCAGACTAATAAATATTTTTGTTATTCGTTGAGTGTTGAAGAGGAATCCGCAAAAGATACCGTTATTACCGTACCGGGGCTGACCGAAGTTCCCGCCTCAATGTTCTGTGATGAGCTTGTTCCCGAGGATGTTGTTGCACCCGAGAAGCTGACATTCAATCCGTAGGCACTTGCAACATCGTTCACCTCATCGGGAGAAAGACCGATAAGACTCGGAACACTTACTGTTTCCGACTGACTGTCGCTGTCTGTGTAGAGGACAATACTGCCGCCCTTCTGAAGTCCTGACGATACGGTCGGAATCTGTGAAATTACAGTTGAACCGTTACCCTTTACGGTTGCCGTAAAGCCGTCAGCCTCAACAGCTGTTTTAGCCTCGTCAACGCTGACTCCTGTGTAGTCGCCCGCAGATGCGTCAACATAACCGAGTTCCTCGTCTGTGTATGATGTCTTAACATCAAGATAAGGAAGAACCTCGCTCATAATATTTATAAATACAGGTGATGAAACCTGTGAACCGTAGTAGGCGTCACCGTCGGGAGTATCAAAGAATACAAGCATTGCAATCTGCGGATCGTCTGCCGGAGCATAACCGCAGAATGATGATATATAGTCCTCAGAAAATGAGCTTTCAAACTTTGTTACACCCCTTTTTTCAGTTGTACCTGTTTTACCGGCTACCTTGTAGCCTGAAATATAACCTGCGGCAGCACCCTGTCTTTCTGTGTTATATTCAAGGTATTCATTCATCTTCTTGGATGTATCGTCTGAAATAACCTGTCTTTTGATTTTTTTATCAACAGTCTTAATTACATTGCCCTTTGAGTCTGTGATTTTTGAAACCACATGAGGCTGAACAACATAACCGCCGTTTGAAACAGCCGCACAGGCTGTAATCATTTGAATAGGAGTGATTGAGAAGTTCTGACCGAATGATGCAACCGCAAGGTCAACACCGCCCATTTTGCCTTCTTTCCAGAAGCTGTCCTCTGCCTCACCCGGGAGGTCGATTCCTGTTTTATCGCTGAAACCGAATCCCTGATAATACTGACGGAACTTGCCTGCACCGAGCATCTGACCGATCTGAATAAATGCAGGGTTACATGAGTTTGAAATTACCTCAACAAAGTTCTGTGTTCCGTGACCTGATATATTTGAACAATGAATTGTTTCGCCCTCAACCGAAATTGAACCCGTACAGGTAAATGATGTTTTTTCATTTACAAGGTTTTCTTCAAGAGCCGCTGACGCAACGCACATCTTAAATACAGAACCGGGCATATATGTGTCGGCAACAGCCTTGTTTCTCCACATATTGCTGAGAGCCGCACTTTCTGCCTCCGCCTGTTTCTTTTTTGGCGTTGATTTGATTTTCTTCTTATCCTTTGCCGAAAGCTCATAAGGATTGTTAAGATCGTAGCCGTCTGTTGTTACCATTGCAAGGATTGCGCCTGTGTTTACATCCATTGCAATGCAGACGCCCTTGTTAAGAACATTGTTGTCCTCAACACCCTTTTGCATATATTTTTCACAAATTGACTGAATTGTTTCATCAATTGTGAGATACACATTGTTGCCGTCCTCAGATTCAACATTCTGTTCGTATCGGAACGGCATATCCGTACCTCTTGCATTCTGTGCCGTGATAATTCGACCGGGAGTACCCGACAAATAGCTGTCATATTCGTACTCGATACCCTCAAGTCCCTGATCGTCACTGCCCGTAAAACCGATTACAGAAGATGCAAGGCTGTTTTTCGGGTAATATCTCTTGTAATCATCAAGCAGCTGAATAACACCCGAACAGCTGTAATCCTTTTTCAGAGTGTCAATAAGCTCAAGAACCTTTTCACGCTCATCCGACTCGATTCTTCTTTTGACAACAACATAATGGCTCTGCTGTTTTGTATCGTCAAGCACATCGTTGTATTCAAGGTCAAAAATTTCCGAAAGACCTTTTGCGGCAGCCTGACGCTGTTTGTCATTCTTAAAGTTGACAGGCGACATTACCACCTGCCAAACCGATGCGCTTTCGGCAAGAACATTGCCGTTTGCGTCATAAATTGTTCCTCGTTTTGCGGAAACAGTTGTGTCGGCAAGCTGAAGGTCAACAGCCGACTCCTGAAGTTCACTGCTCTGAACGGTGGTGAGGTATGTAAGTCTTAAAACAGCCGCACCGAAGCCAAGCACAAGTATGAGTAAAATCAATATTGCGGTACGCTGTCTCAGTCTTTGTGCAGGTCCCTTTTCGGCACGCTTTTTTGAGTTGTTTTTTGATCCTGGTGATTGCAATGTAAAGCTCCTTTCACCGCAAAATAGTGTCCGTTACGCTCCGTGTCAATCCGCATATATACCGAAAAAAGAGTCAAGACGCAGTCTTAACTCTCCATTCTTTCATAACATATTTATTAAATTAATCTAAATGTTATGACCAAAGATTCTGTACCGAACTCCAGAACTGTGTAAAGAGATTGTCACTTTCCTGACTTGCAGAAACCTCTGCTTTATCTCCGCCTGCAAGGGTAACAAATTCTTTCTGTGTGTTCGTAGCCTTGGTCATACCGAGTTTATCCTCGGCATACTTTTCAATATCCGATGTTGAAAGCTTTGATTCAAGCTTCATCTGTGTCTGTGTATAAACGCTCTGTGCATTTGCAAGAGTTTCTTTAGCCGTAATAACTTCCTGATTAAGCTCGGTAAGTCTTACCTGTCCGACAATTATGATGCCGATTATGATTGTCGCTGCAGCACCGCTCACTGTTCCGAGAGCGATTTTAAACTTGTTATGTCTGCGGCGTCTGTTCTTCTGAAGTTCCTCCTTCGGAAGACTTACAACATTGTTTTTTCTTCTTTTTCTTTACTGTAGTTCATATATTGAAATATTCCAAAAACTATTCCAGCTATAGCTAAAATAACTATAATTGCAGTAAATAGATATTTCTTTTTATTGCTTTTTTTATTTTCCTTTGGATCCATTATTAAACTCCCTTCGTATATTTGTTAATCATTTTGTATATTATTATTTTCATTATTATCACTTGTTATTAATAAAATTGATGTCATTAACAGTAATAATGATATTTTTGATTGGTTTATTATTTATTATGTTAATTTCAGTAGTATACATAGCGGGATATGTATACGATAGTATATTTGGAAATT
>OGYJ01002566.1_pt1 | contig 12034 bp, 10 predicted proteins | sample 1576531 | NCBI WGS metagenome assembly OGYJ01 (sample SAMEA3541574, study PRJEB24748) | human gut metagenome | biome: human gut; feature: human-associated habitat; material: faeces | place: China | collected 2012 | reverse complement strand
TACCGCGGCAAAACGCTGATAGTAACCGACGGCACTACCCTGCTCGGCGCGGATGCAGGATGCTGCCCTCGCCCTCGGCATACTTCACCGTCACCGTGTCGCCCACGTTGAGGATCACGGCCTCCGGAGCCTCGGCGGCGGAGATGGTGTAGTACACCGTGCCGTCGGAGAGCTGGAGGTAGTACCAGGTGTTGCCGTCCATAACGGCGCTGCGGAGGTCAGCGATGACGCCGGTGACCTCCCCCTGATCCGAAGCGGAGGGCTCCGTATCCGCCGGGTCAATGAGGTTATACCGGGCCAGCATCTGGCGATAGTTGCTCTCGCATTCCGCCACGCTGCCGCCGGTGGCCACGATCTGGTACTGGCTGACGTTGACCATGGCGTACATCTTCACCAGACCGGCGGCGTCCTTCAGCGCCATGAAGTAGCTGGGCTGATCTGCGATGTTCAGCAGCAGAGGGAAGGTGGCGGTGTAGTTCATCTGCTGCACCTGCCCCCGTGCCGAATCCATGGCGGAGTACTCCTCGGCGCCGGCCACGGAGTAAAAACGTGTCTCCTTGGTGCGCTGGTTGGAGAGGATGAAGCCGATGTTGGACTGATCCGACACCACCGACGTGATGCCGGTGTACATATACACGTCGTCTCCGATGGCGATGTAGTTATAGCCATCGGTGGTGACGGTGACATCCCGCTGGCCGAACAGGGAGTTGATGAAGCCGTGGATATAGGTGCCGTGGTAGTCGTACTGCTGGACGATGAGATCCGCCGTGTAGACGTGATCCACCCAGTCCGGCACATCCTTGGCGTCATAGTACTGATGCTCACCGGTGACGGCGTTCACCAGCACGGCCCCGTTGATGTCCGTGCCGCCAAAGAGCCCGATGGTCTTTCGGATCCGGGGGCAGACCCAATAGGGATTGCCGCCCTCGTCGATCTCGAAGGCCGGCTTGTCAAAGATATAGGTGGGGTAGTGGAACTGCAGATAGCGATAGAGGTTGCGGCCGAAGTGCTCGGCGGTGGTGTAGCGGATGCCCTGCTCCAGACGCACCACCTCCACATTCTGGGTCACCATGTCGATAATGAGATAGGCGGGCAGACCCCGGGAGCGGTTGTTGAACCACTTGATCCAGTCCCCGTACCGCAGGGGCGTCACCCGCACCGGGCGGCCCTTGTAGTTGATTTGCGTGTACTCCTCCGCCACCTCAAACTGGGACACCATGTCCGACAGCTCACCCAGCTTGCGGTTGCCCAGCTTCTCGGCGGAGTCCTTGTCCAGCATGGGGATCTGGTCATAGCTGATCTCCTCCACCTCGGTGGCGAAGTCACCGGTCTCCACCGTCAGCAGATCCCGGTAGGCCCCGGCCCGGATCACCTGCCAGCCCACGATACCGCCCACGATGGCCACGGCCACCAGCGCCACGGCTATTATCATGGGGATGCGGCACTGCTTCTTCATGAAGCCAAAGTAGCCCTTGGCCCCGCTGCCCTGAAACCCGGAGGTCAGCACGGCGCAGCCGCAGTACACAGCGCAGCACAGCAGCATGAAGAAATAGAACTCCTCCGCCTGCAAATTGATGGGCGGCAGCACCACATAGAAGTACACCGCCGCAAAGATCAGCGTCACCGCCAGATTGATGAGGGTGCGGCTCAGGGGCGTGCCGATGGCCTTGTGCTCCTTTTTGGGCCGTGGAGGCCGCTTCCCGAAGGGACTCTGCCTGCCGCCGAAGCCCTGAAAATTGGGGTCGTTCCAGTTGGTGTTCATAAATGCTCCTTTCGGGAAACAGGCTGCGGCCGGTCTCCTCTGTCATATTCTGCAACTACTTGTAATATTATAAGAAAAATATACGAATCGTATTCATCAAACCACCTGAAACAGATAGAATTTCAGGTAATTGGTCTCCTCCACGCCCCACAGAATGGGGTGGTCGCAGCACTGCTGCCGGGCCTCGATCTGCCGCAGCTGTACCCCGGCATCCTTGGCCGCCGAGCGCAGCATCTTCAAAAACAGCTCCTCCGTGGCGAAGTGGCTGCAGGAGCAGGTGGCCAGATAGCCGCCCCGTGGCAGGAGCCGCATGGCCCGGTAGTTGATCTCCTTATAGCCGGTCATGGCCCGCTGGGTGGTCTTGCGGCTCTTGGTGAAGGCCGGGGGATCCAGAATGATGAAGTCGTACCGCTTGGGCTGCTGCTCCAGCTGGGGCAGCAGGTCGAACACATTGGCCGCCACGCACTCCATCACGTCGGAAAGCCCGTTGCGCCGGGCGTTCTCTCTGGCACACGCCACGGCGAACTCGGATACGTCTACCGCCGTGACGTGCTTGGCTCCGCCCCGTGCGGCGTTCAGGGCGAAGGAGCCGGTGTGGGTGAAGCAGTCCAGCACCGTCCGGCCACGGGCCAGCTTGGCCACCGCCTGCCGGTTGTACTTCTGATCCAGAAAGAAGCCGGTTTTTTGCCCGTTTTCAAAGTCCACGGTGTAGCGGATGCCGTTTTCCTCAATATCCACCGCTGTAAAGTCCGGAGCCTTTTCACCGCCCACGGGATGCCAGCCCTTGCCCTGCTCCATGCCCTCCAGACCACGGATGGCCACGTCGTTGCGCTCATATACGCCCACTACGTCCTGCCCGTCGGAGCGCAGCACCTCCAGCAGCAGGGAGAACAGCTCCTCCTTGATGAGCTCCATGCCCAGACACAGCACCTGCGCCACCAGCACACTCTCGAACCGGTCCACCGTCAGACCGGGGAAGCCGTCGGCCTCTCCGAAGATCACCCGGCAGCAGCGGCTATCCTCCGGCCCCATGACGGTCTTGCGATAGTCCCATGCGTACTGGATGCGCCGCCGCCAGAAGGCCCGGTCGAACCGGTCGTTGGGGTTTCGGGACAGCACCCGTACCCGGATGCGGGAGCGGCTGTTGAAAAAGCCGCAGCCCAGCCAACTGCCCCGGCGGCTGATGACGTCCACCAGCTGTCCGGCGGACACGGGGCCGCTGAGTCCCGTGACCTCCCCCTCGTAGACCCACGGGTGTCCGCCCACCAGAGCGGCCTCCCCCTTGGGGGTGATGGTGATCTGCGGATAGGGACGCTGGGCTTTCATAGCGGCCACCTGCTTTCTGTCAAGGTTTCTTCATTATATCACAGCTTTCCGCCTCCGTAAACACCGCCGTCCACCGAAAAACCCGCCGGACTCCATTTCCCGACAGCTTTTCCCGCCGCCGGTGACTACAATAGGGGAAAAAGGAGGGCTTGTCCATGAAGTTTCACCTCCCGCCGCCCGGCAGACGGCTCCGCCGCATCCTGACGCTGCTGGGGCAGGCGGCGCTCTGCTGCGTCCTCACCGCTGCCCGGCTGGGAGGACTGTATGCCCCCTTCAGTCTGGCGGCGGCCGCCGCCGCAGGGCCGGGCCTGCCGGGCCTGCTTTCCCTGTTGGGTGTTACCGGCGGAGCGCTGCTGTTTCTGGATTTTCAACCGGGGCTGCGCCATGCCGCCGCTGCCGTGCTGCTCTTTGCCGCCCAGACGGCCTTCTGTGATACGAAGCTCTACCGCCGCCCTGCCTTCCGGCCCCTGACGGCGGCCCTCTCCCAGCTGCTGATCCAGTCGGTGTACCTGCTGTACCGCCCCCTGAGCCAGTGGGTGCTGTGCCTGACGGCCTCTGCGCTGCTGGCAGCTGCCACGGCGCTGCTGACCGCCCACGGCACGACCCTCCGGCAAAAGGGACTGCTGTACGCCGCCGCCCTGTCGCTGGCACTGGTGCCGGTGACGGTAGAGGGCCTGTTCTCCGTGGGGAAAGCCCTGCTGATGGCGGAGCTGCTGCTCCTCTCCCGCCGTCTGCCGCCCCTGACGGCGGGATTGGCGGGGGCCTGTGCGGGCCTTGCGGCGGATCTGGTACCGGAGACACCGGCGCTGCTGCTGACGGTGGCCTACGGCTGCGGCGGAGCGCTGGCCGCCTTCTATGGCCGCCTACCCCGCATCCTCCCGGCGGCGGCCTTTTCTCTGCCCACCATCGCCTTTGCAGTGCTGCTGGATGTCGGTCCTCCCCGACAGCTGCTGCTGTCGTGTCTGGTGGGCGGTGCGGCCTATCTGCTGCTGCCCCGGCGCTGGCTGCCTCCCTGCGCAGAGCGTGCCGCCCGGGCGGATACCCCCGGAGAGACGGCAAAGCCCCGCCGGCTGGAGCAGTCCGCTGCGGCTCTGCGCTCCCTGTACGACAGTTTCTTCCGGGATACGGCCCCGGCCCCGCCGGAAAATCCCTCAGTGATCTTCGACCGGGCGGCGGAACAAGTGTGCCGCTCCTGCGTCCTGTGCGCCAACTGCTGGCAGCAGAACTATAACGCCACCTACAACGCCTTCAATGATGCCTGTCCGGCGCTGCTGCGCCGTGGCACGGCCCAACCGGAGGATTTCCCCCTGTACTTCACCGCCCGGTGTGTCCATCTGCGGGAGTTTATCGCCGCCGTCAACGAGGAACTGCGGCTTTTCCTCCTGCGCCGCCAATATCATCGCCAGCTGAGCTGCTCCCGCCGTCAGGCTCAGGAGCAGTACGCCCAGATGGGGGATCTGCTGGCGGCAGCGGCCCACGCCCCGATGGAGGAGTCCCCCGGCCCCGTGGGCTATCGGGTGTCCTCGGCCCTGCGCCCCAAGGAGGGACAGCAGCTGTGCGGCGACCAGCTGGCCACGGTGGAGACCGGTGGGATGCTGTACCTCCTGCTCTCCGACGGCATGGGAAGCGGCCCGGAGGCCCACCGGGAGGCGGCGCTGACGGTGCGGCTGTTGGAGCAGTTCCTGCGGGCGGGCATTGAACCGGCTCCGGCCCTCAAAACCCTGAACTCGGCGCTGGCCCTGCGGGGGGAGACCGGCGGGGCCTTCACCACCATCGATCTTTTGGCTCTGCGCCGCTCCACCGGCGAGGCCACCCTCTATAAATACGGCGCTGCGCCCTCCTATCTCAAGCACACCGCCCACGTTACCCGCTTCACCGCCCATTCCCTTCCGGCGGGGCTGCAGGCCACGACGGAGCCGCCGGAGGTCACTCGGCTGGCCCTCCCGGCAGGCAGCTATTTTGTCATGATCTCCGACGGCATCGCCGACGAGAACAGCGACGAGTGGCTGCAAAATCTGCTGGCGGGGTGGAACGGCACTGACGTCCACGCCCTGACGGCACTGATCCTGTCGGAATCCCGCAGCCGCAGGGGACTGGAGGACGACTGCGCCGTGCTGGCGGTGCAGCTGCCCCTGCCGGGAGAAAACCGTCCCCGACAGGTATAACCGCCGCCGGCGCCGGAAATACTCTATCTGTCAAACATCACCGGACAGAGGAGGGCGTGGCCTTGGTAAAAGGTATTTCCAGACGGGTGATCGTGGTGGAGTCCCCCGATCCCCATATTTTCGAGCAGGCGATCTTCATTCTCAGCAACGACGCCGCAGGCGGCGGCGTCTCATCCCAGCAGGTGGTGGAGCAGGCGGTCCGCATCGCCAAGAGCTACGCCCGCACCCACGGGGCTCCGCCCCGGCGCAGACGGCTTACCACATGGATGGCGGCGCTGCTGGGCGGCGGTGTCATCGGCCTGCTGTGGCTGGTGCTGGCCCTCGTCTGAGGGACGGCGTTTTCAATGCTTTATCCATTTTTTCTCCTCACTTGGGGCGGACAGCTGACTGTCCGCCTCCCTTTTTTGCCCCGTTAGCTTGTGCCGCAGGTCAAAAAAATACTCCGGCGGGACACAAGGCGTGTCCCACCGGAGCAAACATCTTATTCGTCCCCGAAGCGGAGGATATCCTGCGCCACAGGCTGGTAAAACAGCCGCTCCACCTCCGAAAATTCACGGGTCTGCCCCATGATCCACATGAGCTTGGCCACGGCGGCCTCGGTGGTCATGTCGTAGGCCTCCAGCAGCCGGAGGGTGCTCTTCAGGTGTCCCCCCACATGGTATACCGTCAGGTCGCTGCCCTCGTTGGGGACCTGCGTGGTCATGACCACGATCTTGCCCCGCTCCACCCCGCGGCGTACCACGTCGTAGAGGTGTCCGCCGTCGTATTCCGGCAGGCCGCCTACGCCGAAGCTCTCGATGATAAGACCGTCGTAGCGGTCCAGCATGAACTCCGCCAGTGCATCCTCCGTGCCGGGGATCAGCTTCAGCAGCCCCACATGGGGATCCAGCCGGTCATAGAACAGGGGCCGTGGCCGGCTCTCACAACGGATGTACTGCAATAGATGCTCATCCTGCACCACCGCCAGATCGGGGTAGTTGACACTGGAGAAGGCCCGGAAGCTCTTGGAGTAGGTCTTGCGGGCACGGGTCCCCAGAATGACCCGGCCGTTAAAGACGATCTGCACGCCGCCGCAGCCCCGGCAGGCATAGAGAAAGGCGTCGGTGAGGTTGCGCTTGGAGTCGGTGCCGTCGAACCAGATGGGCTTCTGGGCGCCGGTGAGGATGATGGGCTTGGGGCTGTCCTGTACCAGATAGCTCAGGGCCGCCGCCGTATAGGCCATGGTGTCCGTGCCGTGGCTGATGACGAAGCCGTCGTAGTCGTCGTAGTGCTCCCGGATGGCTTGGGCCGTCCCCAGCCAGTGGGCGGGGTGAATGCTGGTGCTGTCCAGACTATACAGCTGGATGCAGTCCACATGGCACAGCTGGGCGATGCGGGGGAGATAGGCCAGCAGCTGGTGGGTGCTCAGCTCCGGTGTCAGGCCCTCCGGCGTCATCTCCGAGGCGATGGTGCCGCCGGTGCCGATCATGAGGATCTTTTTCATGGGTCGGGCTCCTCTCTCACGGCCTGCGCCGTGGGCAGTAAATTGAAAGGGCTTTACAGCTCCCGGTTTTCCAGTGCCGCCAAGCCGAATCGGGCGGCCTGCAGCAGACGGGGCTTTTCCTCCGCCGGTGCGGCGTCGTATCTCTGGCGCAGGCCTCGGAGGAACAGGCCCCGCAGGGTGTCCTCTCCGCAGTGCTCCCACAGATCCCGGCAGCGGGTGGTGCGGTCCTGCAGCTCCAGATAGAAGCAGTCCGGGGACAGGGCGTCATAGAGGGCGTCCAGCCGGGGCGGCTCCTCCGTCTCACCGGTGAGGACCATGCGGAAGATGTCCGCCTCCGGGTGTGGGGGCAGCTCCCGGCGCAGCGCCTCCAGCGGGTCAACGCCGGTGACATCCGCTGTCAGCCACTGATACCGGTGGCGGGCAAAGGGAACGAAGGTGAGCTTCACCTGTCCCGGCTCCACGGTGCCGGTGAGGAAGCCCTTGTCCCCCAGCTCGTCGAAGCCCCGGCCCTCCGGGCAGCCGGGATAGGCCCAAAAGGTGCGTCCTGCCTGCTGCACGCCGCCGAAGGCGTGGACGTGGCCCAGCGCCAGATAGTCGGCACCGCTCTGCTCCACATCCTTCAGGGTCATGGCCCGGTAACGGCTGTCCCGGACGCCCACCTCTCCGTGGAGCAGCAGGATGCGGGCCAACCCCTCGTCCTCCGGGTCAAGAGAACCGGGAAGCCCGGCGGGAGCGTCGGGGGAGGTGAAGGCGGCTCCGTATACCACGCAGCCGTACTGAGGGAAGGGGAGCCGCTGGAGCCGCTCCTCCCGGAAGATGTGGACGTTTTCCGGCCACAGCAGCCGGGCGTAGGGGCTGGAGGCGGCGTAGAAGTCGTGGTTGCCGGGGGCGATGACGGCGTGGCCCCGGAAGCGGGCCAGCGACCGAGCCAGCTCCTGCGCCGTCTGGCCGTAGAGCTGGTCAGAGTCAAAGAGATCCCCGGCCAGCAGCAGCAGCTCCACGCCGTGGTCATTGGCGTAGTCCACCAGCCGGTCCGTCAGCTGGCGTGCCTCCTGACGGCGCAGCCGGGCCTTCTCCTCCGGCAGGGCGGTAAAGGCGCTGTCCAGATGGAAGTCCGCCGTGTGTAGAATTTTTGCCATAGCGTCCTCCTTTTATGCCTCCTGCCAGCCACGGCAGAGGTCCACCCATCGGCAGAACCGCTCTCCGCAGCAGCGCTCCAGCTCCGGGCAGGTCAGCTCAATGGCGGAGGCGGCGCTGCCCACGGCGGGGAACACCGTCTCAAACCGCCGCAGAGACTCGTCCAGATACACGGACACGTCCTCCGGCAGGGCGAAGGGGCATACGCCGCCAACGGCGTGGCCGATGTGCTCCACGGCCTCCTCCGGCGTCAGCATCTTGGCCTTGACGCCGAAAAAGTGCTTGTATTTGCTGTTATCGATGCGGGCATCCCCAGCGGCCACCACTAAGATGGGACGCTCTCCCACCTTGAAGCTGAGGGTCTTGGCGATGCGGGCGGGGGCCACCCCCAGAGCGGCGGCAGCCAGCTCCACCGTGGCGCTGGAGACCTCCAGCTCCCGGATGCGCTGGGTCACCCCATAGGGCGTCAGGTACGCCCGGACCTTTTCAACAGACATGGCTCATTTCTCCTATGTGATAGAACCTGCGTGACGGGTCCTATGTGACAAATTTTGTGCGGCAAATGTTGTGCTCAGCGGATATCCACCCGCTCCACCGCTGTACACAGGCCCGTGGCACTGTCCAGCGTGAAGATCGCCCCCTGAGCCTTGCAGGGGCCGGAGGCAGGGCGGAAACGGCCCGGCAGACCGCCTAAGAACATCTTCACCGACTGCTGGGGCTGGATGCCCAGCACCGACTCCACGGCGCCGGTCATGCCCAGATCCGTCAGGTAGCCGGTGCCCTTGGGGAACACCCGCTGGTCGGCGGTGGGGACGTGGGTGTGGGTCCCCCACAGGGCGGAGACCCGGCCGTCCAGATAGTAGGCCATGGCCAGCTTTTCGCTGGTGGCCTGAGCGTGAAAATCCACCACCGTGAAGGTGGGAGCGTCCGGCTCCGCCAGCAGGCGGTCCGCTGTGGTAAAGGGGTTATCGCTGCCCCATGACAGATCGCAGCGGCCAATGAGGGAGATGACCCGGATGCGGAAGCGGCCGCAGTCGTAGACTCCCACACCACGGCCCGGCGTGCGGGAGGAGAAGTTGGCAGGCCGTAGGATGTAGGGACTGTCCTCCAAATAGTCAGCGATCTGCATTTTGCCCCAGGTGTGGTTGCCCAGCGTGATGACATCGGCGCCGGCGGCGAAGAGATCCTCCGCCTGATCTGGGGTCAGCCCTACGCCGGAGACATTCTCACCGTTGACCACGGTGAAGTCCACGCCGTGGACCTTCTGAAAGGGACGCAGGGTACGGGCCAGATGGCGGGTGCCATCCTCGCTGGTAACATCTCCCAGTGCCAGCACACGAAATTCCATAGGGTATCCTCCCGGTGAATTGGTACATTCTGCGGACAAAAGTGGACATGGCTCTGTCCGCTGACAGTCCTATTATACCACAAAACTGTCAGGGCGCAACGTCTTATTCCCGGCCGGAGATGATAGGGCTTATTTCCAGCCAAGGATGCAGAGGCTCATCCCCGGCCGAGACTGCGAAGGATCATTCCCACACCGCCTGCTCATAGGCGGCGATGTCATCGGCGCAGAATACGCCGTCGGTGCTCGGCTCCGTCAGGTCCCCCAGCGTGGTATAGTAGGCGGTCATATAGCGGTGAAGCGCCTGCTGGCCGTCGGTGAGGGGAAAATCATCGGTGTCGATAGAACCACTGACGGCGGCGGGAGCGGCGGGAGCGGCGGGGGCAGCGACGGCGCTGTCTAACGGGGCGGCTTCCGACGGGGCGGCTTCCGATGGGGCGGCTTCCGACGGGGCGGCTTCCGATGGGGCGGCCTCCTGAATGGCTGTGCTGCTATCGACACCATCCTTTTCGGCGGAGGCATGGAGCATTGGATACAGGGCGATGGCCGACAGCAACAGCAGCAGGGCCGGCGAAAGAATGAGCGGAATACGTTTCATGGCAGAGTCCTCGATTTTTCGGGTTATGAGGACAGGATATCACCGCTTCCTAAAGCAAAGTTAAAGGGCATAAAGAAACGGCGCACCACTGCTGCGGTGCGCCGTTGGGGATGAACCGTATGGAAGGATGTTTACTTGGCGTATTCCACAGCCTTGGTCTCACGCAGCACGTGGACCTTGATCTGGCCGGGATACTCCAACTCGTTTTCGATGCGGTGGGCCAGCTCACGGGCCAGGATCACCATCTGATCCTCAGAGACCTGTTCGGGCTTCACCATGACACGAACCTCACGGCCTGCCTGAATGGCGTAACTCTTCTCCACGCCGGGATAGCTGCTGGTGATCTCCTCCAGCTTCTCCAGACGCTTGATATAGTTCTCCAGATTCTCACGGCGTGCGCCGGGTCGGGCGGCGGAAATGGCATCGGCTGCCTGCACCAGACAGGCCACCAGCGTCTTGCACTCCACGTCGCCGTGGTGGGCCTGAATGGCGTGGAGGACGTCCTCCTTCTCCCGATACTTCCGGCAGAATTCCACGCCCAAGGAGACGTGGGTACCCTCCATCTCATGGTCCACGGCCTTGCCGATATCGTGCAGCAGACCGGCACGCTTGGCGGTCTGGACGTCGGCGCCCAGCTCCGCCGCCATCATACCGGCGATGTGGCTGACCTCGATGGAGTGCTGTAGTACGTTCTGGCCGTAGCTGGTGCGGTAGTGCAGGCGGCCCAGCAGCTTTTGCAGCTCCGGGTGGATGCCCCGGACACCGGTCTCCAGCACGGCCCGCTCACCCTCGGAGCGGATGACGGCGTCCACCTCACGGCGGGCCTTCTCCACCATCTCCTCGATATGGGTGGGATGGATGCGGCCGTCGGCAATGAGCTTCTCCAGAGCCAGACGGGCGACCTCGCGCCGCACCGGCTCGAAGCAGGAGACGGTGATGGCCTCCGGTGTATCGTCGATGATGAGATCCACACCGGTCAGAGTCTCGATGGTGCGGATGTTGCGGCCCTCGCGGCCGATGATGCGGCCTTTCATCTCGTCATTGGGCAGGGGAACCACACTGACGGTCAGCTCAGCCACGGAGTCGGCTGCGCAGCGCTGGATGGCCTGAGCCACCACTTCGCGGGCGCGGGTCTCGCATTCCTCTTTCATCCGGGACTCCACCTCTTTGATCTTGAGGGCAGTCTCGTGGGTCACTTCGCTCTCCACCTGCTGAATGAGGTATTCCTTGGCCTCGTCAGCGGTGAAGCCGGAGATCTTTTCCAGCATAGCCGTCTGGCTCTGCTTGATGGTGCGGATCTCCTCCTGTTCCTTCTCCATGGCCGCGTGCTTCTGGGCCAGAGATTCTTCCTTCTTCTCAATGGTCTCCAGCTTGCGGTCCAGATTTTCTTCCTTCTGCTGCAAACGGTTTTCCTGCCGCTGCAGATCGGCTCTGCGGGACTTTTCTTCCTTCTCGTAATCAGTACGGCTTTTCAGGATCTCCTCCTTGGCTTCCAGCAGCGCTTCCTTCTTTTTGCTCTCGGCGTTGCGGATTGCTTCGTTGACGATGCGCCGACCTTCTTCTTCGGCGCTGGAGATCTCTTTTTCAGATACTTTTTTGCGATAAAGGAAGCCACCTGCAAAGCCGCCGGCTAAGGCAACAATGACTATAATCGCGGTCAGCATAAACTGTGACTCCTTCCTTTGACTTTGGCGAAAAATGCCATAAAATTCACCGTCCGTCCCACCAGTCAGCGGGCCGGTACGGTTCAGAACACAAACAGGCGGACACCCCTTTTGCCGCCTATAATGATCCCTATATAGTTTAATCAGAAGGCGTAGTTATGTCAAGTCATTTGCTGCAAATTTTGACCGGATCAGCTTTTCCCCCGCAGCCGGTCCGCTTTTCTCCCTATACGTCGATATAGGCTGCTGCGGCGTATCCCACCTGATCTCCGTATTGCACCACATACCATCCATTCCACTCGCCGTAAACCGTCACCTCCGCGCCGTTTGGCAGGTTGGCGATTACCGTACCGGCGGAGGACGGCGCGGCGCGGAGATTCAGTGTGCCGTAGCTCAGGCGGACCGTTCCCCGTTTCGGGTCCATGGGCTGGATGAAGGGCAGGCCGAAGTACTCCGTCAGGGCCCGGACCAGCTGCTGGGCGATGGCCTCCACATGGCCCTCGATCCACAGGGCGTCGGAATAGTTGTCATTTTAGCCGATCTCTACCAGCACC
>OGYJ01002563.1_pt1 | contig 12041 bp, 8 predicted proteins | sample 1576531 | NCBI WGS metagenome assembly OGYJ01 (sample SAMEA3541574, study PRJEB24748) | human gut metagenome | biome: human gut; feature: human-associated habitat; material: faeces | place: China | collected 2012 | reverse complement strand
CCACATCGGACTTGGAAGCATCAAAGGAAACCTTCACATTCTGGCTGCTCTCCAGTGTGATCAGCTGTGCGCCCTCCGCCACACTGGCTCCGGATACACCGGTGCATTCCGTTACGATACCGTCAAAATCAGCTACAATGCCTTTCTTCGCAGAATAATACTGTTCCTCCGCCTCTTTGTAGGTCAGCTGTGCCAGATCTCTGTCTGCAGCGTACCCTTTGGACTGATAACCGTTGAGGATCGATCCTTCACCGGCATCCTTCTGTGCCTGCATCTTCGCTTTATAAGTTTCACATTCCTCAATATGTTCCTGTACGGAAGCAATCTCATTCTGCATATTTACCACGTAATCGCTGGATCCTGCAATGGACTGCACATAAGAATTTCTCGCCTGGCTGGCGCTGATATCCTGGAGTTCCTTATTGATTTCTTTCGCACGGTCTGCACTGGTAGCGGAATCCTGCAGTTCCTTGCTCAAATTGGCAGATTTTCTGGATAATTCATAGCTTTCTTCGGATAACTGTCTCTGGGTTTCTCTCTGACTCTTGGCAAGTTTATCCTGCAGTTCTTTCAGATAAGCCTTGTAATCCGTCAGCTGTTGGTCCAACACTGCCAGGTTCGTGTTGGCTTCGTTTAATTTGGCCTGACTCTTGCTGTTCTCTGTCATGGTGCTGTTATAGGAAGCATTGCTCTTGGTCTGCTGCAGGGTTGCCTCCTGCAGACGCTCCTCCATCTGCTCCATGTCATAGGTCATCAACACATCCCCTGCCTTCACAGCATCTCCGGCTGCCACATTGACTTCGTTTAATCTGCCGCCTACCGGCGCAAAGAGAACCGCTTTCTCTTCACTGACTACCTTGCCGCTGGTGCTGACATTTTCCTCGATGTCACCGCGGAATGCGTTAGTAGTGCTGACCATGACGCCCGCACTGCCGGAAAATGCACAGCTTACCATACGGATCACGATCAGTATGATTATGATAGCAGCAATAATAATAGGTGCTTTTTTACGTTTTTTGCCGATTTTACCTGCCTTCTGTTCTCTTTTTGTTTCTTTTAGCTTTCTCTTTTCTTCCTTCTTCATTGCCTTGCTTTCTTTTGCACTCAGTGCCTGTTCTGTTTTTTCCTGCTGTTCCATGATCTCTCACTCATGATCCTTTCTATTTTATACTCATGTCTTTTCATTCGCTGCATGTGAAAATCTGTTTTCCGCATCAGGCTCCTGCCGTCCGCAGTTCCTCCACCGGAACGATCTGTCCGGAATCGGATTCTACTTTGCCGTCCTTGATCTTGATCACTCGCTTCGCCTGTGCTGCGATCTCATTATCATGTGTGATCAATATGACGGTTCTTCCCTCTTTATGTAATCCTTTTAGAATATCCATGATCTCTTTCGTGGAATTGGAGTCTAGATTACCCGTTGGCTCATCCGCCAGGATCACCGGAGGTGCCTGGGCTATGGCCCTGGCGATCGCCACTCTCTGCTGCTGACCGCCGGACATCTCCGAAGGCTTATGATCCATACGATGTTCGAGACCTACCTTTTTCAAGGCCTCCACAGACAGCTCTTCCCGCACACTTTTGGATACTCCCCTATAGATCAGAGGCAGCTCCACATTTTCCAATGCCGTCAGATTCGGGATCAGATTAAAGCCCTGAAAGATAAACCCGATCTCCCGGTTCCGGATGTCGGACAATGCATCGTCAGATAATGCGGACACGTCCTGTCCATGCAGCCAATATTCCCCGCTGGTAGGCACATCCAGACAGCCCAGCATATTCATCAGTGTAGACTTTCCGCTTCCGGAATGCCCGATGATAGCCACAAATTCCTGCTCGTCGATGGTCAGACTCACATGATCCAATGCCCGCACTTCATTTTCCCCGGGATTGTAAACCTTGCACACATCTTTAATCTCTACTAATGCACTCATTCCTCACATACTCCCATTTTCTGTTACATTTTTGTGTATTCATCTTTGTGTTACTGTACTGTTCGCATAATACAATAATATTTTTTGAGTGTCAACACATTTTTATAAATATTTGCAACTATTCAGAGCCATGCAAAAGGAAAACTCTGGAAGGGCGTTTTTACGCATGCGGTTCTGAATAGTTATTACAGCTACTATAACAGGGAAATCCCAAAAAAATGTTGGGAAAATTCTAAAGATTTTCTATATTGACTTTTATTTCACAAAGTGATATATTCCATCCATAAGGTAAAGTTCTTCAGGGTTGGGTGTGATTCCCTACTGGCGGTAATAGGTCATCCTTAAGTCCGCGACCCGCAGATGCAATTCTGCGGCTGATCCGGTGTGAATCCGGGACCAACAGTACAGTCTGGATGAAAGAAGACGTATCACTTATATTTTTTTGTGATACCCATGCCCCGGAAGCTTGTATTCCGGGGCTTTTTTTGAAGGCTTTCCTTGATTTTTCTCATAGGAAAGGAGTTCTGAAATGAACAAATTAATGCAAACTGTAACTGAAAATGTGGCCTATGTAGTCATCTTTCTGGCGGTCATCGTGGGCTGTTTCCTGGTGGCTGTGGTGCTGGAAAAGGGCGCACAGAAGAAAAACGGCATCTCGGAGCCGATCTTCAATACGAGAAAGCTTGCCATGATCGGTATGTTTTCCGCCATCGCCATGATCCTGCATGTGCTGGACTTCCCCATCTTTTTTGCCCCCGGCTTCTATAAAATGGACTTCAGTGAGCTGCCGATCTTAGTCGGTTCCTTTGCTTTCGGTCCTGTAGCAGGTGTCATGATGGAATTCGTGAAGATACTGTTGAAGCTATGCATAAAAGGTACCTCTACCGCCTTCATCGGCGATCTGGCGAACTTCGTGGTGGGCTGCAGCCTAATCATCCCCGCTTCCGCTGTGTACTCTTTTAAGAAGACAAAGAAAAGTGCAATCATCGCCTGCATTGTGGGTACTCTGGTCATGACCGTATTTGGCACCGCATTCAATGCCGTATATCTGCTTCCCGCGTTCTCCAAATTCTACGGAATGCCTCTGGATGCCATTCTGGCAATGGGAGCCGAGGTCAATCCGCTGGCAAAGGAAAGCAGCATTGTAAGCTTCGTGGTGGCATGTGTGGCTCCCATGAATCTCATCAAGGGAACGCTGGTGTCTGTCGTAACCCTGCTGATCTACAAACCGTTAAGCCCCATCATCAAGACCGGTCACAAAGCATAAAAAGCATAATTGATGAAATCAAAACAGGGACAGCCGTTATCTGCTGTCCCTGTTTTTTAATACCTACGGATGCTCCGTACCAGACATGTACCACTGGCACATAGCCCCCTGGCATCATTCTATATTCTTACTGCTTCTGGATCTTCATGGTCAGACCGATACGTTTCTTTGCCATATCTACGGTGAGTACCTGCACATCCACGATATCTCCGACGCTGACAGCTTCCAACGGATGCTTGATATAGCGGTCGGTGATCTGGGAGATATGCACCAGTCCGTCCTGATGGACACCGATATCCACGAACACACCGAAGTCAATGACATTACGCACGGTTCCCTTTAAGATCATACCGGGTTTTAAATCCTTCATATCCAGGACATCACTGCGCAGGATCGGTTTCGGCATATCGTCTCTGGGATCTCTGCCCGGCTTCTCCAGTTCCTTCAGAATATCTGTCAGCGTGATCTCACCAATGCCCAGTTCCTCTGCTAAAAGCTTCTTATTTTTAATCCGCTTCTCCAGACCGGACATATCCTTTGCATCATTTACTGCATTTTTAGCTACAGGTGCCGTCTGCTTTGCAGAGGTCTGCGCAGAATTGTCAAAAGTCACACCGCCCATAGCCGCTGCGAGAGCCTTGCCCATAGCGGTATTGGTATTGTGTACCCGAACTGCTTTACCTTTCTGTTCTTCCCGCTTCTTCGGTGCCTTGACTGTGCCGTTACCATTCTTCTGTCCGTCTGCCTGCGCAGCGCTGCTCCTGCCGGAAGCTTTTTTTGCAGCCGCCTGCTTCTGGGCTTCCTTAATATCTTCCATGGTCAGTCCCAGCTTCTCCATCAACTGTTCTGCAGCTTCATAGGACTCGGGATGGACACTTGTGGCATCCAGCGGATTCTTGCCATCCGGGATCCTCAGGAAACCGGCACACTGCTCATACGCCTTAGGCCCCAGCTTCGGTACCTTTAACAGCTGTTTTCTGTTTACAAAACGTCCGTTATTTTCTCTATAATCCACGATGTTCTTCGCAATCGTCTTGTTAATACCGGAGACATATTCGAGTAAAGATGCGGATGCGGTATTCAGATCCACACCGACTTTATTTACGCTGTCCTCTACCACGCCGCTTAAGGCATCGCTTAATTTCTTCTGATTCATGTCATGCTGGTACTGACCGACACCGATGGACTTGGGATCGATCTTCACCAGTTCTGCCAGGGGATCCTGTAATCTTCTGGCGATGGATGCAGCACTTCTCTGTCCCACGTCAAAATTAGGAAACTCTTCTGTCGCCAGCTTACTTGCGGAGTATACGGAAGCACCTGCCTCGTTGACGATCACATACTGTACCGGACGATCCAGTTCCTTCAACAGCTCTACGATTACCTGCTCGGACTCTCTGGAAGCTGTACCGTTTCCTACGGAAATTAAATCCACATTATATTTTTTGATCAGTTCCTTCAGCTCGGCTTTTGACTCCTCCACCTTATTCTGAGGTGCCGTAGGGAAGATCACTTTCGTATCCAACACTTTTCCGGTAGCATCTACCACTGCCAGTTTACAGCCGGTACGGAACGCCGGATCCCAGCCCAAGACCACTTTTCCTGCGATAGGTGGCTGCAACAGCAGCTGCTCTAAATTTTTGCCGAAGACATTGATAGCTCCGTCCTCTGCCTTTTCTGTCAGATCGTTACGGATCTCTCTTTCAATAGCGGGTGCTATTAAGCGATCATAGCTGTCTTCCACTGCAGCACAGATTACCGGTGTGGTATACTCATTTTCCTTCGTGATCAGCTTTTTCTCCAGATAACGCAGAATACGCTCTTCCGGTGCATTGACTTTTACAGTCAGTACTTTTTCTGCCTCTCCACGGTTCAATGCCAGTACTCTGTGACCTGCAATCTTCTTCACAGGCTCTTCAAAATTGTAATACATCTCGTAGACGCTCTGAGCCTTCTCATCCTTCGCAGTACTGCTCACAATACCTTCCTCTACGGTGATATTACGGATGTAGAGACGATGATCCGCATCATCGGAGATCATCTCGGCAATAATATCCTGTGCTCCTTGCAATGCTTCCTCCGGAGTCTTTACTTCTTTTTCTTCGGAAGCATACTTGGCCGCCTCGTTAAGCACCGGTTCTGTTGCCTCCTGGCGCAGAATGTATTCTGCCAGAGGTTCCAGCCCCTTCTCCTTTGCAATACTGGCACGGGTCTTTCTCTTGGGTCGATAGGGTCGGTACAGATCCTCTACCACTACCAGCGTCTGAGCTGCCAGAATCTTCTCCTTTAACTCATCAGTAAGTTTTCCCTGTTCCTCGATGCTCTTCAGCACCTGCTCCTTTTTATCTTCCAGACTTCTCAGATAGGTCAGTCTCTCATCGAGATTACGCAGCTGCTCGTCGTTCAGAGATCCGGTGATCTCCTTACGATAACGGGAGATGAAAGGGATGGTATTTCCCTCATCGATCAGCTTCACCGCAGCTTCCACCTGCCATTTTTCTACCTGAAGTTCTTCTTTGATTTTCTGTATAATATCCATAGTTCCTCCTGATGGCCTGTTGCCATTTTGTTTTGCGCATGGGTATATTATACTGGAAATCAGAAGTTTTCTCAATCTTTTCATTTTTATTTCATTTGCTTATTACAGGAAAAAATGGTACAGTACTTAATATAAGCGCGGCAGACAAATTCACCACATGCCGCCCGGAAATGAGGCTTTCTATGGATTATTATCAGAATCAGAATAACGAAATGAATCAAAATATACCGCAGATCGATCCGAAATACAGGGGTTTGTCGATCGCTTCTATGGTCTGCGGCATCTGTTCCCTGGTATTATGCTGCACAGGACTGCTGTCCATCCCTGCCGGTGCTCTTGGCATTCTCTTTGCAATGCTTACCAGAAAAAAGGGACAGCGTATGAGCAGTATGTGTGTTGCCGGGATCTGGCTGTCCTGTGTGGGACTGGCACTCGGTATCTTCATCACGATCAGCAGCATTGTCACGGTATTTACCGATCCTTCTTATAGAAATATGCTGGATCAGATGTACCAGCAGATGTACGGTGTCGATATGGAAGGATTCTGGCAGTCGTACCTGTAAGACATGCCGATATTTTCCGATGGATTCTGTGGTTACGAAATAATAAAAAGAAAAGAGGATTTCTATGACACAATATACATCCAGAGCCCAACTCAAAGAAAAAGCCAGAGATCAGATGGCAGGGCATTACGGCAATGCCATCCTGCTGTCCATCTGCCGGAGTCTGATCGTATTTTCCCTCTCCTTTGCCGTCAGCATGCCCTTCACTATGATCCTTACCGTACGGACACTTATGGGGGGAAGCGCAGAGACATCTCTGGCGGAATATCTGCTTTTGACAGCCTGTACGACTTTATTGTCGATTTTCACCGGAGTATTTCAGACCGGCATCACATTATTTTATCTGAATACTGCCTGCAGCAGACCTGCTGTAACTGCCAATCTGTTCTACGGCTTCAAATACTTATTCAAAAAATCGCTCGGGATCTCCGCAGTACTGATCCTGCTGAATACGGCATGTACACTTCCGTTTGATATCTGCTATTTTCTCCTGCGGTCAGGGAAAGGCTTCGACGCCATAACTATGGCAATCCTGTGCATTGTGCTTATGGTCATCGGTATGTGTATCTATATTCCGTTATCCCTTGGTTTATCCCAGGCTTACTATTTACTGTTGGATTTTCCCCAGTATAGCGCTATGGAACTGATGAAATTAAGCTTCCGCATTATGAAGGGACATAAATGGGAGCTGTTCTGCTTACAGATGAGCTTCCTGCCGCTGGGATTTCTGTGTTTGCTGAGCTTCGGTATCGGAACTCTGTGGCTGGTGCCATACATGAATATGACCCAGACCTTATATTTTCTGGATCTGATGCAGAACGAGCACAGGCATTAATTGCCTGTGCTCTTTATTGTCTGTGCTATCACCGTGATGGTGTCCAGTACCATATCTTTCTGCGCATCATCCGTATAATTTCCGGTATACACATAAATTTTTCCATTTTTCAACTGATAGATCTGAATCTGGTCCGAAGCAATATTGTTACTTAAAAGTGCCTCACGGCCGCCCATGGCTTCTATCGTTTCCTCTGTCCACGCGCCGGTATCTACCATCATATCCAGTCCTTCCTGGGTCAGTGACATATTGTCCTCCAGATAGAACACCGGTGTACCTTCCATACTGCGCATTTCACTTTCCTTTATCACCATATAAGGAGCCTGTTCTTTTAAGCCATCCAACATTACCTGCAGAAGTTCCGGTTTCAACTGTGTGACCACGGTGTCATTCTCCGCCACCGAGATACTTGTGGAGCCGTCATCCGCTGTCCCTTTATAGAAGATCGTAAGCGGGTGATAATCCGTCGTCACCTGCTCCCACACTTCCCAGTCTTCTGCCGGATAGCTGAAACTGAACTTTCCATCACTTAAGCTCTCCAGTTCCATTCCCTGCAGATCTGCCAGCTCGATCACCGGATATTGGGAAGTCTGTACCCGATTCCGGACCAAAGGGATCACTTTTGCCGCCGTAACTATCACAGCCACAACGATCAGGGCAAGCACAATTCTGCTGCCCATGGACTCTCCTATCGCTTTTTTGCCCTGGTTTGTCTCTTTGTTTTCGTTTCTCATATGTAATTTTCTCCCTTATAAAAAATCACATTCCAGAAAGCTTTCACTCCTTCTGGAATGTGTCATTTACAAACTTGAATTTGTTAATTCTCTGTGTTCTTCTTATCTCCCTGTACGCTGATCCATTTCAGATAGCCATTGATGAAGATATCCAGTCCGCCATCCAGCACTGCGTCCACATTGCCTGTCTCCACATCGGTACGGTGATCCTTGACCAGTGTGTAAGGCTGCAATACATAGGAACGGATCTGGTTGCCCCAGCCGATCTCCTTGACTTCGCCGCGGATATCCGACAGCTTCTCGGCATTTGCTTCCTTTTTTAACAGATACAGCTTGGCTTTCAGCATCTGCATAGCCTTATCCTTGTTCTGGAACTGGCTTCGTTCATTCTGACACTGCACTACTGTTCCCGTCGGGATATGGGTGATACGGATAGCAGATGATGTCTTGTTGATGTGCTGACCACCGGCACCACTGCTTCGATAAGTATCAATGCGCAGATCTTTCTCATCAATATCCACATCCAGATCTCCTTCGATATCCGGCATAACATCCAGAGATACAAAGGATGTCTGACGCTTACCCTGGGCATTGAAAGGAGAGATACGCACCAGACGGTGTACACCCTTCTCAGATTTGAGGTAGCCATAGGCATTCAGGCCATTGACCTGGAAAGTCACTGACTTGATCCCGGCCTCATCACCATCCAGGTAGTCCAGTACTTCAATGGTAAAGCCCTTGCGCTCCGCCCAACGGGTATACATGCGATACAGCATACCGCACCAGTCACAGCTCTCGGTACCGCCGGCACCGGCATTAAGCTTTAAGATCGCATTGTTCTTATCATATTCTCCGGACAATAGGGTACCGATCCTAAGTTCATCGAATTCCCTGATGAATTCATCCAGTTCTCCGCGGATTTCCGGGATCAGAGACTCATCGTTCTCCTCATATCCCATATCGATCAGAGTCAGGATATCATCGTACTGTGTAGAAAGCTTATCACACTCTCCTACCGTATCCTTCAGGTTCTTCAGTTCTTTCATTTTCTGGTTGGAACGCTCCGGGTCATCCCAGAATCCGGGAGCCTCCATCTCACGTTCCATTTCTTCGATCCGCTTTGCCTTGTTAGCAAGGTCAAAGTGAATCCCTCACTTCCGCTAAAGGTGTTTCGTAGGACAGAATTTCTGTCTTCATCTGATCTAATTCAACCACTTAACGTCACCTACTTTCTTATTCTATTATTTTCTATTATCGTAATTCTCACTTTTTACGGCAGGCACACCGTCTGCCCGCGCTACCGCACTGTCTTCCGCTGTCGTCAGAAAACATCAGGCCTTCCGTCCGCAGCAGTTCTTGTATTTTTTACCGCTTCCGCAGGGGCAGGGATCATTCGGGTACACCTTTGCATTTTCACGCTTTACAGGTCCCTTCGGTAAGGAATCGTCCTTGTTCGTGCCGGTGATCTTCGCCTGCTGCTCACGCTCTACCTTCTGTTCGATCTTGATATGGAACAGAAGTCTCACAGTCTCTTCCCGGATGTTCTGGGTCATCTCATCGAACATCTCGTAACCGCTCATCTTGTACTCTACCAGAGGATCTCTCTGTCCGTATGCCTGTAAGCCCACGCCCTGACGCAGCTGCTCCATGTCGTCGATATGATCCATCCACTTACGGTCGATGACCTTCAGCAGAACCACACGCTCCAGCTCACGGATGGCTTCGGGTTCGGGGAACTCGGCCTCTTTTGCTTCGTACAGCTTCACAGCTTCTTCCTTTAACTGCTGCTTTAAGCTGTTCTTCTTGGGCTTCTTCACACGCTCCGGTGTCAGAGGCTGTAACGGGATCGTAGGAATGAGCAGGGTATTTAACTCATTGAAATCCCAGTCGGAGATATCTGCGTCGTCATTGATACAGATATCTACACAGTTCTCGGTAATATCGGTGATCATCTTGTAGATTACATCGCGCATGCTCTCGCCGTTCAGTACCCGCAGACGCTCCTCGTAGATGATCTCTCTCTGTTCACTCATGACACGGTCATACTCTAACAGATTCTTACGGATACCGTAGTTGTTGCTCTCAATCTTTTTCTGTGCGGATTCGATGGCATTGGTCAATGCCTTGTGCTCGATCTCCTGTCCTTCGGGGATACCTAAGGTATTGAACATACTGATCAGGCGCTCGGAACCGAACAGTCTCATCAGATCGTCTTCCAGAGAGATGTAGAACTTAGACTCACCGGGATCTCCCTGACGTCCGGAACGGCCACGCAACTGATTATCAATACGTCTGGACTCATGACGCTCGGTACCGATGATCTTCAGTCCGCCGGCGGCTCTCGCTTCATCATCCAGCTTGATATCCGTACCACGGCCTGCCATGTTGGTTGCAATGGTAACCGCACCGTGAATACCGGCATCTGCAACAATTTCCGCTTCCAGCTCATGGAACTTTGCATTCAGCACCTTATGCTGAATGCCTTCCCGGCGCAGCATGCCGGAAAGCTGTTCGGATGCTTCGATCGTAATCGTACCTACCAGAACCGGCTGCCCCTTTGCATGTGCTTCCTTGACCGCTTCCACAATGGCGTTCAGCTTTTCTTTCTTGGTCTTGTAAACCGCATCGTGCAGGTCTTTTCGGATAACCGGGCGATTGGTGGGGATCTCCACAACGTCCATTCCGTAAATATCTCTAAATTCCTTTTCTTCTGTCAGAGCGGTACCGGTCATGCCGGATTTTTTCTCGAATTTATTAAAGAAGTTCTGAAAGGTGATGGTTGCCAGCGTCTTGCTTTCTCTTTTAACCTTAACGTGCTCTTTTGCTTCAATTGCCTGATGCAGACCGTCGGAATAGCGACGTCCGGGCATGATACGTCCGGTAAATTCATCGACAATCAGAACCTGATCCTCTTTTACCACGTAGTCCTTATCGCGGTGCATCAGGTTGTGCGCACGCAGGGCGAGGATGATATTGTTCTGAATCTCGAGATTTTCGGGATCCGCAAGGTTTTCGATATGGAAGAATTTCTCAACCTTTTCGATACCCTCTGCAGTCAGGTTTACAACCTTATCCTTTTCATTTACAACGAAATCACCGTTTTCTTCCTGCTCGATGCCCATGATCGCATCCATCTTGGAAAACTCGCCAACATCGTCGCCGCGTTTTAACTGTCTTGCCAAAATGTCACAGGCTTCGTACAGGCTGGTAGATTTTCCGCTCTGTCCGGAAATGATCAGAGGGGTTCTCGCTTCATCGATCAGGACAGAGTCCACTTCGTCGATGATGGCATAGTGCAGATCACGCAGTACCAGCTGCTCCTTGTAAATCGCCATGTTGTCACGCAGATAATCAAAGCCCAGCTCATTGTTGGTGACATAAGTAATATCGCAGGCATATGCTGCCTTCCGCTCTTCCGGCTTCATGCTGTTTAATACAATGCCGACCTTTAAGCCCAGAAATTCATGAATTGCTCCCATCCACTCTGCGTCACGGGCTGCCAGGTAATCATTGACCGTTACAACGTGTACACCCTTACCCTCCAGCGCGTTTAAGTAAGCGGGAAGCGTGGATACCAGCGTCTTACCTTCACCGGTTTTCATTTCTGCGATACGTCCCTGATGCAGGATAATACCGCCGATCAGCTGTACGCGGAAATGCTCCATATTCAGGACACGACGTCCCGCTTCCCGAACCGTTGCATACGCTTCCGGCAAAAGGTCGTCTAAGGTCTCGCCCTGCGCCAGACGTGCTTTATATTCTTTCGTCTTATCTTTCAGCTGTTCATCCGTCAGCGCCATCATGTCGTCACGCAGAGACTCAATTTTGTCCACGATCGGAAGGATTCGCTTTAATTCTCTTTCGCTGTGTGTACCAAAAACTTTTTCAATGACATTCATCCGTTATTCTCCATTCAAATGCGCCCGCCGGACGCCTTACTCCTGCCAAAACAGGGCAAAAAGAGCCCTCTTTGCCACGATAACTAAAAAACTAAAGGTTATTTTAACAGATTAAGCCCGAAAATGCAAGGCGCTCGCCCCTTTGGCAACAGGTTGTTACAGTTTTTTCACAAATTCTTAATATATGATTCCTGGCTTTTTAACCTGTAAAATAAAATGTGCCTTGGCACATTCTCGCGCCGAGGCGCGGTTGCTTCAGCAACCATCTAC
>OGYJ01002557.1_pt1 | contig 12062 bp, 14 predicted proteins | sample 1576531 | NCBI WGS metagenome assembly OGYJ01 (sample SAMEA3541574, study PRJEB24748) | human gut metagenome | biome: human gut; feature: human-associated habitat; material: faeces | place: China | collected 2012 | reverse complement strand
AAATAATTCTTCCGCTGCAACGACGACGACCGCTGCCTGCGGCAGAAACAGGGAGGAGTTGTTGGGGCAGCGGCCAGCAGGACATGAGTGCCGCTCAAGGCACGAAATGGACGCTGGGTGCCGCAACTCGTTTTGCCAGAGCAAAGCGGAGGCAATTCCCAATCGTTCTCAGAATCAGAAACCGTAAGCGGTGCGGGGGAAGGGCAGCACGTCACGGATGTTCTGGATGCCGGTGAGGTACATGATCATACGCTCAAAGCCCAAGCCGTAGCCTGCGTGCTCCACGCCGCCGAACTTGCGCAGGTTCAGGTACCACTCGTAGTTGGTCTTGTCCATGCCCAGCTCGTCCATGCGGGCCACCAGCTTGTCGTAGTCCTCTTCACGCTGGCTGCCGCCGATCAGCTCGCCGATGCCGGGCACCAGCATATCTGCTGCAGCCACGGTCTTGCCGTCGGCGTTCTGCTTCATGTAGAAGCTCTTGATCTCCTTGGGGTAGTCGGTGACAAAGACCGGCTTTTTGTACACCACCTCGGTCAGGTAGCGCTCGTGCTCGGTCTGGATATCCACGCCCCACTCCACGGGGTACTGGAACTTCTTGTTGTTCTTTTTCAGAATTTCGATCGCCTCGGTGTAGCTGATGCGGGCGAACTCGCTGTTTGCCACCAGCTCCAGACGCTCGACAAGACCCTTGTCGATGAACTGGTTGAAGAAGGCCATCTCATCCGGGCAGTTGTCCAGCACATAGCGGATGACGTACTTGATCATGGCCTCGGCGTTGTCCATGTAGCCATTCAGGTCGCAGAAGGCCATCTCCGGCTCGATCATCCAGAACTCCGCAGCGTGGCGGGTGGTAAAGCTCTTCTCCGCGCGGAAGGTGGGGCCAAAGGTGTACACCTTGCCAAAGGCCATAGCCATGGCCTCGGCCTCCAGCTGGCCGGAAACGGTCAGGTTGACCGGCTTTTCAAAGAAGTCCTTGCTGTAATCCACAGCGCCGTCCTCGGTCTTGGGCAGATTGTCCAGATCCAGCGTGGTCACGCGGAACATCTCGCCGGCACCCTCGCAGTCGGAGGCGGTGATCAGCGGAGAGTGGGCGTAGACAAAGCCGTTCTCCTGGAAGAACTTGTGGATGGCATAGGCTGCCACGCTGCGCACACGGAAAGCAGCATTGAAGGTGTTGGTGCGGGGGCGCAGGGTGGGCATGGTGCGCAGATACTCCATGCTCATCTTCTTTTTCTGCAGGGGGTACTCGTCGGCGGGGCAGTCGCCCAGGATCTCCACGCTCTCGGCGTTCAGCTCAAAGGGCTGCTTTGCCTGCGGGGTGAGCACCAGCTTGCCCTTGATGCGCAGGCTGCTGTACAGACCGGTGTGGATGACTTCATCGTAGTTTGCCAGCTTGCCGGCTTCCAGCACGACCTGCAAAGTCTTGAAGCAGCCGCCGTCCGACAGGGCGATGAAGCCGATGTTCTTGGAGTCGCGGATGTTCTTTGCCCAGCCGCAGACGGTGATCTCGGTGCCGTCTGCCGGGGTGTTCTTGAACAGCGAAAGGATCTCGGTACGTTCCATAGTAGTTCTCCTTTATAAAGTAAAAAGACAGCTTTTGCCCTGAAAGTTCAGGGCGAACAAGCTGTCTTGTAATGTCCGCGGTGCCACCTGAATTACCGGAAGTGTCCGGTCGCTCACGCGCTCAAGTAAAAGCGCTGCTCCGTTAACGCTGAGCCTGCGGCGCACCTACTGGCGGCGCATTTTTCTCACTGCGCCCTGTTCAGTTTGCTGCTCCCGGGTGTTCGTTCACGCACCGTCCGCGCACGGCTCCCAGCTCTGCCGCGCTCTCTGTGGCGTTGTGATGCGCTACTTTTCCCAATCACTGCATTTACCAGTAAAATATAGCACTTTGCCGCCGTTTCGTCAAGTATCCGGGCCAAGCAGGGCCTGCACAAGGCCGTTGGCCGCCAGCTGCCCGGCGTAGAGGGCCTCGTTGAGGTTATTGCCGTGGCCTCCTATCTCGATGAGCAGACTGCCGGTGGTGAGGTCCTGATTGTAAAAGCGGTAGCTGAACAGCACAGGCCGGGTGAACCCGGGGTACATTCCCTCCATGCTCCGCTCCCATGCGGCGGCGAAACGGAGGTTCTGCCGCCAGCCCGGCAGCCGGACGCTGCCGCCGTTGTCGCACCCGCAGATGATCATGACCTGAGCCGCCTGCTGGCCGTTCACGGTGCAGACCGGGGCCATCCGGGAGCCGTTCTCGGTCTCGATGGCGTCGCGGTGGACATCGAGCACCACCTTGATGCTGGGGTATTGGGCTAAGTACTGCTGCACCACAGCGCGGCTGTTGGCGTAGCTGCCGGTGTAGCTGGGGTAGTCGTTCAGGGTCTCGTCGTGCAGGGTGCAGATGCCCGCCGCATTGAGGGTATCGGCCATCACCCGCCCCACCGCGCACATATTGATGCTGCGGTCGGTGCTGCGGGCACCGTCCCCGGGGGTGAACCACAGCCCGGCAGAAAGGCGGTAGTCCTCGGTGGCGTGGGTGTGCATAATGAGCACCTGCGGCGCGGCGCTGTCCTTTTCGATGGCAAAGGGCAGGGGCTGCGCCGCCTCGGCGGCAATGTCTGCCGCCGTTTGCCGGGTGTTATTCTTGATGCTGCCCGCACCGCAGGGGATGTACTTTTCGCCGCTGCCCTGCCCGAACTGCTGCTCTGTCACTGTGCCCGCATCGGCAGGGCGGGCTTCGTCCGGCTGCAAGGCCACAAAATACTGCTCCACCCCGGTCTGCACCGGGGTGGCGGCCTCCTGCGCCGGAGACAGTGCGGATGCAGCCTCCGCCGCGCTTTCCGCAGACGATTCTGCTGCCCGGCTCTCCACCGCCTGCTGCCCCAGATGCAGCAAAGTCTGCGCAGCGGGCACCGGTGCTGCCAGAAAGGCCGCCAGCACCAGCGCGGCGCTGCGGGCAAAGATGCACAGGGCTGCAAACAGCACCGCAGCCTGCAAAAAGGGCACTGCCCTGCTCTGCCCCGCAGGCAGACGCCAAGGCTCTCTGCTGCGCATGGCAAGACCTCCTTTCTTCACCCCGTCAGCCAGCAGAGCTGCTGCACGGTAAGGCGGGGCTGCAAGGCGCGGTTGACGCTGCCCGCCAGCAGGGCCGCGCCGTGGGCGATGACGCTGTCCAGCGCACGGGGCGTGACCACAAGGTCTGCGCCCTCCTGCGCTTGCATCAGGGTGGGGATGCCCGCCGCCACCACCGGCACGCCTAAGGTGTCCCGGGTCAGGTGGCGGGTGTGGTCGGCCTGCGCCGGGTAAAGCCCTGAGTCCGAAAACTGCACCGTGCGCCCCAGCCGCTGCCCCTCGGCGGAGCAGAGACTGTCCACGCAGACCACCGCCGCCGGGCGCAGCTGCCCCACCAGCGCCGCCACCAGCTGCTGCAGGGAAAGCCCGGTGGCTGCCGCCACCCCGGGCGCAACGGCTGCTACCGGGCGCAGCCCCCGCACCGGCGGGGCAGCGCCCGCGCCCATGGTGACAAGAATGCGCTGCACCGTGCGCGGGCCAAGGGCATCGGCGGTAATGCGGCGGTTGCCCACCCCCAGCACCAGCACCGGCCCTTCTGGCGGCAAAAGGGCCCGCAGCTCCCGGGCGCACACCTCGATGACGGCGGCGTCCCGCTCGTCCAGCACGCTGACGCTGGGCATTTCCAGCGTGACATACCTGCCCCGGGGGCGGCTGAGTCCCTCGCGGGCGATCTCCACCCTTGTCACCGTGACCCCGCCGTGGCGGGCGGTGGCCAGCCGCACCCCTGCTGGCAGCGGTTGCGCCGCGCCTGAAAACAGCTCGTCAGCCATATCCGTAGTACGCATTTTCCACACTCTCCGTTCCTTTTTGGGGCAAAAGCCCGCCTTCTTGCCGGAAAGTATGGGAAAAATAAAACTTTTCCAAACAAAAATCAAAAAAACGCTTGCGCTGGTACGCGAAATATGGTATCATAGGGTGCGCTGTTATAGGTAGCCAAGGAGGTGGAACGAATGCCTAACATCAAATCTCAGAAGGACCGCGTCGTGCAGGCTGCTGCAGAGCAGGCTCACAACAAGGCCATTAAGACCAACCTGAAAACAGTCGTCAAGAAGGCAGACGCTGCCATCGATGCGAATGCCGCTGACAAGGACGCAACCGTCCTGGCTGCTGTTTCCGCGATCGACAAGGCTCGCGCTAAGGGTGTCATCAAGAAGAACACCGCCAGCCGCAAGATCAGCCGTATGGCAAAGCGTGCTAACAAGAACGCTTGATCGCGCAGTTTGATTGACGAACAAAACCTCTGTGCCGGGTAACCGGCACAGGGGTTTTTGTTTTTTTCGCTGTTATGTCCCGCACAGTGCGGCAAGGCTCTGCCGCTGCACCGGCTGTAGCAGCTGCTCCGGCGGCAACGACTGCGGCGGCAACGCCACCCACCACACCACCCACGCGGCGGGCACGACTGCCGCCAGCATAAGCCCCGGGTACAAAAGTGCCGGCTCGTGCAGCCACGGGCTGCCCGGCGGCAGCACCAGCGCCGTGCACAGGCACAGCGCCGCCCACAGCTCCCACAATACGGTCTGTCCGCTGTGTTTCATGCGCCTCACCTCCGTTTTGCCCCCAGTTTACCAGCCGCCGGGCGCAAAATGTGGCGAAACAGCGCGGGCAAAACATCAGTTCTGGTCGTGGCTTTTGCCCACAAGACTGCATACCACGCCGCAGACAAGGCTTGCGGTGATGCCCGCAGAAGCCGCGGTCAGCCCACCAGTCAGGATGCCGATGGCACCCTTTTCCGCCACGGCGGTGCGCACCCCCTTTGCCAGCAGATGCCCGAAGCCCAGCAGGGGCACGCTCGCCCCCGCACCGGCAAACTCTGCCAGCGGCGCATACAGCCCCACCGCCGAGAGCACCACCCCCGCCACCACATAGCCGGTGAGGATGCGTGCCGGGGTCAGCTTTGTCAGGTCGATGAACAGCTGCCCCACCGCGCAGATGGCGCCGCCTATTAAAAATGCCCACAGATAGTTCATTTCAGCTCTCCTTTTCCGGTGCGGTCAGTTCTACCAAATGCGCCACCGCCGGGATGCTCTCCTTCTGCAAAAAGGTGGTCTGACTCATCAGCGCCCCAGTGGCGAGGAACAGCACCCGGCGGCTGCCGCGGCGCAGCAGCTTTGGCAGGATATGCGCGCAGAGCACGGCGGCGCAGCAGCCCGCGCCCGAGCCGCCGCTCTTTACCCGCTGCTCCCCGGCATCGTAAAGCAGACAGCCGCAGTCCGCGTGGTTTTTCAGCAGCAGACCCTCTGCTGCCAGCAGCTCCCGCAGCATCTGACTGCCCACCAGCCCAAGGTCGCCGGTGTAGATGCAGTCAAAATCCCGCAGTTCTGCATGGGTATCGGCAAGATAGTGCAGCAGGGTGGCAGCTGCTGCCGGTGCCATGGCTGCGCCCATATTGTTGATATCCTTGATGTTATAGTCCTGCACCCGGCCAAGGGTTGCGGCGGCAACGCCCACCCCCTGCCCTGCCGGACGCAGCAGGCAGCATCCGGCGGCGGTGGCCGTCCACTGCGCGGTAGGAGTGCGCACCGCGCCATAACTCAGCGGGGTGCGGAACTGACGCTCTGCCGCGCAGAAATGGCTGGAGGTCATGGCCAGCAGGTTCTGCGCCGCCCCGCTGCTGCACAGCGCCGCGCCCAGCGCCAGCGCCTCCGCCATGGTGCTGCACGCCCCGAACAGCCCCGCAAAGGGCACGCCCAGCTCCCGCAGTGCATAGCCGGAAGCGGTGCACTGCGCCTGCAAGTCCCCTGCCAGCGCAAGGTCTACCCGCTCTGCGGGCAGAGACGCCTTTTGCAGGCAGAGCCGTGCCGCCCGCAGCTGCAGCTGCTTTTCGGCGGCCTCCCAGCTGCACTGTCCCAGCCGGTTGTCGGTGGTCAGTTCGTCAAAGCCCGCCGCCAGCGGACCATCGCTCTCTTTTTTGCCGCCCACCGCCGCCTGTGCGGCGATGACCGGCGGGGTATGGAACAACAGGGTATCGCCCCGGCGCTCTGTCATAAAATTTTCTCCTTTTTTCTACAAAAAATGCCCCGGCACGTGCTATACTGGTGCTGCGGCGCTGCAATATCCGGCGGGGCTGTTCCGTATTATAAAGCAGAGGCCCCCAGCAGCCAGAGCACCGCGCCGTACACCACCGCCGCCAGCGTGCCGTACACGATGACCGGCCCGGCGATGAGGAACATCTTGGCTCCCGTGCCCGGCACCCGTCCCTCGGCCTTGAACTCGATGGCCGCGCTGACCACCGCGTTGGCAAAGCCGGTGATGGGTACCAGCGACCCCGCCCCGGCCTTTGCTGCCAGCTTCTGGTACCAGCCCAGCGTGGTCAGCACCGCCGAGAACAAGATCAAAGTGCAGCTGGTCAGGGTGCCCGCCGCTTCGGCGTCCGCGCCCTGCCGCAGAAACAGCTGCCGCAGCCCCTCACCCAGCAGGCAGATGCCGCCGCCCACGCAGAACGCCCAAAGGCAGTCTGCCAGAAGCGGCGAGTGCGGCCCGGCCTTCTGCACCCGGCGTGCGTATTCCTGCGCTGTCATCTTCATCTTCCCGCGCCCCCTTTTGCGGATAGTCTGCCCGGGGCGGCGGGTGCTTATCCTTTTTTTGTGAAAGAAGGTAGGTTCCATGCGTTCTTCCCATCACCGTAACCATCACGCCCGCCGTCTGCTCTGCCTGACGGCGCTGGCCTGCTTTGTGGTAGGCGGCACCGCCTACGCCTGCACCCGCAAGGCTGCGGTGCCGCAGCTGCCGGAGCTGCCTGCCGAGAGCCTTGCGCTGCCCGCCGAGAACGGCACGCAGCAGAGCACCCTTACCGCCGCACAGGCGCAGGCGCTGCTGGACGACCCCCGCATGATCCTTGTCAACCGCACCCACCGGATAACGGAGGACTACCCTGTCGAGACCAAGGAGTGCGGCTCGGCCACCGCCATCAACAAGACCTTGCAGACCGAAGCCGCCGAGGCTTTTCTCTCCATGCAGGCCGCTGCCGCCAAGGACGGCGTGGACGTGCGGATGCAGAGCGGCTACCGCAGCGTCAGCTACCAGAAAAAGCTGTACGACAACAAGACCCAGTACTACCTCAACAAGGGTCTGAGCGAAGCCGCCGCCCGGGAAAAGGCGGCTGCCATCGTCAACCCGCCGGGCTGCTCGGAGCACAACTGCGGCCTTGCCGCCGACCTGAACAGCCCGGAGCACACCACCCTTGACACCGGCTTTGCCGACACCGCCGCCTTCCGCTGGCTGTGCGAGAACGCAGAGCAGTACGGCTTTATCCTGCGCTACCCCAAGGAGGCGGAAAGCGTGACCGGCATCACCTACGAGCCGTGGCACTGGCGCTATGTGGGCCCGGAAAACGCCGCCCTGCTCAACCGGAGCGGCCTGTGTCTGGAGGACGCGGTAGCCGTTTTGCAGCGCATTGCCGCCGGGGAGGCCGTGACCGGTTAAAATCCGATGAAAACTGCCGGAAAACCCTGTGGGGTGCGTTGCAATTTACCTGCTGTTATGGTAAGATAAATACAGTCTGCCCGTGTGCGCGGCGCAGCCCCGCACCCCGACAAACGAATTCAACAAAAGAAGGAATATTTTATGATAAACCGCACAAAACTCTCTGTGATCGCCGTCAGCGCCGTGCTGGCTGTTGCCCTGACCGGCTGCGGCGGCAGCGCTTCTTCCGCGCCGTCCTCCGTGTCCAGCGCCTCCGCCTCTGCACCGGTCTCCGATGCAGCTTCTCCGGCGGCGGATACCACCGAAAACGGCACCGCCGATCTGGACAGCGCTGTGGAGACCCTGCTGGCTGCGAACCCCATCTCCAACCAGTTCGAGATCGCCGCTATGAACATCGAGTACGACTTCGGCCTGAAGGCGGAGGACGTAGCCGCCTACAAGGGCGTGAAGAGCAACGACAACGGCGATGCCGGCCTTGTGCTGGTGGTGGAAGCTGCTTCCGGCAAGGCACAGGACGTGGTGACCGCGCTGGAAAGCTACAAGCAGGATCAGGTGGCTTTCTACGGCAACTACGCCGAGTTTGCACAGGCACAGAGCAACGTGGAAAACGCCATCATCTCCTCCAAGGGCGACCGTGTGGTCATGGTGATTGCCTCCAACGAGTGCACCGCAGACCTGAACAGTGCTGTGGACAGCGCCCTGAACAGCTGAATCTGACCTTCTGAGCCGGTGCCATCTGCGGCATCGGCTTTTTTCAGTAGAAAGCCCCTGATGCGGGGGATTTCTGCTGAAGATGCGCCCGCATCCGTCATGCCACCTTCCCCCGGCTGGGGGAAGGCTGAGTCTGTAATTCCGTGTAAAAAAGGAGGCTGACCCCTTGGTTTTCAGCACCATCATCTTCCTGTTCCGTTTTCTGCCCATCACGCTGGCGCTGTACTATCTTGCCCCCGCAAAATTGAAGAACACCGTGCTGTTTTTGTGCAGTCTGGTGTTCTACTGCTGGGGCGAGGTGCGCTTTTTCCCGGTCATGGTGGCGCTTATCCTCATCAACTACCTCAGCGGCCTTGCCATCGAACATTTTGATGCAAAGCCCGCACTGCGCCGCTTTTTTCTGCTGGTGGCGCTCATTGGCAGCTTAGGGATGCTGTTCTACTTCAAGTACGCAAACTTTGTGCTGCGCAGCGTGAATGCCCTGCTGGGCACCGCCTTTGCCGAAATTCAGGGCATTGGCACCCTGCCGCTGGGCATCAGCTTCTACACCTTCCAGACCCTTTCCTACTCCATCGATGTCTACCGCCGGGATGTAAAAGCCGAGCGCAATATCATCGACTTCGGCGCTTATGTGGTCATGTTCCCGCAGCTCATCGCGGGGCCCATCGTCAAATACCGGGACGTCTCCGACCAGCTGCACGTCTACAAGCACCGCTATAACCTCAAGCAGATCGAAGAGGGTATGACCCTGTTCACCTTCGGTCTTGCCAAAAAGGTGCTGCTGGCGGACGCCGTGGGCGCGCTGTGGACGGACATTATCGGGGTAGCCGACAGCCCCTCCACCACCTTTGTGGGTCTGGCAAACGCTTCCACCCCGCTGGTGTGGCTGGGCATCATCGCATACAGTTTGCAGCTGTACTTCGATTTCTCCGGCTACTCCCTCATGGGCATCGGCATGGGCAAGATGCTGGGCTTCGATTTCCCTGCAAACTTCAACTACCCCTATATCTCCGCTTCCATCACTGAGTTCTGGCGGCGCTGGCACATGACCCTGTCCGGCTGGTTCCGGGAGTATGTGTATATCCCGCTGGGCGGCAACCGCAAGGGGCTCAAGCGGCAGATCTTGAACCTGTTCATCGTGGAGCTGCTCACCGGCATCTGGCACGGCGCGAACTGGAACTTTATCTGCTGGGGTCTTTACTACTTTGTGCTGCTGGCGGCTGAAAAGCTGTTCCTGCTGCCCTACCTGAAAAAGGGCAAGGTGTGGCCGCATTTCTACACCCTGTTCCTTGTGGTGGTAGGCTGGGCAATGTTCGTGGGCAACGACACCGGCGTGTCCTTTGGGCTGCTGTTCCAGAAGCTCTTTATCCCCTCCGGCGGGGTGTCACCGCTGTATTTCCTGCGGAATTATGGCGTGCTGCTGGCGGTAAGCGTGGTGTGCTGCACCCCGCTGATCGAAAAGCTGTGGGACGTGCTGCGCAAGAACGTGGTCACCCGCTGCGCCGCCATCCTGACGCTGCTGGTGGTCTCCACCGCCTATGTGGTGGGCAGCACCAACAGCCCGTTCCTGTATTTTAACTTTTAAGGAGGCGGGAAGATGTCCAAACACGAGAAAAAGACCTCCTCCCTTTTGCACTACCCGGTGCTGGTGGTGTTCAGCCTGTTTTTCATCGGGCTGTTCACGCTGGATATGGTCACCCCGGATCGCAGCTACAGTGAGCTGGAGAATACCACCCTGAGCCAGCGCCCGGCGCTGACCCAGTTCACCGCCAAGGGGCTGAACAGCTACTTTACCGCCTACACCAAATACGTCAAGGATCAGGTGGCGGGGCGTGACCAGTGGATCAGCCTGCAGAGCGTGGTGGAGACCACCCTTCTGCAAAAGCAGCAGAACGGCGGCATCCTGCTGGGCAAGGAGCACATGATGTTCCCCCGCACCTATGGGCTGCTTTCCAGCGAGGAGCGCACCCTGCCCAAAAACACCGCAGCGCTCACCAGCCTGTGCCAGCGCTACCCGGGCAAGGTGAATGTGCTGCTGGCACCCGCCGCCAGCGATATCTATAAAGAAAACGTGCCCGCAAACGCCCCCCTGCTGGACGAGGACGGCTACCTTGACCAGCTTTCCGCTGCGGTGCAGGCGGCCGGCGGCAGCTTTGTGGACGTGCGCCCCACCCTTACCGCCCACAAGAGCGAGTATATTTATTACCGCACCGACCACCACTGGACGAGCCTTGGTGCCTACTACGCTTACAGCCAGCTGTGCCAGACCCTTGGCCTTACCCCCTTTGATACCGCCGCCCACACTGCCCTGACTGCCGACGGCTTTTACGGCACCCACTACGCCAAGGCGCGCACATGGAACGCCGTGCCGGACGTGATCACCTACTACGACCTTGCCAACACCCTGACCGTATGGAACGTGACGGCGGCAGGCCAGCCCACCGAGGGGCAGACCACCGGCCTGTACGACACGGAGAAGCTCTCCGTTTATGATAAATACGCCATGTTCCTGCACGGCAACAACGGTTTAAGCCGGGTGCAGGGCAACGGCAGCGGGCGCATCCTTGTCATCAAGGACAGCTACGCCAACTGCTTTGTACCCTACCTGACCGCCAACTACGCCGACATTGACGTGGTGGACTTCCGCAACTACAACTACGGCTTGGACAAGCTGATCGCCGATAACGGCTACGACCAGATCCTTGTGCTGTACAACTTTGACAGCTTCAAGAGCGACCCCTACCTCTACCGCGCCGGAGTACAGGGGTAAACAGCCAAAAGCCTAAATTATTGCAGTCTATTTTCACAAATTTATAGCCGCAATTTCATGCGTCCCGCCAGTTTTTGCACAGATGTGCCAAAACCCCTTGATAAAATCCGACCACTGTTGTAGAATGACCATATAGAGAACAATGCTCTATCAGCCTTTGGGTATAGACGCCGGGGGATCGGGATGCAATGCGGCATTTCCCTTTGACAAAGGAGTATTGATGATGAAAAAGATGAATTATCCCGCAGATTATGCGGTACTTTCCAACGAAGAAATGACCTATACCACCGGCGGCGGCGCAGTGGATGATGCTGCCGGTATCGCCACCACTGCCGCAACGGTCGTAGGTGCTGTGGTGCTGGCCTCCAGCTATATCTGGGGCATCAAGCAGGCACGCACCTGGCTGCAGCAGGACGGCAACAAGGACGGCAACTTCTTTACCGTGATGGGCCGCGCCACCGATGCCCTTGCCGCCGATATGAGCAAATCCGCCGGCAACTTTGTGCGGGATGCCGTTTCCACCACCATGGTGGTGGCGCTGGCTCCCCTGAGCGCCGTTCTGCTGATCGTGCGCTGACCTTTTTAATCAGATAAAACGGTGCGTTTTTGGATGCACCGTTTTGGATAGCTTTGTTTCAAAAGGAGTGTTATTATGGAAAAAATGATGATGCCCGCGTACTACAATGTACTGTCCACTGAAGAGATGACCTACACCGAAGGCGGTGCCAATGCTACCATGTCTGAGGCTCTGCTGTGCTGGCTGATTCCCCCGTACGGCTGGTTCAGAGGCGTGACCGCTGTCCGCGACTACCGCCGCAAGAATCCCAACACTTGGCTCGAGACCGGTCTGGACGCTTTGGCTACCGATATGGAGAAGAGTTCTGCCAACACCATCCGTGACCTCGCCTGCGCTGCATGGTTCGTCACGTCAACCGCTTCTGGTGTCGGTCTGGTCGTCAACGCAGCGATCATCCTGCTCTGATCCATCTTATCTCATAAGACCGGCTCGGAGTACACCAAAGAACAAAGCAGGCGGAGGCGCTGCCCGAAAGTGCAGAAATCCACATACACTGTGAGAATATATCACCGTGATATCGGA
>OGYJ01002555.1_pt1 | contig 12074 bp, 10 predicted proteins | sample 1576531 | NCBI WGS metagenome assembly OGYJ01 (sample SAMEA3541574, study PRJEB24748) | human gut metagenome | biome: human gut; feature: human-associated habitat; material: faeces | place: China | collected 2012 | reverse complement strand
TGATGACCTTGGGGTTCACCGACATCTGCACGGCCTCGAACACGTCGCGGCCCGCGAGGTCGATGGCCGTGGCCATCTTGAAGTCGAGCATAATGTTGGCTTTCTGGGCCGATACCAGTGCATGCACGACGCTGGTGACGTTGCCGCCCGCGAGGTAATGGGCCTCCAGTTCGTTGGGATCGAGACTCAGGCCGGCTTTCGTGCTCTCGATCATCGAAGAGACGATCGTCGAGGGCGGCACCTTGCGCCAGCGCATCAGGATAAGCTGCAGCAGGCTGATCCTCACGCCCGACACCAACGCCGAGAACCAGAGTCCTACGGGTATAAAATAGAAGATGAGCCAAATCGCAAAGAGGCTCACGAAAATTATAAGAACGATCAATCCACCCTGAAAATCCATAGTTTTTTGTTTTTATTTGGTTGTTTTTACGATGACGCTGAAATTCTCGAACCCGACGACTTCGATCTCCTTCCGGGGGTCCACATAGGCACCCAAGGATTTGGCCTCATAAGTCCGTCCGTTCACCTCGATCTTGCCCATCGGCGAAAGGCGCGAGAGGGTCGTGCCGCGGTCGCCGACGCTCAGCTCCTGTTCGGGCAGGGTAGGCATGCTCGACGAATTGATTTTCTGTTTGAGCGAGAAGCGCTGCCACGTCTTGGCGCGCAGCGAAACGACGGTGGCGATCAGCGACAACACCAGAATAACCAGCACGACCACCGAACCGGCGACGGGGCCGAGATCGCGGAATGCGAGGTAGATCGAACTGCCGTAGCAGACCAGCGCCAGAATCGCGCCGATCGACACGCCCGGCAGCAGGACCAGCTCCGCCACCAGAAAAAGCAGTCCGAAAAAGATGAGGAGTACAATATAGAACATCGTCATAGGGAAGTTGTTGAATATTGGACTAAAGATAGGAATTAAAATCAATTATTCCGCAATTTCCGCGACTTTTATTTCCAAAGCCGGGTCGGTCTGCGTCACCGCGGCCGCCACGCGGTCGGCCACGGCCTTGTCGTCGAACGTCCCGACGACGAAGAGCTGCTGTCCCACGCGCGAAAGCTCGCACCCCTCGGCCGTATCCGTAATCGCCGCCTTCACCGCGTCGGAAAGCGCTTCGGAGCTGACGATCTCGACCCGGTAGGCGATATGCTGCGCTTCGGGGTCCTTCGAAAGATTGCGGTACTCGCCGTCGGTCCACACGACGATTTCGGGGCGGACGAAACCGCGGGCCTTCAGCAGCTTTTGGGCCGCTTCGGCCTCCTCCCTCGTGGCGAAACCTCCGGCGTAGTAACACCATTTCCTGTCGTCGTTGACCAGATAGGAGAGCGGGTAAGCGCCCCGGAAGGTCGATACGGCGCGCTTGGTATTGAACGTGCCGAGCAGGATGCGGTATATCGTCCCGTGCTCGTAGACCTTGCATTCGGGAATGGGATGCTGATAGCTGTACTTCGGCGTCGAGGAGAAGGAAACGCTGTCGTAATCGAGGAAATAACGCTCTGCAACGTCGATCCGGGGCAGCCGGAAGTCGATGCCCTCCAGCTGCGCCGTCACGCCCCGCAGCGAATCGCGCGCGGAGGTCAGCCCCAGCATATCGGCCACGGAGGTTTCATACCCGACGAGCACCTTCTTGCGCAGGAAATAGTCGGTCACGGCGTCCGAAGCGGTCTCGCCGCGCAGTTCCGAGAGCTGACGGGCGGCCTCCGAGAGCCGCTCCTCCTCGCGGGAAAGAATCGCGTCCCGCCCCAGCTTGTCCATCAGGTAGCCGTAAGCATAGCTCTTGTTGTCGAAGATGTAGTTCCATGCGTCGGAGAGCGAATCGGCCAGCACGCGGTTGAAGCCCTGCAGGGTCTTGTATTTTTCGTAAATCTCCGCCGCATCGGCTTCGGCCTGCGCCGCGGCGTAGGCTTCGGCCAGCTCGGAAATCGTGCCGTAATTGGCAAAATAGCGGTTCACGTAATCCACGGCATCGAGTTCCAGCCGCTGCGCTTCGACGAGCGCGGCATAGTCGGCCTCCGGAAGCTGCTCCCGGAAATAGGGGTTGCTGACCAGATTGCGCCCCTTGAGCGAATCGGGAATCTCCGCCGCAGGATTTTCCGCGGCAGGCCCCGCCGGCTGCGACGCCGCGCCGTTCAGGTTGGCGAGCACCCACTCCTGCTCGATGGTGTTGATACGGTCGATCAGGCGGCCCTTGGCATTGCGGATTTCGAATATCCGGCTTTCGAGCTGCAGGATCTCCTGCGAATAGCGCTGCCTGTTCGCGGGGTCTTCGCGCAACTGTTGCCGGGCGCGTTCCACGGCATTGACGATCGAGTCCTCGCGGATCTGCAACTGCGCATCCTGTTCCAGAAGCGACATATACTCCCGGTTGCCCTCGAGCCCCGCGATACGGGGTTCCACGCGAACCTGCTGCGCACAGAGGTCTCCCGCCGCCAGCAGCGCCGCACATAACACTATATAAACCTTACGAAATACCATCTCGGTTACCTCCACCATTTAATGAAAAAGAGTTGTATGAATCCGAATATTTCCAGACGCCCCAACAGCATCAGCAGCGAATTGGAGAGCTTGAACACCCCGGGCAGCGCCGAAAAATTGTCCATCGAGCCGACCTCGCCGAAACCCGGGCCGACGTTGCCGATCGACGCCACGGCCCCCGAGAAACTCGTCATCAGGTCGACGCCGAACATCGTCCCGAAGACCGTGCCGGCAAGTATCAGCATCAGGTACGCCACGATGAATATCATGACCGAATGAAGCGCCTCCGTTTCCTGAATAACGCCGTCGAGGCGGAGGCGGATGATCGCATTGGGATGCTGCTGCTGCCGCAGGCGGGCGCGCATCATCTTCATGGCCAGCACCAGCCGGTTGGTCTTGATACCGCCCGCGGTAGACCCGGCGCAGGCACACACGATCGAACCGAAAATCAGCAGGATAACCGCAAACGACGTCCATTGGTTGGAGTCGGCCGTGGCGAATCCCGTCGTCGTGACAAGCGACACGAACTGGAAAAGCGCATGATGGAACGCGGCCGAAAACGTAGGGTATATGTTGGCGGCGAAGAGACTGACGGCGATCAGCAGGCCGCCGCCCAGCAGCATGACGAGGTACCAGCGCGTCACCTCCGAACGGAATATGTTGTTGCGTTTGCCGGTCACCGTCGCATAGATCAGTCCGAAGTGGATACCCGCCGTAGCCATGGCGAAGATCAGGATCGTGTCGATCATCGGACTGTTGAAATAGGCGACGCTGGCGTTCTTGGTCGAAAAACCGCTCGTGGCGCACGCCGACATGGCGTGGCAGAGCGAATCGAACCAGTTCATGCCCGCCATTTTGAGCAGCACCGTCGTCAGCACCGTAAGGCCCACATAGACCACCAGCAGAATCTGCACGATGATCTGGGTCCGGTAGCGGTAATTATCCTTGGCCAAGGTCGAAAGCTCGACGCTCGACAGCGTCATCTTGTTGCGCCCCAGCGAGGGGAGGATCAGCAGTGCGAACATGACCACGCCCATACCCCCGATCCACGTCGAGGACATGCGCCAGAACTGCAGCCCCCGCGGCAGCACCTCGATATCGTTCAGGATCGTCGATCCGGTCGTCGTAAAGCCCGAAACGCTTTCGAACCAAGCGTTCACCAAACTGAACTCTCCGCCCCAGATCAGGTAGGGGAACATGCCGACCAGACAGGCGACCAGCCACGAGCCGACCACGATGCAGAATCCCTCCTTGTTGGTGATCTGCTGCGTACGTTCGACGAAGATCAGCGGAAACGCCCCCAAGAGGGCCGTGAGCAGCGACGCGAGCAGCAGGGGATAGAACGCCGAATCCATGCCGCTGACAAAGGAAATCCCCGCCGACAACAGCATGAACAGCGCGATGAAAAGCATCACGACCCCGACATATCGCAAAACCACGTCTACTCGCATCGCAATCAGGATTTTGGCTGCTTGGAAACGGTTATCAGGGTCTCGATCTTCTCCTTCAGCTCCAAGACTTCGTCCTTGCAGTCGGCCTTGACGGCGAACGGCACGCGGAACGAGAGGTAGTCGCCCAGCCCCTTGTTCATCCGGATAATGGGGTTGACGCAGTAGACCGACATGAAGTAGTAGAGCATCAGCACGATGGCGATCATCACCACGAGCGAGATCAGCACCGGCGTAACGGCCCGGTAGGCGTTTTTCTTCATCTGCTCGGCACGCGGAGCCAGCGAGCTCTGCGTCGAGGTCATATAGTTCTTGATGGCAGCGGTCAGACGGCCGTAGAGGACTTCGTATTCGCTGTCATACCAGCTGCGGCCCACCGAATCGGGCGCGGCCGGATTCGCCGCGGCATGCGCTCCGAAGGCGAGGTAGTTGTCGGTCAGCAGGCGCAGCTCGGTCGTCGCGAAAGCCAGCGAGTCGAGAAACGACTTGTCGAGGGCTTCGCTCTGGGCCACGAGCAGCGTGTTCTCCAACCGCTCCATACTCGACCGGCAAAGGCTGTCGTAGGAGTTGTCTCCGAACACCGAAAGGCGGATAAGCGCCATGTTCTGCTCATAGGCGGCGTCGAGCATCTCCTTGGCCAGCTCGATATTACGCTTGTTGGCCTTCAGGATTTCGCCCGTATCGCGGCTCAGGTGGCTCAGTTCCACGAACGAGACCATCCCCGAAAAAAACAGCAGGCAGACGATACTCAAAAAACCGATCGTCACTCTTCTGCGCATACCCGTCATACTTCTTTTGATTTTATCAATGCAAATATAGTGAATTAATCGAGAATATCACCCATCAGATCGTGAGATTCGTCCATCGCCCCGAAGCGCACCCGGCAAATGGCGTTGATGCGCGTCCGGTCGTAGGGGGCCTTCACCCGGCGGTAGCTGCCCGTATAGCCGAACATCATGCCGCCGCGCAGGGTGCTTTCGAACAGCACGGTATCCTCGGAGCCGACGGCTTTGGCGCAGAATGCGCCGTGCAGCCGCCCGCAAAGTTCTTCCAGTTCGGCGACGCGGCGCGTCGCCACCGACGGCTGCACCTTGCCGGGCATATCGACGGCAGGCGTTCCGGGACGCTCCGAAAAAGGAAATATGTGGAGGAAAGCGGGCTTGAGTCCCTCCAGAAAATCGTACGTCGTGCGGAAATCCTCCTCGGTTTCGCCGGGAAAGCCGACGATGACGTCGATGCCGATGAAGGCGTCGGGCATCAGCGCCCGCACGGCGGCGATGCGGTCGGCGAAACGCGCCGTGGTATAGCGGCGGCGCATCAGTCCGAGAATTTTGTCCGAACCGCTCTGGAGCGGAATATGGAAGTGATGCTGGAATTTAGGTGACGCAGCGCAAAACGCTATGATTTCGTCCGTTAGAAGATTAGGTTCGATGGACGAAATCCGGTAGCGTTCGATGCCTTCGACTTCGTTGAGCGCACGCAGCAGGTCGATGAAACGCTCGCCCGTCGTACGGCCGAAATCCCCCGTGTTGATTCCCGTGATGACGATCTCCTTCTGTCCGGCCGCCGCGATCCGGCGCGCCTCGGCGACCAGGTCGGCGACCGGCATGTTCCGGCTGCCGCCGCGGGCGTAGTGGATCGTACAGTATGCGCACTTGTAGTCGCAGCCGTCCTGCACCTTGAGGAAAGCGCGCGTGCGGTCGCCGCTCGAAAAGGCCGCGAAGAACGAAGTGAGCGATTCGGTATCGCAGCTGTAGATCTGCGCACGGCCCTTGCCGGAGAGTTCGACCACCCGTTTATATAACATTCCTTTATCATTATTGCTCAGCACGATATCAACACCTTCGATCGCCGCTATTTCCTGCGGTTTGAGCTGCGCGTAACAGCCCGTCACGGCGATGATGGCACCGGGATTGCGGCGGTGGAGTTTGCGGATCAGGTTGCGGCATTTCTTGTCGGCGTGTTCCGTAACCGAACAGCTGTTGATGACGCATATGTCGGCCTCGGCGTCGGGTGCGACGCGCACAAAACCGCCGCGCTCGAACTCCCGCGCGAGGGTCGAGCTTTCCGAAAAGTTGAGTTTGCAGCCGAGGGTGTGGAAATTTACTCTGCGTTGTTGCATAAATTGTCGTTATTTACCGGGCGAAATTACGAAAACTGTGCGAAAAGGGAGGGCTTTTCCGAGAAAAAAGCGTAAATTTGCGCGCAATATAAGGAGCGAGGCATGGAATTTTTCAGCGACCTGATTCAATACGGCTACTTGTCGAACGCGCTGGCGGCGTGTGTCCTTTCGGGCATAACGTGCGGCGTGATAGGCACCTATGTCGTATGCCGCCGGATGGTTTTCCTCGCCGGAGGCATCACGCACTCCTCGTTCGGCGGGCTGGGCATCGCGTTTTACCTCGGCACCGACCCGATCGCCGGAGCGATGATCTTCGCCGTACTCTCGGCGCTGGGCATCGAATGGGCCGGCAGCAGGGGCCGCATCCGCGAAGATTCGGCCATCGGCATCATCTGGTCGGTGGGCATGGCCGTCGGCGCGCTCTTCATGAGCCTGCGGCCGGGCTACACGTCGGGCGATCTCTCCGCATACCTGTTCGGCAGCATCGTCACCGTGACGCACGGCGACGTCGAGGCGCTGACCGCTCTGACGCTGTTCATCATCGCCGGAGCGCTGCTATGGCTGCGGCCGGTGATGTACGTGGCCTTCGACCGCGACTTCGCCCGCAGCCGGGGCATTCCGACCCGCGTGATCTCCTACGTGATGGCGGCGCTGATCGCCGTGACGATCGTCCTCTCGATCCGCATCATGGGAATCGTCCTGCTGATTTCGCTGCTCACGATGCCCGTGGCCATCGTCAATTCGCTCTCGCGCTCGTACCGGACCATCGCGCTCTGCGCGCCGCTGGTCGCCGTGGCGGGCAACGTCGCGGGACTCGTCGCAAGCTACAATTTCGAAGTTCCGCCCGGAGCAGCCATAATATTTACACTCACTCTTACGCTTATTGTAGTAAAACTATTACCTTTGCGTAACAAAAAAGCCGGTGCCGCCGCATGAAAACCATCCATAAACTCGTACTGAAAGCCTACTTGGGGCCGATGGTCCTCACGTTCTTCATCGTGATGTTCGTCCTGATGATGAACATCGTGTGGCGTTACATCGACGAGCTGGTGGGCAAAGGACTCAGCGCAGGCATCATCATCGAGCTGATGACCTACTTCATGGCCAACATGATCCCGCTGGGACTGCCGCTGGCCATGCTGCTGGCGGCCATCATGACCATGGGCAATCTGGGCGAGAACTACGAGCTACTGGCCATGAAGTCGGCCGGCATGTCGCTCATACGCATCACCAAGCCGCTGATTATTCTGGTGAGCCTGATCTCCGTGGGCAGCTTCTTCATCGGCAACAACCTCGTGCCGTACGCCAACAAAAAGGTGTTCAGCATCCTGTACGACATCCGCCAGCAGAAACAGAGTCTCGAATTTCAGGACGGACTGTTCTTCAACGGCATCGACAACATGTCGATCCGCGTCAGCAGGCAGGAACCCGAAACGCATCTGCTGCACGACGTGCTGATATACGACAACCGCGCGGCCAACGGCGACATGAACACCATCGTGGCCGATTCGGGATACATCCGTCTTTCGGACGACAAGAAATACCTGCTGGTGACGCTTTTCAACGGCGAGACCTACGAGCAGACCCGCAGCAGCCAGTGGTTTACCCAGAGCAAACTGCGCCACCATATCTTCGAAAAGCAGGATCAGGTGATCCCGATGGAGGGCTTCGCTATGGGCCGCACCGACGCCAACCAGTTTTCGAACAGCCAGACGAAGAATATCAACGAGCTGCAGCACGACATCGACTCGCTCGAAAAAATGGTGAACAGCGCGACGACGCGCTCGTACGAACCGCTGCTCAAGGAGCAGATTTTCTCCCGCGACAACTCGGTGCTCCCGCAGCCCGACAGTCTCCGCATCGACAAGAGCCGGTTCCGCGACATGGCGGCGATGGACTCCATCGCTACGCTGCAGATGCGGGAAAAGGAGCGCGTATGGAATCAGGCGCGCACGCTGGCCAAGAACTCCCGCAACATGTTCTCGTTCGACGAGTCGGCGGCAAAAGAGGCGCTCAACCAGCTCTACCGCAGCAAAGTCGAATGGCACAAGAAGATGTCGCTGCCGGTGTCGATCATGATCTTCTTCCTGATCGGCGCACCGCTCGGCGCCATCATCCGCAAGGGCGGACTGGGACTTCCGGTCGTCGTGTCGATCATCTTCTTCGTGATCTACTACATCATCAGTCTGTCAGGCGAGAAACTGGCCAAGGAGGGGAGCTGGGACGCCGTATACGGCATGTGGCTCTCGACGTTCATCCTCACGCCCATAGCGATCTACCTGACCTACAAGGCCACGAACGACTCGGCGCTGCTCGACACGGACTGGTACGCCGGGAAGTTCAAGGCGCTGAAAGAGAAACTGGTTCCGCAATTCAAGAAACTGACGAAAGCAATAAAACTCAAACGAAATGGCAAAAGAGACTGTGCTCAATAGCGTGGAGGAGGTCATCGAGGACTTCCGCATCGGCAAACCCGTTATCGTCGTGGACGACGAGGACCGCGAGAACGAAGGCGACTTCATCGTCGCGGCGGAGAAGATCACGCCCGAAATCGTGAACTTCATGCTCAAGGAGGGCCGCGGCGTGCTGTGCGCCCCGCTGTCGGAGAAACGCTGCGACGAACTGGGGCTCAACATGATGGAGGAGAACAACACCTCGCTGCTGGGCACGCCCTTCACCGTGACGGTCGACCTGCTCGGCAACGGCTGCACCACGGGCGTCTCGATCCACGACCGCGCCGCCACCATACGCGCCCTGGCCGACCCCGCGACCCGGGCCACCGACCTCGGCCGCCCGGGGCACATCAACCCGCTGCGTGCCCGCCAGAAAGGCGTGCTGCGCCGTCCGGGGCATACCGAGGCCGCGATAGACCTCGCCCGGCTGGCCGGCCTGCAGCCCGCAGGCGCACTGATCGAGATCATGAACGAGGACGGCACGATGGCGCGCCTGCCGCAACTGACGGAGATCGCCCGGAAGTTCGGCCTCAAGATCATTTCGATCGCATCGCTCATCGAATACCGGCTGCGCGAAGAATCCATCGTCGAGAAGGGCGAGACCGTCGACCTGCCGACCGCATGGGGCGATTTCCGCATCACGCCGTTCCGCCAGAAGAGCAACGGACTGGAGCATGTGGCGCTGACCAAAGGCGAATGGACCGAGGACGAACCGGTGCTGACCCGCGTACACTCGTCATGCGCCACGGGCGACATCTTCGGCTCGTGCCGCTGCGACTGCGGCGACCAGCTGCACGAAGCGATGCGCATGATCGAAAAGGAGGGTAAGGGCGCGATCATCTACCTCCAGCAGGAGGGACGCGGCATCGGACTCTGCAACAAAATCAAGGCATACAAGCTTCAGGACGAGGGACTGGACACCGTGGACGCCAACGTGCAGCTGGGCTTCGGCGTGGACGAGCGCGACTACGGCATCGGCGCGAGCATCATCCGCGAAATGGGGATCAAGCACATGCGGCTGATGACCAACAACCCGCTCAAAAGGGCCGGGCTGGAGGGCTACGGACTGCGGATCGACGAGATCGTGCCGGTGGTCATCGCCCCCAACGAGCACAACCTGCGCTACCTGAAGACCAAGGAGGAGCGCATGCACCACACGCTCGGACTGGACAAGAAATAACCCGGCTCAGAAGGCCCGCATTACGCACAAGAGACGAAGCATAACATACGAACAACAATGAATCCGAAAGAGCTGCGCATCGTATTTATGGGTACGCCCGAATTCGCCGTACCGTCGCTCCGGGCGCTGGTCGCCGGGGGCTACAACGTCGTGGCCGTGGTCACAACGCCCGACAAACCCGCCGGACGGGGCCAGAAACTGCATCAGAGCGAGGTTAAGCTGGCCGCGCTCGAACTGGGACTTCCGGTATTGCAGCCCGAAAAGCTGAAAGCGCCGGAGTTCGTCGAAGCCATGCAGGCGCTGAAACCCGATCTGGGGATCGTCATCGCGTTCCGCATGCTTCCCGAAGTGATCTGGGCCATGCCGCGGCTGGGAACGTTCAACCTGCACGCCTCGCTGCTTCCGCAGTACCGCGGGGCTGCGCCGATCAACTGGGCCGTCATCAACGGCGAAACCGAGACCGGCGTCACAACGTTCCTGCTCAACCACGAAATAGACAAAGGCGCGATCATCGCGCAGGTGCGCGTGCCGATTCTTCCGAAAGACAACGTGGGCACGATGTACGACAAACTGATGCACACCGGAACGGCGCTCGTGACCGAGACCGTGGACCGCATCGCCGCAGGGGATGTCCAGCCCATGGAGCAGACGGGTATCGACGAGAGCCGTCTGCATCCTGCGCCCAAAATCTTCAAGGAGGACTGCCGGATCGACTGGTCGTGGGAGGGACGGCGGATCGTGAACTTCGTGCGCGGGCTTTCGCCCTATCCGGCCGCATGGACCGAAATGCGCAAAGAGGGCGAAACGGCATCCCTCACGGCGAAAATTTATGCGGCGGCGTTCGAAGCGGCGGCGCACAACGAAGCGGCAGGAACCGTCGAAAGCGACGGACGCACCTTTATCCGCGTGGCATGCGCCGACGGGTGGATCACCCTCGGCGAGTTGCAGATAGCCGGTAAAAAACGGCTTCCGGTGCGCGAGCTGCTGCTCGGACTGCGGGAGATCGGACAGTACCGGTTTCAGAAATAACCTCGCCCGGCGATCCGGCGCAATCATTCGGCCGCCGCAGCTTTGTTTTGCAAAGACGGCTGCCGTAATAAGAACATCCCGGTCTTTCGTTGCGAAAGACCGGGATTTGCCTTCTCCGGCGGCGGAAAAATTCCGGCCGCAAGACAGCCGACAACGGGACAGTCCGGCAGGAAAACAACCGACAGGTGAACAGTACCGACAATTAGACAGTTCCGGAGATAAAACAGCTGACTACTGGACTGTTCCGACAACAAGGCAGTTCCGGCGATAAAGCAGACGACTGCTGAACATTACCGACAATTAGACTGTTCCGGAGATAAAACAGCTGACAGCAGGACAGTCCCGGCGGGAAAGCAGCCGACTGCTGGACGGTTCCGACAACAAGGCAGTTCCGGCGGGAAAATTACCGGCCGAAATATATTAATAAAAAAAAGGGGCTTGCTAAAGCCCCTTGCGATTATCCTTTGATTTCGTACCCCTTGCCGAGCTTCTTTTCGATCTCTTCCTTCGGCAGCAGGCGCGTGCAGAAGAACCAGTCGTAGCACTTCACGCCTTCGGGCTGGTCGTTCATCTCCTCGCCCTTCATCGGAACGATCACCTCGTCGCCCGGACGCCAGTCGGCCGGCATCGCCACGCCGAACGCGTCGATGGCCTGCAGGCCCACCAGCACGCGCTTGATTTCGTCGAAATTGCGGCCCAGCGCCAGCGGATAATAGATCATCGCCCGCAGCACGCCCTTGGGATCGACGAAGAACACGGCGCGCACGGCAGCGGTCTGGCTTTCGCCGGGCTGGATCATGCCGTAGAGATTGGCAACCTTCATCGACACGTCGTCGATAATCGGAAATTCCACCTTTATATCTTTCATGCCCTTGTATTCGATCTTTTCGCGGATCGTGCGCAGCCACGCGATATGACTGTTGCGGCTGTCCACCGAAAGACCGATCAGCTCGCAGTTCAGCGCCTTGAACTCCGCAGTGCGGGCGCCGAAAGTAAGCACCTCCGAGGTGCAGATAGGCGTGAAATCGGCAGGGTGGCTGAAAAGAATCACCCATTTGCCTTTGTAATCGGCCGGGAAGCTGACCTTCCCCTGCGTCGTCATCGCTTCGAATGCCGGAACGGGTTCGCCCAGACGCGACAGTTGCTGTTCGTTCTTGTCCATAACTGAATGATTTAATGTATATGTCCGGGCACGCAAAGTTGATGCCCTGCAGACTAAACATCCCGGATTGCGTCTACCAATTTACTGTTTTTCGGGAGATTATCCTAATTTGCATTGTCCGTTTCGCGCTCCGGCGCGAATGTGTCTATACAAACAACGTTTTTGAATATCCGGGCGAAGGGACTGTGATCCGGACCGAAAAAA
>OGYJ01002552.1_pt1 | contig 12087 bp, 7 predicted proteins | sample 1576531 | NCBI WGS metagenome assembly OGYJ01 (sample SAMEA3541574, study PRJEB24748) | human gut metagenome | biome: human gut; feature: human-associated habitat; material: faeces | place: China | collected 2012 | reverse complement strand
CGGACATATTCACTACAGGAAAGACAGACGGCATATTGAATTGGGGAGAAATAACAGATTGCTGGAAAGAGGGTAAGGGCAGCCATTGCAAATAGACAGGTTTAAGGGCCTCTCCTGCACTATTCTTTTTCCTAACGTTTGCCAGACGTGAGAACTGGGTACCGGAACCATCGCTTGTGGTACTATAAGTCAATTCATAAATAAGATAAATACTAGTAAATGCTTTACCTGTTATAGTTTTTAAACGGTAGCCCATTTTCCCCTTTACACCTTCTATAATGAAAGGTTGCGGATCGGGGCGAGATTCATAATCAAAAGTGATTGTGTTATAATGACCTGTAATCCCGTTCTTATTCTTCCCGTAAGAGATACTTTTAGGGTATATAGTATAATCCCAAACATTGTAGGTGTAAGTCATGTAGTTTCCCCAAGTATCTTCCACTCTATCCACATACCAGGCATAGATTCTCGGTGAACTACCCACCGTATAACTTTGCCTCGCTTCGGCGGTATTTCCATAATAATAAACCAAACCATCAGAGGTCTGAACCTCAAACCATGTATTGGCTGCTGTATTATTATAGGTTCCATGAACAGTTACTTTGGTGAAGGGGTCAGACTCCGGATAGTAAACAGCCCCCTCTTGTCCGACGGTACCGGTGGAATAAATCAAACGCTTTCCATCCAGATAATAAGCATCATCGGCAGAGTAAGTCAGCGCTTTCGCCATACCATCATGATAGATATCCTTCGGTCCTCGTGTTATGGCTGATATTCCTGATATATTACATCCCCAGCCTGCTATGCCGTTCCCCGCCTGGCTATTATACACAATAGCAAGCGAAGGTTGCAGCCCTCCTGCACCTTGCGGAACCTTAATAGGAATAGAGTAAGTAGCTCCACCGGTGGCTGAGACATTAAATGTTCCTCCAAATCCTCCTACAGCTACGTCTTCTTCATTATATACACCAGGAACCACCGGATAGTTAAAATCACCCGGCGCATAGGCGATAATATTAGTAGTTATAGGACCCGATTCTTCGTATCCTTCCGACACGACATAATAAGTGCCCGCTTCTAAATTCTTTTCTATGAGAGCAAGATCAAGAGAAGAACCACATTCTCCCTTACCATTGTTGCCACTACTGTATTCTATGAGATTTCCCGAAGAATCCAATAAATACATATAAGTACATGAAACGACTGAACTGCAATGGCTCAATATCACATACATTTTCTTACTAATGGTAAATTGATAAAAGACTTCATCTTGTCCCCTGAAGTCTTCCTCTTCATTATATTGGTCTGTAAAACGATTCGTATCTTGCGTATCAGAATAGTATATGCTGTTTGAATGAGTACCGACAAGGATTGGATTACTCATTGTGTTACCTACTGCAGATAATGACATTCCGGAAATTCGGGTAGTTATATTGCCTTCTTCTGTAGAATATTGCGCTACTTCTGATACTGCGTAATATGTACCTGGTTCCAATACTACAGACAAATAACTTTGACCGGATTCACCACAAACATAAGAGCCGTCATAACCACTGGCACTTGTAACCCATTTCCCCGAAGCATTCAATAAATTTATGGATGTATCTAAAATCAATGAACCACAATGACTTATTATGACTCTCATTCTTGTGGTCAATATAAACTTATAGAAGATATCATTATGAAACGATCCATAGTTATTCGTAAAATTCTCCGTATTTTTTGTATCAGAATATTCAAAATCAGAACCAAAAGCTCCCACTTCCAGTGGGGAAGACATCGTATTTCCTTGTTGGGCATAAACAAACACTGGAAATAACAAGATAAAAAGCATTAATGAGTATTTAGTTTTCATTGGAATCCCTTTCTGTTTAGATCGTTCTTATTCTTTAATTATTTTCCAACTACTAGCATTACCATTATAGACTATCTGCATGATATACATTCCCGGAGTCCGTTCGGATAAATCAATTTCATTGGATTGGGATATACCCGCCCACTGCTGCAACAACTTTCCGGTAAGATCATAGAGGGATATCCGGGCATTCTCAAACTTCTCAACTCCTGAAATATCAACTTTGAGCATACCACGGGTAGGGTTGGGATAAATTGTCACCTTAGTTTCCGAAAGTTTTTCTTCATATATGGAAGGCTCTACTTCATCATCGCTCAAGACTCCCCTTGTCTGAACCACAATTTCCTTTTGGCGAGACAACCGATTACCGGCACTGTCGTAAGTATACTTGATTTTGTTTTGAGCGTATGCATCAGCAGCAGCCCACATAGATAAAACCACGAATAGCAGAAATATGGCAACTATCCGTTTAGATGTTTGAATTCTTAAAAGTAGAAATGTTGTTTTCATGTGATATAAGATTTTATTGACGCTTCAAATAACCACAACTTTCACATAAAAACAAAATATTATATGGTAACAGTGGTAACAAACCTACTTCAGCAAGAAAAGTTGTTTTTCATCTTACAGCTCTTCAGCTCTCCTCAACTGCCCTGTTCATCGGCCTTTCGGCTGAAAGTATCTCCTGAAAGGAAAGATTCTTTGCTTTCAGCTTTCAGCCAATACTTCTTTAGTGAAACAAGGGTCAAGTTGACAAGGAGAATAGTCACTGTGCATAAAAACGCGCAGGAAAAGAAGCAATGTTTTAATGGTTATCATTGCTTCTTTTACCCCAAAACAAGCAATAATATTTACTGAGAGATACTATCTAATAAAGTTCAATGACGCATCTATATATCCAGCGTTTCCCATCTATATATCCAACGTCTCCCATCTATATATCCAACGTCTCCCATCTATATATCCAACACCTTCCATCTATAGATCCAATACAGTGAAATACGTGAATTTTCCAATACTAAAGTTTCTAATGAAATAGCACTTATTAAGCATGAAGAATCTCATGATTACAATATCGGCTGAAAGCTGAAAGCAAAGAATCTTTCCTTTCAGGAGATACTTTCAGCCGGAAGGCCGATGAACAGGGCAGTTGACAAGGGCTGAAAGAACTGTAAGATATGATTGGTTAAAAAGACATAACCACCGATTATAGAAAACGATTTAAAAGTAACATCTCAGTCCGCCTTGAATTCCCAAACGATTTACTCCATGACGTTCATTAATCACAATCATACCTGAGTAAATGCCATCAGGACGGGAGATAGATGCCCGCCACCATCGCGCACTCAGCCCCAGTCCTATTACTTTATTCAACATATATTCCACTCCCCAATTGAGCTCTGCCGCTACCCCCGAGAACCGGGCATTGCCCGCACCGTTCCAGGTATATCCGATACTCGCAGTTCCCCTGACCATCCACCTTTCACCCAGCTTCTGGCAATAGACAAAGACAGGAGCCACATAACCCAACGTCACAAGTTCCTCCGGGAAATCAGTAGTAATAGCCTCACATTCCACTCCAAATCCATATCCGCCGTCACCGACCCAGTTATACGCTACTTTATACTCTCCCCCTCCTTTCCACTTGTAAGATCCCGAGCGCATCACCACCTCACTCGTTATCCATCCATAGCCGAAATTCACAATAAACGTGTTTCTCGGTACTCTTATCCTCTTCTCCTGCTCTTTTTGTGCTTCCTGCATCCCAACCGCATCTTCCATCGTGAGAACTACACTCTTTTCTTGCCCCCAAACACTGACATTCAGGCAGCATAAGCCAAACATCAATAACACATACTTCATGACTTTCATTTTATAGATTTTTCTAATATCTCATTAATAATCCCGCTTTGATAAGATACTCTATGACTATAATTGCCGACTCTTTCTTTTCTTCGGGCAAAGCGTTATATTCCTGCGAATACTCAGGATAATTCAGCAAAATAGTTCTCATATTGTTTTTAGTGATGAGTTTCACTTTCTTGCTATCAGACTCTATCAAATAACAAACTTTGTTTTTCAGTTGCTTAGACGCTACGATAGCCCCTCCTATGGCACCGAAGAGCATACCCCCCGCAACAGCCTCACTTATCTGCTTTTTGCCAATCTTAGTACCGATAAAACAAATCTTGTTTGTACCAAAGCGGAAACCGGGTGCATACCAACTGCCAAACCTGCATCCCTCATATCTTAATTGCCGACAGTTTACATACAAGGTATCCTGATGTATGATATACTTTACCTCTTTCTTCAATAGCTTATCTGTCTTTTTATCACCCGTCTTCGGTTTAAAATCAGCGCCTCCATTCCAGAATCTCTTGCTCTGGGACCTGGATTCAATAGTAAGATTCTCCAATGCAGTGAACTTTCCATCCATGTAATCGGAAAATGAAAGAGCATATCTGCTCTGAGCAAACGAAGTGGCTGCAGATAACAGAAATATAAAACATAAGATGTATTTATTCCGTATCATAAAACTTGTATTTGAGTATAAGAATTTTTAATTCGAGGTTCTCCGAAATGATTCCCAATAAAATATTGGGCTGAATGGAGTACAGTTTATTTCCACAAGTTAAAGCAGTAACCTACATGAAGTTCCACCCCGAAATGATGAGGAGACCTCGTTATTTTGTTTTCGTCGAAAACATCCTCGAACATACTTTTAAGAAATTCCTTACTGACGGGAAGGAGGCCGTACTCCACTGCGCCACCGACAAAAAAAGATTTGTACTTGAAATCTACTCCGGCACTCAATCCGATGTCCAATCGTTTCAAGCCTCTGTCTTTATTGAAAGTATCAGAACGAAACTCTCGATGAGTACCCAAGTCCTCAAACCCTTCCGGAACAAGACCACTACCACTCCAATGAGGATCTCGTTTCATTTCACCGTTAATATTTCCTCCAATACCATAAGCGATGTACGGTCCTGCACTTATTTGTAAACCACAATCCGTATTCAAGGGTAGATATGTCACTATTTTCACTGGAAGCTGAAGATAGACGGCGCTCATTTTAGACTTTTTCGTCTCATAGAGCAAAACTGTCTCTCCTTCGTATTGGCGAGTTTCTAATACATCTTCATCAATGGAACTTTTCCTGTTCAAGAGTTGGAGACCTGTCTGTAATGACCAGGCACGAGCTAAAGGGAACTCCACCCCAACCCCGAAACGGTATCCGAAGTCAGCCTTATAATTTTTATCCTTTGTGATGCCACTGAAACCGGCACCACCTTGTACACTGACTTTTACTTGTGAGTAACAGAAAGAGGTTGTTAGACCCAAAAGTAGAACTAATAAAACGTGCTTTTTCATATTCATATCAGAATTATTGGATTGCTTAAAATACAAATAATAAAATAAACCCTAATACTCTATCCAGACGGATCTATCATCCGGCTGAATAGGTATTTCATAATCTATTTCTTCTTAAACTGCTGCTTCGCTTGTTTAAGATGTTTCATATAATTTTCCCAATCTTGCTCATTGCACCAAAACCATTTTTCTTTCAATATCCAAAAATACTCTAATTGGGGCTTAGACAACATCGGCATAAATGAAACTTTTGTAGAAGAGGAGTTGACTATTTTATAATATTCTCCAGAATATTTCTTAGTTGTAAGACGAGAGTATTCTAAAGCACTTAATGTGTTTTTATCCACTATTTTATACCACTCCTCATAACTACGTTCCCAACCATAGTGTGGATCATAATCACAAATCATTTGTACTTTTATTGTATCTCCACAAATCACATAACTTCCACAATCGACAGAATTGTAGAATTTCTTTGCGCATTTTGAGTAAGAATTTTCTATGACTTCATCCATATACGAACTGTACTCCGGAGAATCAGATTCACTTAAATGATAATATGTCCCTATTACCATACCGTTATTATAAAATATCATTTCACCATAATACCCATCTATATTAATCAAGGTGTCAAGACCGGTATATGTATTTGCATAACAGTTAGTGAATGCATTCTTTATATGTCTAGGGATGCTACAGCATGATAACGTTAAACATATACATGCAAATATTGCCAATCGTATTTTTTCCATATTAAATATCTTTTTATTTTCTTCGTTCAGCTGGATGTGTCATCCAGCTGTTTTTTTGATAATAAGAATTTTGAATTCGCTTCTTACTTATCGTCGATCAACTACCTTTTGCAAACGAGTCTATTTCTTCTTAAACTGCTGCTTCGCTTGTTTAAGATGTTTCATATAATTTTCCCAATCTTGCTCATTGCACCAGAACCATTTTCTTTTAAGCAAGTTATCGTTCGGTTGAGGAATTTTCACACTAACAGGAACAAACCGAAGAGTATCGCCGATGTCAGAAGGGTAACTTTTGGAAAGTTCTCTTTCTCTTTCAATAGTTATGTTATTGAAATCATTTATACACAGCATCGTATTTTTATCGATGATTTTATACCATTTTTCCATTCCGCTTCCAGCATCATTAAGAGATTGAGTTTCTCGTATATACTGTATCTTTAATGTGTCTCCATAGATTCTATAAATTCCTATGAAATACATGGAAGTAAAACGTTCTTCTGAAAATTCTTTCAGTTTTTGCAACTCAAGATGGTCACGTTCAGGATAATACCCTTCAACAACCAGTCCATTCTTATAGAAGAATGTACGCCGATTATAATAACCGTCGGTATTAATAAGGGTATCAATCCCTGTATACACATCTGCATAACAGTAAGTAAATGCTTTTTTAACATCATTAGGAATCCCTCTGCAGGATGACAGAGCACACAATGCACATAAAATAAATATTACTTTTTTCATATTGAATACATTTTTATTTTCCCCATAAACTCAAAGGATTATAATAGCCCGAGTAGAAATAACCACCCGTCTTAAAGTTATCATAATTCAGGTAAAAATTCTGGTTCCCAAAACCAGTTCGTCCGTGAATTCCATTCTGCTGCAAGTCTTGGAACACTTTATGGCTATATCCAATGCGCATAATTTGATTTCCTCTTCTATATCCAATCCATACAGGAGCAGAAAATACTTGTCCATTTTTCCAAGTACTATAGCCTTTATTTCTATTTTTACCCCATATTGGACTGCGTGCATTTTCATCTTGTTGTTTTTCGCTATCTGTCTTTCCATCATTTGTATAGATATAAGACCCAAATGAAAAATTTCCAATACTCAGTTCAAACGCATTTGTTCTCCATCTGTCACCATCTCCTCCTAAAGATATCATGTCATTTTGCAACGCAAAAGAACCACCTTTCCAATATGCTGTTATATTAGCGACTCTTTGTGCATTCGATTTTCCGTCCGGTCCTTGAGTCTTGCCATAATAAGTCAAACCATATCCGACTCCAACGCCATTATAGGTTGCAGAAGCATTCCATCCCCAATGATTATCACCCACTCCAACACCAGCACCAATGCTAAAGTCTCCATCGGAATAGCCTATACCGGCATTAAGGCCCGCCGTAAAACCTGTAGTGCCAAATCCTATTCCCGGCGATACTGATAAACCAAAATTATTTCCTATAGGTACGTTCATAGAGGGCATAAATGAATTAATCGTACTACTTCCAGCTGAATATGCGGAATAAAGCAAGGGAGAAGTTCCAGCCTCTTTAACCCCACTCGTATATCCAACACCCCACATTGCACCTGTAAGCACACCATTACCAAGTGCTTCCCATCCCCAATTACCACTGGTAAGTCCATGACTTACATAGCCAAAAACAAAGCCTAATCCTCCAACTAACCAGTTCCATTCCCCACTCGGGTCCGTATATATTAACGGATTATTCAAGCAATAAGTATATCGATTGAAATTTTGTGAGAAATCAGGCATCTGAACAAACGGATCAGGACTCAAGAAACGAGCCAGTAACGGATCGTACATACGACCGTTCATGTCTATCAGCTTAAACTCGTCCAGATGTTCATGTCCCGTATAGCCACGGTGGAACTTGAAGGTATTATTAGCTACCGTACGTCTGCCCCAAACATCATACGAAGCCTTGAAAACCTCAGTACCCGCATTATCAGTCAACTTTACAATACTACCCAAATGGTCTTTATGCGCATAATAAATCTTGTCCGACTGGCCGGATTGTTTTACATAAACAGCTACTAATCCGTTATTACCGCCAAGATAATACAATTGCTTCGTCACACCGCCTTCAGTGACCGTCTCATAATCGCCTGCATAGACTATCGTACGCGTGACGGCATTGTTAGTCTTCAACGTAGATTTCCAACGCTGCCGGTCAGGTCCATACGTGATGTTTAGCAAATAATTGTTCGAACCGACCGCTTCACTGATGGAGGAGACTTTATCAAATGCAGTATACGCAATAGCCTGGTTATTCTCGGAAATCAGACCACCGGTATTGTCAACAGCACTTACCGCATGTGGTTTGTCATAACTGTATGAGCCCAAACCTGTTTTGGAAGCGATATTACCATTGGCATGATAACCCATGTTCATGACTGTAGAACTAGCTTGCTTCACAACAGTCAAACGATCTGCGCTGTCATAAGTGAAGGTTTCCGTTTGCCCAATCATACCCGTACGCGAAGTAAGATTGCCTGTAGCGCCATTAAACACATAGTTCATATTGTGCAGTGACGTAGTGCCTTTCATCGTTTTCAGGTTACTAAGTAAACCTTGCGAATTGCAGGTTTCGGTAGAAATCAATGTACCGCCAAGTTTGGTAGTAGTAACCGTTCCTGTAACTCCCGTCAGCTCCCAAATAGACTGTGTACCCGCCAGTACTTGTTGCAAATTACCATAAGCATCATAACTACGATTTACAGCTAGAGCTCCCGGATAAGTTATTCGGCTCAATTGGCCCACCGCATTGTAATCATAGGTAAACTCCAGCAATCCGGAATTATCCACCTGACGCTTTTCGGTGGAAATCCGCCCATATTTATCATACGTATAAACAATATAGCTATCACCGGTCTGCTCCTTTATTAGACGTAGCAAGTCATTACCCGAAGTTCCATAGGAGTAGGTAGTGGTAACCTCATCCAGAACAGAAGTTTTCAGACGTCCTAAAGGATCATAAGTATTCGTTGTCGTTTTGTTCTTGCTATCAACCTGAGTTTTCAAACGTCCGGCAGCATCATAAGTATAGGTTATGCTACCTGCATTAGGGTCAACCAATGTCTTCTGATTACCGGTATCATAATAAGTCATGGTAAAGTCAGCTCCCCCAGTCGTAATTTTTTTAGGCTTACCCAGTGAAGCATAAGTATAGGTTATACTTGACACCGGATCAGTGACAGACTTCACGTTACCCCAAGCATCATAAGTTTTGGTATAAGTCCTTCCATTTGTAGTAGTCGACACACTACGGTTACCATAAGTATACGACACACTTTGTCCGGTACTGCTCGTTTGTGTCAGGATTCTTCCTCGCCCGTCGTAGGTATAGTCTTCTGTTGTAACAAGATTACCAGTCTGGACCTGCTCACGGATCACCTGTCCCTTAACGTCATAAGTCATGGTTTTCTTGATTCTTACATCCTTGGCGCCGATGGTTTCCATCAACACTTCCCGTTCCTGATTATCATACCATGTTATCACCCAAGGCTGCCCTGTTCCCTGTGTCAAAGTAAAGAAACGCTGGGTAGGTCTACCACGTTTCCAACCGGTTTCATACTCCATTCTTCTTCCATCCGGCAGGATCGTTTTTTCCCTGTTCCCCCATCCGTCATAAAAGTGCTTTGTAATCAACCTATTAGATGAATCGCTTAGATCTGTTTCCGTCAGCACATTTCCCCATATATCATAAGTATAATCCTTTATAGCCGATGAAGGCGAGGTATGAGTCCCGGCAACAAAACGCTTCGAGAAATCGTAAGTATAATACTGAGTAAGCGCGGTTATGCCTGTAACACTGTTTGTAGAACTAAGCACATTACCCCACGTATCGTATGTATATTCGGTAGTTAATGGCAAGGAAGAACCATAATTTTCGATAACCTTCTTTTTATATCCTATAGCTTCGTCATACACAATGGATGTTTTCTGTGTAAAAGTGGATGCATCATCCGTGTGCCTCTGCGTTCGCGTTATCAACCGGGGTCTATAGGATTTGCCGGCTAAAATGTAGTTGCCATATTGCACAGTCTTATACATATTGTCACCAAAGTCCGCCTTTTCCTCTGTCATATAGCGGAAATATTCCTCTAATCTGAGTATTTGAATTTCCTTATAATAAGTTTCATAAGAAGAACTGAACTGTCGGGTTGTTGTAACAATATTACCATCAAGGTCTTTTTCCGTAGTAACAGAAGGATAGGCAAAATACTTTTTAGAGCCTTTATCTACAATAACCATTGTGGTATTGCTTTCAGCAGTTTTACTGTCTATGGTGGTTTTACTATAAGTAGAGGAAGGGATATAAAAAGACGTATTCCATGAACTGACTCCCGATTCATTCACCGTACCCAGCAGGGCATTCTCAGCTTTCATAAAGCTTATTCCCAGTAACCCTTTTCCCTGTTGGTGAACCTTCAACCCGCCATATTGGTAATTGGTTATCATATTAGCGGCTACCCCATTGCTATTGAGGGTAGTAGTCTTTACAACATGCAAAGGCATTATACAATCCAGCATAGGATAAACGCTTCCACTACCTTTAGTATAAATACCTCCATTGACAAGCGAAGCGTAATTAATTATAGTTTTACTACCATAGTCACCAATAATACTAGCTACTTTACCTGTTCCGGCATTATAGCTACTATTCTGATAAATATTCCAGGTAGGGTTAACATTAGCGTCGGTAGAGTTATAACAATTATAGCCATAATTCATTAATTCAACTTGTCCGTCGCCATTAAAATCGCCCAGCACATGGAGAGCCATAAGAGCGTCCTCACTTTTATTAGAAGTGGCGGAAGCTACCTGACTAAGCAAGCGCCCCGTTGAACGCATCCAATAAGTATATGTTTTTTTGAATTCACCCCAAGAGCCAAGGATATCACTCTTCTTTTTATGCATGGCTTTAGTTATCACCACATCTGACTTACCGTCAAAGTCGAAATCATAAACATAGCAATCGAACTTATTATCATCTTTTTCCGTAAAATCCTCATCATAGATGTCCAATATACATGCCTGTGATTTTGTGAAAGTACCATCGCCATTATTCAGGGCAAAATACCACTTACTGTCACCGGTAGCGTTCATTAAAAGATCCATTAATCCATCACCATTAAAATCTCCGGAACGAATCATCCAGACATTACCAATATTAGTTCCGGTTGTTTTTTTAGCGTCTGAAAAGATAATTCCGGTTAATCCGCCTCCTTGATTCCAAAAGATTGTATACCCACCATTATATATCAGCAACATATCTTGCAGACCATTGCCATTAAGATCGGAAACAAAAACTTTCTTCGGCTTAGAAGACAAGGTAAGATTTATGGTGGTACGATAAATGGTAGTCCCGGAGTTATGTCCTATAATTTCACCCGGATATTTGTTAGAGGTATGCCCTTTTTCTAAAAAGACAATCTCTCCTTTTCCATCATTATAAAAATCACCGGTAGCATAAACCGGCATTTCACTACTACGCTGCAAGTTGTATCCAAAAATTCCCTGTACTGTATTCCCGTAAATAGCAAAACCTATTTGCTTCCAATAGTCATTAATACTTGCATGGGGTATCACAAATTCATTGAGACCATCTCCATCAAAATCAATGACAGAAGAACCTGCTTTATATTCCTTCCAATCCTCCATTTGAAATTCCGATCCAAGAGTGTATTGTCTTCCGGGAAGGAAATTAATGTTTCCATCAGCATCCCGCGAAGCCCAATAGACATAAGCATACGTATTATACGACCATGCCCCTGGTCCTGTCTGAATCTTCCCTCGAAAGACCCCTACTAAATCCGCCAGCCCATCACCATTAAAATCACCGACAACACATTTGTCTGCTTCACTAACTCCAAAACTGATCGGGCTTTCTTCAATCCAATTACCTTTACCTTTATTTATTTTCCATACCCATTGGATGTTTTCACTATCTAATTTAATTTCACAAAGATCCGCCAAACCGTCCCCGTCATAATCGCCAACGCATGCTCCCCCTAGGAAAGAGGCATCTACCGTCTGCGAAATATGAGCTTGACTACCGATATCAAAAGACCACCCTG
>OGYJ01002549.1_pt1 | contig 12098 bp, 9 predicted proteins | sample 1576531 | NCBI WGS metagenome assembly OGYJ01 (sample SAMEA3541574, study PRJEB24748) | human gut metagenome | biome: human gut; feature: human-associated habitat; material: faeces | place: China | collected 2012 | reverse complement strand
TCTCAAACGGGAGCGCCCGGCCATATTCATTGACTATGCTTCAGATCAGTTTGCCTTCTGGGCTTTCTTGGCGGCCTTCTGGGCCTTCTTGAAATCCTTGTAGGCCTTGTACTGTTCAGTCTTGCGCAGCTTGCGGGCACCGAGGATCCAAAGGATCAAGCCCAGCACAAAGAGGATGCCGGAGATCCATGCGACAGCGATAACTGCTGCAACGATGCCGGGACGGATCACCTTGATGGTGGTGTCGGCGCCAACGCCGTTCATGCCGCAGGAGTTGGCAATGGCATACAGGTTATGGTGGCAAGCCTCGCGCATGGCGGAGACGATGACGGGGTCATTCTTGTACTCCGGCAGCTTGTCGGTGACGAAGGACATCATGGCATCGTAGATGGACACACCGGCCATGACACCATCGGGACCGTTGACATACTGGGTCAGCACGTTATCGGTGATGACCATGCCCTCGCAGCCCCACTCGTTGCGCAGGATGCCGGTGACCAGACCGTAGTTGCCGCCGGACCAGATGGCACCCCAGCGGGTGTAGGCGATCATAACGCCGTTGGCGTTGCCGACCTCAACAGGAGCCTGGAAGGCCTTCAGATAGACCTCACGGGCAGCCTGCTCGTTCAGCCAGACGCCCAGACCGATACGGTCCTGCTCACAGTCGTTCAGGGCAAAGTGCTTCATGACAACATGGACGCCCTTTTCCTGAATGGCGGCGACCTCATAGGCGCTCATCATGCCGGACAGGAAGCCATCCTCAGAGTAGTACTCGAAGTTACGGCCGCCGTAGGGAGTGCGGTGGATGTTGTTGCCGGGGCCGTACAGGCAGGCAATGTTGGCGTTCAGGCAGTTGTTGCCGATGACCTTGCCGATCTCGGTCATGAGGTCGGTGTTGAAGGTGGCAGCCATGACATCCTCAGAGGTGAAGGCGGTGGCGGTCAGCTGGGTCTTGTTGCTGCCCAGCAGGCTGGCGGTCAGACCCTGCGGGCCATTCTCATCGCGGGTGCCGGGAGCCTCCACGCTCTTAACGGGCATGGTCCAGTGGAAGGCATCGCCGATCAGGGAGTTCATCTCATCGAAGGTCATCTGATCCAGCAGCTCATCCCACTTGGGATCGTTGTAGTCGAGGCCGATCATGTCGTACAGCTTGACGCCGTTCTTGGCGCCGAGGGTGGGCATCTCAACGCTCTCGTAGTCGGCAGCGTCGTAGCGGACCTCCTGCAGGTCCTTCTTCAGCAGCTCGGTCAGGGTCAGCTTGACGGTCTCGGTGGGCAGGGTGCCGTTCCAGTCAGAGCGGCTCAGCCAAGTGACAGTCTCCTCAACACCCTCATAGAGGTTGGGGTCAGCGCAGGACAGCTGGTTGGTAATCTCGGTGCCGTTCTCGCTGGTGGCGTAGGTGGTGGTATCGAGGGCGTCCTCGGTCCATGTGTAGGTCAGGTCGGCGTTGCCGTCGGCAGTCATCTTGCCGTTGGTGTTCTCGACCGTGTAGCCCTTGGCGGCCAGAATGTTGTTGACAGCGTTGTGGGCATCGGTGGCGGCGGTGAAGTAGTAGTCACCGGCGTCAAGGATATAGGTGCCGGCACCGTAGGTATCGTAGGAAGCGATGTCGCGCTTGTTGACGGTCATGGACAGCGTCTCGGAAGCGCCCGGCTCGATCATACCGGTCTTGCCGAAGCCGACCAGAGAAACAGCAGACTTCTCAACGCCGTTCTGCTTGTCGTAGTCGGTGTAGGGGCTCTGGACATAGACCTGCACGGTCTTTTTGCCGGCCATGGCACCGGTGTTGGTGACCTTGACGGTGACGGTGTAGGTGTCATCGGCGGCATTGTAGTTGACCTTCATGTCGCTGATGTCATAGCTGGTGTAGCTCAGGCCGTAGCCGAAGGGGTAGGCCACGATGTCGCCGTAGGCGTAGTCGCCTGCGTTGCCGCTGCCGGTGACGAAGTCCTCGTAGCGGGTCTCGTAGTACTTGTAGCCTACATAGATGCCTTCCTGATAGATCATGTAGGACTTGCTCTTTGCGGGCACATCGCCGCCCTCAACATAACCCTCATAGGTGGCGGGGGTGAAGTTCCACATAGCAGGAGCGCTGAAGTTATCGTAGCAGTAGGTATCGACCAGGCTGCCGGAGGGGTTGACCTTACCGGTCAGGATCTCGGCAACAGCGTTGATGCCGGAGATGCCCACATCACCGATCCACAGAGCGGCATCGATGTCGTACTCGTTGTTCTTGAGGAAATCGACCTGCAGGGCGTTGGCGGAGTTGATCAGCACGATGGTCTTTTTGACGGTGCCGTTCTTCTTCATCTCAGCCACATTCTGCAGCAGGGCCTTCTCGTTCTCGTCGAGGGCCAGATAGTTGACCTCGCCGTAGGAAAGGTCAGCGCCCTCGCCGCCGACGCGGGAGAGGGTGACGATGGCGGCATCGCCGTACTGGGCAACGCTGTTCTTCACATCGTCGGTGTAGACATCCCAGGGCACTTCAGCGGTGACCTCACTGGAGCTGGCAACGGTGCCGGCGGTCTTGCGGGAGTAATCCTTGCCTGCGCCGGTGGTGTAGAAGTCCCACAGGGTGGGGTTGACGGTCACACCGACCTTCTCGAGGGCGGTGCGCAGGGTGTCGGCGGTGGAGGCATCAATGTTGCCGGAGCCGGTGCCGCCGTACACGAGGTTGACACTGCTGCTGGAGAAGGTGCTGACCTTGGCATCGGCAGCCAGAGGCAGCGCATTGTTGTTGTTCATCAGCAGGGCAGCGCCCTCAGCCTCGACCTGCTGGGTCAGGGCCAGACCGTAGTCGACCATCTCCTCAGCAGAGTCAAAGTCGCTGGTAAAATACTGGGCATTGGTGTCCTCGTTCTGCAGCTCCCAGAAGGTGCCGCCAAAGCGGGCAGCCATGGTGTTGTCGAATTTCTGGGCAAGCACGGACAAAGGCACGGAAATGACCATAACGACCGCGCACAGGATCGTCAGGATCTTCCACGCCAGAACGTTCTTGCGCTTCGCCTTTTTGTAGGCTTTTTTGAGCGCTTTCTTTTGGGCTTTGATCTCGTCCATGATTTTCTCCTTGTCTTTTATTTAACAGTTTATCTGCTATCGTTATTGTACACAATTTGCTCCTGCCATTTCAATAGCTTGCGATAAACGGTCGCATTTCATGCATATTCGGTTTTTCAGAAACAAAAAACCCGGTCGTTCGTTTGTGCATAATGCACAATAAACGACCGGTATATATGGTAATTGCGCCTGCTTCCTCGCCGGTACGGTGCGCGGAACCGTCCCTCAATACTCTATCCCCTCCCGCGCGGGAATGCCCTGAGTGTAGGGGTGGCGGACCGCGCGCAGCTCGGTCGAGTAGTCGGCGGCCTCCTGCATCCACGGTGCCGGATCACGGCCCGTCAGCACGACCTCTCTGCCCTGCTTTGCCATCGCTGCCGCCTGCCGCAGCAGTGCCTCGTCCACAAGCTGATGCCGACAGGCCGCGCAGGCCTCGTCCAGCACCAGCAGGTCAAGGGGGGTATCCAGCGCGGCGCGCAGCGCCGCCGTATTGTGCTGCCGGGCCCCCGTGCGTTCGGCCTCGGTCATGAGCCATGTAAACTTTGCGTTGGGGCAGGCATGGACCTCTGCACCGCAGCGGCGCAGCAGAGCGATCTCCCCGCTGGTGCCGTCCTTTAAAAATTGCAGCACCACCACACGGCGGCCGTGGCCGAGCGCACGCAGTGCCAGCCCCATAGCCGCCGTGGTCTTGCCCTTGCCGTCCCCCCAGTACAGATGTAGCATGGCACCAGCCTCCTTATAATGTATAAGCCGTTTGCAAAAAGCGCTTTTCGACAGGCTCACTCTATAATAATGTAAATTCAGTATACTGCAAGGCCGCCGCCGTGTCAATTACAGGGCGGCCGTCTGCTTTTTTGCAAAATACGCAAAAGCGCCCCACCCAAAGCTGCTATGCTCGGGCGGGGCGCAGGGTATGCTTTGCCTGTATTCAGCTTATGCCTTCACGGTCGGCTTAATCTTCTCTGCAAGGATGCAGAGCAGCACGGTCAGCACCATGGCGGGCAGGGTGTAGCCCACGGGGGTGTCCACCCCCATTAGCAGGCGGTAGGCAAGGAAGCCGATCAGCCAGATCACGAGATTCCGCGCATCAGCGGCCACCGCAAAGCGGTCACGCCTGAGGATAAAATGATCTGCGATCTGCACGGCGATCATCGGCGCAAAGACCGAGCCGATCAGATACAGGAAGCCGGTGATGTCGTCCATCGGGAAGAGGATCGCCCCCGCGACACCGATGACTGTCACGGCGATGGCAGTCTTTTTGCCGTCCAGCTTGGGCGTCAGGCTCTCGGCAGAGATACCGGCGCTCCATGCATCGAGGAAGGTCGTGGTAACGGTCGAAAATACCAGAATGACGAGTGCGGCAATGCCCAGACCGGCCTTGACCATGATGACGGCAATGTCATACTCACCGGTGAAGATGGCCGCGCCCATGCCGATGACATACATCCAGCAGGATACAAGGCCGTAGACAATCACGCTGACCCATGTCGCCTGTGTCGGCTTTTCAGCATCGCGGGTATAGTCGCTGATCAGCGGCAGCCAGGACAGCGGCATCGCCACCGCCAGCTCCACCGCCGCGCCGAAGGTCAGGCTTTCGCCGGTAAGGTCGGGCATGGCATTGCCGGAGAAGAAGATGACCTTGCACAGAACCAGCGTAAGCACAAACAATGCTGCCATCGTCAGCTTGTTGATCCAGCCCAAATCGGTGATGCCCACTGCGATCCAGAGGATGATCAGTGCGCCGATCACCAGACACCAGACCCAGCGGCCGATGTCAAAGATACCGCCGACAGCCAGTGCGCCGTCATAGATCATGATGGCCGTCCAGCCGACCAGCTGCAGCACATTCAAAAAGGCGAACAGCAGGCCGCCCTTCTGGCCGAAGCTCATCTTGACGGTCTCCATAGCGCTGCGGCCGGTGCGGCCGCCGATCAGGCCCGCCAGCAGCATCATGGCGCAGCCGATGATATGTCCGACAAGGATCGCTGCCAGACCCTTGGCCATGCCCAGCGGGGCAAAGGCCGTGCCCGTTAAAATCTCCGCCAGCGAAACACCGGCGCCGAACCAGATCAGGCCGTTCTGAAGGGTAGATGTCTTTTTCATTCGGTGAACTCTCCCTTCAGTGCGAACATATGATTCATCGGACCGGAACCGTGCCCGAGGTCGAGCATGGCGGCCAGTGCGCCCGAGATGTACGCCTTGGCGCGCTCGACCGAGGTATCGAGGTCATAGCCCTTGGCAAGGTTGGACGCGATGGCGCTGGACAGTGTGCAGCCGGTGCCGTGGGTATTGGGGTTGTCAATGCGGCGGCCGCGGAACCATTTGCCTGCGCCGCTGCGCCAGAGCAGGTCATCGGCATCGTTGATCTGGTGGCCGCCCTTGCACAGCACGGCACAGCCGTATTTCTCGCTGATGGTCTGCGCGGCCTTCTCCATATCGGCGGCATTTTTGATGGACATGCCGGAGAGTATCTCTGCCTCGGGGATGTTCGGGGTCAGCACCTCCGCCATCGGCAGCAGCCTTGCGGTCAGTGCGTCCACGGCATCGTCCCGCAGCAGCTTGGAGCCGGAGGTTGCCACCATAACGGGGTCCACCACAATATGTCTGGCGCTGTACTCCTGCAGCTTGTCGGCAATCGTGCCGATCAGCTCTGCCGAGGATACCATACCGATCTTGACGGCATCGGGGTAGATGTCGGTAAAGACCGCGTCAAGCTGCTCAGCCAGAAAACGCGGGGTTGTCTCAAAAATGTCGGTCACGCCGGTCGTGTTCTGGGCAGTCAGGGCCGTGATGGCGCTCATGGCAAAAACGCCGTTAGCGGTCATCGTCTTGATATCTGCCTGAATACCGGCGCCTCCGCTGGAATCACTTCCAGCAATGGTCAATGCTGTTTTCATCGTAATACTTCCTTTCTTTATCTGTACAGCAAGGTTTTATAACGCGGCACAAGGTGGTGCCCCCGATGTACCGCGAGGGGGGTAAGTTGGTTTGCAGGGGTCAGGGCACGCCCGCCCCTGCCGCGCGGCGGAAATTCACATCTCTGTAAGGGGAACTTCCCCCAAGCGCTTCACATATAGATCCGCCGTCTTTTTCAATCCGGCCTGATCGGCTTCGCCGTTGGCGTCATACACGCCGACGGTGATAAACCCTGCGGCTTTGGCGGTTTGCAGGGCGTAGAGGCTGTCCTCAAACACCACTGTCTCGCGCGGGGCGGTGCCCAGACGCTCGGCAGCCATCCGGTAGATGTCCGGCTTATGCTTGCTGACGCCGATCTCCCCTGTTGTGAAGATCTCGGTAAAATATTCGAGCAGCCCCAGCCGCGCAAGCGCCCTTGTCACATGGGCCCGCGGGCTGGAGGTTGCCGCTGCCATCCCGATGCCCCGCTCTGCCAGAAATGCCAGCAGCTCGGGGGCACCGTCCTTGGCAGGGACCTCGTTGTAATAGTAGTCCTGCAGCATCTCCTCGATGCCCGCGCCGACCTCCTGCGCCGTCATGGGCAGCGCGTACCGCGTCTGCAGGTAGGCCGCCCCCTGCTCCATACTCATGGAAAAGAGGATCTCATTCAGGCCCGGCTCCGGTGCAACGCCAAGGCGGCGCAGATACCGCGCCCCCAGATCGTTCCAGATGCTCATGGAATCCAGCACAACGCCGTCCAAATCAAAGATCGCACCGTTACACATGCAGCATCTTCTCCGTTGCCAGCCTGAGGTCTGCAGAAGCCTTTTGAATATCCTTCGCCGCATAGATGGCGCTGATGACCGCCACACCGCAGATGCCGCTGCCCGCAAGCTGCTCCACATTCGATTGTGCAATGCCGCCGATGGCCACGACCGGAATGGATACCGCCGCACAGATGGCCTTAAGCGTCTCATAGCTCACATCATCGGCGTCATCCTTGGAGCCGGTCGGGAACACCGCACCTACGCCGAGGTAATCTGCACCGTGCTTTTCTGCCAGAACCGCCTGCTCCACGGTCTGCGCCGACACGCCCAGGATCTTGTCCGGTCCCAGAAGGGCGCGGACATCCTGCGCCTCCATATCGCTTTGGCCCACATGCACACCGTCCGCATCCATCTCGCGGGCAATCTCGACATTGTCATTGACAAGGAACGGCACGCCGCGCTCACGGCAGAGTGCCTGCAGCTCCTTTGCCTCCGCGAGGAAGTTTGCTTCATCAAGGGTCTTTTCCCGCAGCTGCACCATCGTGACGCCGCCGTCCAGACTCTCGCGCACGACATCGACCAGCCGGCGGCCGTCCAGCCAGTGGCGGTCGGTGACAGCGTAGAGCAGCAGGTCCTTTTTATCGCAGTTCATACCGTGCGCCCCCGTTCAGCGTCTCGCCGTCCATATTGTAGATGGCGTCAATGATGCGGTTGCGGTAGGTGGAGTTGCCGTCACCCTCGGCCATACGGCTCCAGCCGATCTCACCGGCCAGACCCATGGCGCAGACAGCGGCAGCGGCAGCCTCCAGCCGGTTGTCGGGGTTGGCTACAACAAAGGCTGTCATCATGCCGGAGAGCTGGCAGCCCGTGCCGGTGATTTTGCCCATCTCGGGGCGGCCGTTGCGGATGACATAGCAGCTCTTGCCGTCACTGACAAGATCAATCGCGCCGGTCACGGCCACGATGGCGCCGCTCTTGGCGGCAAAATCCTTGACGAACTTTACAGCATTGTCAAGATTTTCCTCCGTCACCGCGTCAGCTACATCGGCATCAACGCCCTTGGTAGTGCCGCTGCCCAGCGCCAGCGTCTTGATCTCCGAGATATTGCCGCGGATGACGGTGAAGCGGATCTTCTCCATCAGCTCCACAGCGGTGTTGGTGCGCAGCGCAGAGGCACCCGCGCCCACGGGGTCAAGCAGGACCACATGGTCCAGCTCGTTCGCTTTTTTGCCGGCGCGGAACATCCCCTCGATGCTGCGCTGGTTCAGTGTACCGATGTTGATGTTCAGGCCGCCGCAGATGGCGGTGATGTCCTCGACATCCTCCGGCTCATCGGACATGATGGGGCTGCCGCCGCAGGCCAGCAGAATGTTGGCCACATCATTGACAGTGACATAGTTTGTGATATTGTGGACCAGAGGCACGCCTTTACGCACATTTTCGATGCAGGTACCCAGCATACAAAAGCACTCCTTTGTAAATAAAAATGCGGACATGCCCGCAGAGGCACATCCGCATCAAGACGCAAAAAAGCGCAGAAACGACTATTTCCCTACGTTGGCATTATCCAAATCAGGTTACGGGTCAGGGCAATACAGCCCACTCTCAGCCTGCTTTGCGCAAGCTCCCCATTTCTGTACAGTTTTTACAGTAGCACACTATTCTGTTTTTTGCAAGCTAGTTGTCTGATTTTTTTGTATTTTTTTGCAGAAATCCTCTGCCGCCCCGCCAAAGCGGGTCAAACAGATGGCTCCTTCTTTTGGCGCATCGGTATCAGGACCCGCAGCTCAAACCAGCCGTCATGGGTGGTGATGGTGGCCGTGCCGCCGTACTTGGCGGCCGTGTTCTGGATGCTCTTGACGCCGAAGCCGTGGTAGCGCCCGTCCGCTTTGGTCGTTACAGGCAGGCCGTTTTCAAACTGCAGCTCGCCGTCATAGCAGTTTTCAATGCGGATGGCTGCAAAGCCCTTTTGCCGCGCCACACTCAGATGGATCAGCCGCCGCTCCGGGTCAGCGACCTTGGCTGTACCCTCGATGGCGTTATCCAGCGCATTGCCGAACAGGTTGCTGATATCCATCACATCCATAAAGTCGAGTGCCGCACCGTCCGCGACCACCGTCAGCTGGATATTCTGGGCACGGCAGGTCAGGCTTTTGCCGGTCAGCACCGTGTCCAGCACCTTGTTGCCGGTGTCGTTCTGGGCTTCGTAGGCCTTGATCTCCTGCTCCATCCGGTCCAGAACGGCGTTGCGCTCCTCCCCGCTCTCCGACCGCAGCACCGCGATCTGGTGCTTCAGGTCGTGGTATTTCTGGTTGATCAGATCAACGCTCTCCTGCTTGGCCTTATAGTTCTCATACTGCAGATGCAGCATATTGCGCAGGGCATCGGCCTCCCGCTGGGTGGAAAGATCGCACAGCTGCGATTGATAGGCAAACAGCAGCGCGACACCCCCGAAGTAAACGACCGAGCGCATGGTGTAGATTTCCATCGTACCGCGGGCCGAAAAGGGCGTTTTAAGTGTTGTATAGCTGATGCTGCTCAGGATATAGATTGCTGCCGCCAGACCGGCCGCGATAGTCGCCGTGCGGGGGTGGATGTCAAGCTGGGCGCTGCCGATGTTTCCACCGTCCTCGACCAGCCACATCAGCCCGAAGATCAGCCCGAACCCCGCCGCAATAAAAAGCACCAGCGCCGGCAGACCCTGAAGCAGCGGGTTATCTTTGGCAAAGTAGACATACATCTGCCATATCAATGATGCCGCAAAACCGGCCAGTATAAAGGCGCGCGTACAGAAAAACACGATCTGCCATCGGTCGGCGCGGGTCGCCGCCGCCATAAAGAGCAGCATAAGCGCCACCGACACGGCGTACAGCACATTGAACCGCCAGCCGTCAAAGCCGTCTGTTGCAACCAGATAGACCACCAGCACGGCGAACGCCCCTGCATAGAGCGCTGCCCGCCTTGCACCGCCGCAGCGCGGCGGCAGAAACCGCAGATACAAAAGGCAGGCCAGCCAGTCAGCCGCCGCTGTGACCAGACGGGGAATGTCCATCTCATAGTATGGGATATTCAACGGCATATCCTCACCCCGCCCCGTTTATATAGTCATTCAGCGCGTCCAAAAATGCCTTGCGCCGCGCCCGGGCGATGGGTACGCGCTCCCCATGGACCACGGCATCCTCGCCATCCATGCAGTCCACATGCTCAAGGTTGACAAGGCAGCCCTTGTTGACCCGGAAAAAGCTGTCCTGCGCAAGCCTTGTCTCCGTCTCTGCCATCGAGCCGGACGCCGTCAGCGCCCCCTCCGCCGTATGGAAAACGAGGTCATGACCGCAGCTTTCCACCCAGTAAAGCGCGGCTGTGTCGATTTTATGGGCCGTGCCGCGGGCGTTGATCTGCAGGTAGTGCCGTGCCCGGCGCGCTGTGCGCTCGATGGCGCGGCTCAGCCGCTGGCTGAACGCATAGTAGGAAACCGGCTTCAGCACATAGTCCAGCGCATCCACCGCATAGCCCTTGATGGCATACTGAGGCGAGTTTGTGATGAAGATGATGATGACCTCGGTGTCTTTTTTGCGGATCTCCTCGGCGGCCATCATGCCGTCCATGAATTTCATCTCAATATCCATCAGGATAATGTCGTAAACCGCCTTGTAGCCAAGCGCGATCTCATCACCATCGGAAAATTCCGTAACAGTAAACTTTTCACCCGAGGCGGCACTGTATTTATCAATATACTCCCGCAGCTGGCTGCGGTACAGCGTGTCATCCTCCACCAGCGCCAAACGGATCATATCGGTCACTTCCTCACAGAGCAGATTGCATCGGTTCCTATCCCTATACAGTAACTCTATTTTATGAGACAGGCACACAAAAGTCAATCTGCGTTTGGGAAATCATGCCGGGGCTTATCGGATCAGCGCTACCGCCACATCATTCACATTTGTTCCGGTCGGGCCGGTAAAAAGCAGACCGTCCACGGCCTTGAGCGCCGTGTAAGAGTCGTTGTTGTTCAGAACCGAAAAGGGGTCCAGCCCTGCCGCACGCAGCGCCGCCAGCGTATCACCGTCCGCATAGCCGCCGGCGGCATCCGTCGGCCCGTCCGTGCCGTCTGACCCGACACTGAAAACCGCCGCATCCAGCCCCGCTATACCGGCTGCAGCCGCCAGAGCCAGCTCCTGATTGCGCCCGCCGCGTCCGTTCCCGATGACCTTTACCACAGTCTCTCCACCGGCCAGATAAGCCAGCGGCCGGGCCTGGCTGCGGTGGGTGCGCACAATATCCGCAAGGAATACACCCGCCTCCCGCGCCTGACAGCTCAGCTGATCCGTCAAAAGGATCGGCTCATACCCGAGCGACCTTGCTGCAGCCGCAGCTGCCGCACAAAGCTCTCTCACACTGCCGGTGATCCGCGCCTCCACATTGTCCAGATGCTTCGGCGTTTCACGCTGCAGACAGGCGCGCGCTTTCCCGGACAGCTGCAGCCCGTACTTTTTTGCGACCTCCTGCGCATCCCTGCGGGTTGACGAATCCGCACAGGCCGGGCCGCTGGCGATCATATCGAGCGGATCGCCCAGAATATCACTCAGCACGATGCAAAGCACCTGCGCCGGGGCGCAGGTCTGTGCAAAGCGGCCGCCCTTCACGGCAGACAGCCGCTTGCGAATGGTATTGATCTCGACAATATCCGCCCCGCAGGCAAGAAGCTGACCTGTGATGTCCTGCAATTCAGACAGCGGTACCAGCGGCTGTTCAAGCAGGGCACTGCCCCCGCCGGAGAGCAGAAACACGACCGTATCCTGCGCACCGAGATCGCGCACAAGCGCAAGCGCCGCCCTCGTTCCCCGGCAGGAGCCCTCATCCGGAATGGGATGCCCGCCCTCAAAGCATGCAATGCCCGCCAGCGGTCCCCTGCTGTGGCCGTACTTTGTGATGACAACGCCGCGCCGGATGCGCCCGCCAAGGCAGGACACCGCAGCATGGGCCATCTGCCATGCCGCCTTGCCCGCCGCGACCAGATACACCCCGCCGGTGCCGAAGTCATAGCTTTCCAGCGCACGGATGACGGCCACATCCGGCAGCACGGTGTGGATACCCGCCGATACGATTTTTTCAGCATCCTCACGCAGCAGCTGATTCATGACCGATTTTCCTCCCTTTTTCTGCCTTCTCCCGGCTTTTGCTACCATTATACGGCAGTTCCCGCGCACAGGCAACAAAAAGCGCATTTTCACCGCAGAAAATGCAGGTCAAAGAATCACTTTCTTGGCCTATTTTAATGTGTAGGGGCGAGCATTGGTCACCCGTGGCCGTGTACGGCAAAAGAAAAGTGCCCGGGCGGATATGGAATCCGCCCCTACGGCGTAGGGGTCGGCGTCCTCG
>OGYJ01002542.1_pt1 | contig 12121 bp, 14 predicted proteins | sample 1576531 | NCBI WGS metagenome assembly OGYJ01 (sample SAMEA3541574, study PRJEB24748) | human gut metagenome | biome: human gut; feature: human-associated habitat; material: faeces | place: China | collected 2012 | reverse complement strand
GCAATAAAAAAAGTGCCTGTGACACTGTGAATGCCACAAGCACAAAGAACAATAAACCTGATTCAATTATATCCTCTGCAACAGAAAAAATCAAGTTGTGCAACGAAAAAAATCTTAAAGACCATAAATCTAAAGCAATTCTTGAGCCGGTAAAGAAAATGCTCTGCGAATTTTCGGCGCAGAACGAGGAATTTGCAAGAGCCGTTACGGCTGCAGAAAACCTTGAAAACCTGATTGATGAAGTGGGAAAAAAACTTCCCGCTGCAGTTTCCGACCTTGATGTGTATCAGCAGATTGTCGGTAAGATTTTCCCCGGAGCAAAGGTTACTTTCACAATGCAGATACATATGTCTGAATACGAACTTGAAGAACCTAATGTCGCAGAGCAGAAAACAGATCCTGTTACTCTTGACCTCGGCAATCTTATAGATTGGTAGGTGTCGGACAGATATGATTAAAAATCCTGAATATCTGCTCGAGAATATTCCTGATATTACAAGTGAAAACGAAGAGCAAATAGTGCCGTATTTTCCACAATATGCCTTTTATGAAAATAAAAGTAAAAGAACCTGCGACTATTTCTGTACAAGCTGTCAAAGCTGGCATATCGGCGAACAGCGCCGATTTTGTCACAATCTGGAATTTGTCTGCGGTCATTGCAAGAAAAGCGTAAAAGCAAAAGCCCTGCACTACGGCAGAAAGAAACTTGAAAGAAGTCGCAAGTTTGGGCTTTGCTTTGCTCAAAACGGCAGACTGTACATCAGATTTGTAACGGTTTATCAGGAATTTTCGGAAGATATTTACAATGAAAATCCTGTCGAAATGATGCCCCGATATACTTTTTCGGATGAATATCTTTATGTATATGAACAGCACGCAATGCAAAGATTTGCATATACCTGGTACGATAAATCATTTCATCCGCTGAAGACAGACGGAATTATTCCTTCTGCTTCACAGGGCTTAGCGTGGTATTGGGGTCCGTCAGAAAAAACCTTGTATTCAGGCTGGGGCTCAACCGTACTTTTAAATCTCGATGCAATAACCGATACGGATCTCAGATATTCGTGTGCGGATGAGCTTTCAAACAGATATACGGTTCAAGGGATTCTCAAATGGCTGAACATATATGTAAGGCACAATAATGCAGAATACCTGATTAAAGGCGGTTTTGAGCATATTGCAGAGCTTTTGATTGACAGCAAACTTTCACTCAATAAAATTCATTGGAAAGAAACCAATCTGCTTAAAATGCTCGGATGTCGTAAGGAGGATATGCACTTTTTCGCAGATTATGATTCCAGTGCAATTGAACTTTACCGCAGTGTGATAAAGGAAGAACCGACCATTCATATGGCAAGCGAGTTCATAAGCAAGCTGTCAAAGCTCGGTACTTATGCTGTAGATGAACTTCACAAAAATAACCTTACATACAGACAGATTCTGAAGTACGGCAAAAACAATCGGAGAGTAATGCTGTGGAAGGATTATCTTGATAACTGCCAAAAACTTCCCGAGGGTATCGAAGAAATAATGCCGGCTCATCTTGAAGAGGCCCACGACAGAACGCTTGAAAAGGTTGCTTTCTATGCAAACAAAGAAGAAACGGAGCAGATTGCAAAAATGGCAAAGACACTTTCTCCGTTGCTGATGAGCACAGACAGCCTTATAATGCTTGCCCAAAAAAGCGGTGAAGAAATAATAGCAGAGGGCAGAATATTACAGCATTGCGTCGGCGGATATGTAAGACGGCACGCAAGAGGTGACACGATAATACTTTTCATTCGTCATAAAGATAAACCGAAAATCCCATTTTTTACGATTGAAGTAAATCCCGAAACATTGGAAATAATGCAGTGTCACGGTTACAAAAATGAGCGTGACAGCGGATTTAAAAAGCCGGATGAAATCAAGAAATTTGAAAAGCAATACGCTGAATTTTTGGAGGATATAAAAAATGTCAGAAATAACAGTAAGCGAACAGCATAAGCAGGCAATTGAACTGCATCAGAAGATAATTGTCAGCGCAAACCTTGCACAGCAGAATATATGGGATATGTGCAACGGACTTAAAACAATGCGTGACAACAAGCTGTATAAGGAGCTTGGATATCAGAACTTTGAGGACTACTGCGAGAATGAAGTAGGTATGAAACGCAGAAATGTTTATAACTATATTTCTATTGTAGAAAAAATAAACGCTGAAAATGTGCAATCGATTGCACAAATTGGAATGACAAAACTTGCTCTTCTTGCCACCATAAGCGAACCCGAACAGGCTGAAATCGCCGAAAAGCTTGACCTTGAAAGCACAACGGTTAAGCAGTTAAAAGCCGAGATTGACAAGCTGAAAAGTGAAAAGCACGAAAGCCAGAGCAAGCTCTCCACAGCAGAAAAGCAGCGGCTTGACGCTGAAAACAGGCTTAAAGGTGTCAGAGAACACAATTCACTTCTTGAACAACAGCTCAGGTCGGAGCGAGGGAAAAACAAGGATCTTACATCAAAGGTTGAAGAACTTGAAAGCCGTCCTATTGAGGTTGCCGTTGCAGAGCCGAGCGACAATGAACGCAGACTCAATGAAACAATTAAGGCTTTGGAGAGGGAGAACATTAAACATTATGACGAACTCGAAGAAGAATACCGCAACAACGAAAAAATCGTCAGAAAACAGCTTGAGGACGAAAAGCAGGAGGCTCTTCGCAAACAGAAAGAGGAGTATGAAGAAAGGCTGAAAAATGTTCAGACTGCCGACGGTTCATCAGATGACAAGGATGTTTTCAAGGCTTATTTTTCAATCGCATATGACAGCTTTAATCGTATGCTTGAATTTGCAAAGCAGTCACAGGATAAGGAATTTTTCAAAGGCAAGGTTGAACATCTTATCAATGCACTTGCCGTACAGAACACAAATCTTTAAGGAGAAACGAAAATGAAACTTTATGAGCTTACCGAGATGTTCTCGGATTTATTCAGTCAGTACGATGCAATCAGTGAATGGGAACCCGACACAAACGCAGACGGAATGCCGATTGATGATGACGGCAATATCATCGCCAATGTGGACGCATACAAGAATAAAATGTTGTCAGCGTGGTTTGATACTCTCACGGGCATTGAGGGCGAATTTGACGAAAAAGCCGAGAGCATTGCAATCTACTACAAACAGCTTCTTGCCGAGGCTAAAATGCTTAAAGCCGAAAAGGCGGCAATTGCAAAAAGACAGTCACAAAAAGAAAAACAGGCGGAGAGTCTTAAAACCTATCTGTTTAAGTCAATGCAGGCACTTGGTAGACAGAAGATTGATATGCCGAGAGCGGTTATGTCGCTTAAAAAGAACGCTCCGAGCCTTGTTGTTGATGATGAAATTTCATTTATTGAGTGGGCGGAGGAACACAATCTTGACCACCTTTTGAAGTACAGTATGCCCGAAGTGAAAAAGAATGATGTCAAGGCTCTTTGCAAAAAAGGCGAAGAAATTCCCTTCGTCCATATGGAATCAAAGCAGTCATTAAGTATTAAGTGAGGTGTTACAAATGATTGATTTTTCAGAGGTAACAAGAGCAAAGTCAAAGGCACGAATTGCCGTAACAGGTCCGTCAGGCAGCGGAAAAACATTGTCAAGTCTGTATCTTGCATATGGCATTACAGGCGACTGGTCAAAGGTTGCTTTGATTGATACAGAACACGAAAGAGGTCGCTTTTACGCAAACAGGACAGACCTTAATACAGGCAAATTTCTTTATGCCTCAATGACGCCGCCATATACACCCGATAAATATATTGAATATGTGAAATCGGCGGCGGATATTGTCGGTTCTGACGGTGCAATTGTTGTTGACAGCTTTTCCCATTGTTGGGATAACGAGGGCGGTGTTCTTGATATAAAATCGCAGATTGCTCAACAGCGTGGCAAGAACGATTATACCGCTTGGGATGAAGCAGGTAAAATTCAGAACAACCTTGTAAATACAATTCTTTCGGTTGATTGCCACACAATTATTACAATGCGTGCCAAAATGGCTTATGCAATGGAAGTAAATGACAGAGGAAAAACCGTGCCTGTAAAAATCGGACTTGCCCCTGTTCAGAGGGAAAACACGGAATATGAATTTGATATGTGTTTTCAGCTTGACCGTACTCACAATGCAAGTCTTTCAAAAGATACGACTTTTCTTGACAATTGGACGGGCATAATTACTCCCGAACTCGGTAAACAGCTTGGAGAATGGCTCTCAAAGGGTGTCGAACTTCCGAGATGTTCCGATTGCGGAGATGTAATTATGGCATACGGCAAACGCACAGTTAAACAGATCATTGACGGCACAACAAAAAATTACGGCAGACAGCTCTGTATGCAGTGTGTTGCAAAGCTGATAAAGCAGAAGAAACAGGAAAAGCAGAGAGAGGGTGCAGACAATGCAACTTCGACCGTATCAGAATGACCTTGTTGAACAGGTAAGACAGGCTTGGCGAGAGGGTTACAAAGCCCCTTGCATAGTCCTTGGGTGCGGCGGCGGAAAGTCCTGCATTGTCGCAGAAATTGCAAGACGAACAACTTGGAACGGAAAACGGGTGCTGTTCCTTGTTCACAGGAGAGAGCTTGTTGACCAAATATTCAGAACCTTTGTCCGCTGGGGTGTGCTTATGGATTTGTGCCAAATCGGTATGGTGCAGACCTTTACACGAAGGTTGAAGAAACTGCCTAAGCCTGCACTTATCATCACAGACGAAAATCATCACAGCCTTGCACAAAGTTACAAGCGTATCTACGAATATTTTTCGGATGTTCCGAGGGTTGGCGTCACCGCAACACCTGTCCGCTTAAACGGTGACGGTTTGGGTGATGTAAACGATAAGCTGATTGTCGGAGTTAGTACAAAATGGCTCATTGAGCATAACTGCCTTGCCCCGTATGATTACTATGCGCCGAGCGTTGCCGACCTTACGGGACTGCATACAAAAATGGGCGAGTATGTCACAGCCGATATCGAAAAGGCAATGATAAAAAACACCGTGTTCGGTGATGTTATCAAATACTACAAACAGCTTGCAGACGGTAAAAAAGCCGTCTGTTACTGTTCATCGGTCAAACACAGTCTTGCAACGGCGAAGGTATTCCGTGACGCAGGAATTTCAGCCGAGCATATTGACGGAGCAACTCCAAAGGCACAGAGAGAACAGATTATAGCCGATTTCAGAAACGGCAAAATTACAATCCTCTGCAATGTGGATTTGATTTCAGAGGGCTTTGATGTTCCTGACTGCGAATGCACAATTCTGCTCCGACCTACTCACAGCCTTACGCTTTACATTCAGCAGTCAATGCGATGTATGCGCTATAAGCCAAACAAAAGGGCTGTAATTATTGACCATGTCGGTAACTATGCAAGGCACGGAATGCCTGATGACGACCGAGAATGGACGCTTGAAAAACGCAAAAAGCAGAGTGTCAAAAAGGTTGAAAAGGAGCAGAAGGAAAAGGTCAGACAATGTCCCGAATGTTTCTTTACATTTTCAGCACCGCCGGCAGGGCAGAAAGCCGTGTGTCCGCATTGCGGTTATGTATTCCCGACAGCCGAAAGGACCGTTGAAACCGATACCACCGCAAAGCTTATTAAGGTTGAGGGATTCAAGCTTGATTTCAGCACACCCGACGATTGCCACAGCTATGCGGACTTGCTTGCATACGCAAAAAGCCACGGCTACAAAACAGGCTGGGCATATTTTCAGGCACGAAAGAGAGGTATGATAGCTTGACAGAAGAACACGCAATTCAGAACAAAATCCGTATTGCAATTGCACCGTACTGCGATATTTTCCGTATAAATGTAGGTGCAGGCTTTACAAAGGACGGAAGATATTTCAACACGGGAGTTCCGCCCGGATTTTCGGATTTATTCGGTGTCAGAAAATCAGACGGCAGGGCGGTTTTTATCGAGGTTAAAACTCCCAAAGGTAAACCAACCGAAAAACAGCAGAAATTTATAAATATGATGAAACTCAACGGTGCTGTTGCAGGAGTATGCAGAAGTGCCGATGAGGCGATAGAGTTAATAACAAAGGAGTAAAATTATGGGATTTAAAGCAAATTGGAGCGAGGCGGCACAGCCTGATTCACTCAAGCCCGAGGGCGATTATGAGTGTCTTATAGCAAAGGCAGAGGAGCGTGACTACACTAATTCAAAAGGCGAGGAAAAAACCTGCCTGAACATTTCGTTCGTTATCCGAAACGATGTTGAGCAGGGGTACAAAAACGGTTATATCTTCCATACCTTGTGGAAACGCAGAGAACCGACCGAGAACGATATGCAGGTAAACGGATACGGCTTTAATCAGGTTATGGCTCTCGGCAAGGCGGCAGGACTTCCCGACGGCAAGGACTATGACAGCCTTGAACAGTTCCTCGGTGAGCTTGTGAAAAAGCCTGTTCGTGCAACCGTTAAGCACGAAGAATACAACGGTAAAATGCAAGAGCGAGTAAGCTGGCTCAATCTGACTAAGTATCCGACAGTAAAGCATACCTTCAAACAGTCGCAGAACGGCACGGCAACAGCCTATGCACAGCCACAGCAGAGTTATACGTCTGCTCAGCCTGCAAATCAGGGCTTTGTTGATATGCCGATTGACGATGATTTGCCGTTCTGATTTTAAAAAATTTTCTTCGGGAATTGCATAAAACAATGCAATTTTCACCGTATTTATACCCATATATGGAGGTGAAAAAATGGGCTTTACAAATTTAAACCCCAATAAAAATAAATATTTTGCAGTTCCCGAGGAATTGAAAGGTTATAAAAACTGGGTGTGCTGGCAGTCATATCCAGATCCGAAATCGCACAGCGGAATTTCAAAGAAACCGATAAATCCAAGAACGGGTGGCTTTGCAATGCCGAATAACTCGGACACTTGGTCAGACTTTGAAACAGCAGTCAGAGAATCCGTCAAATATTCAGGCATAGGCTTTATGTTCTCAAATTCACCGTTCTTCGGTGTTGACCTTGATGATATGCCAAACGATATTGAGGACTACAAAAACGGCGGAGCTGACAACATAATCAGCGAGTTTGTGAACACTTTGCAGAGTTATACCGAGTTTTCTCAGAGCAAAACAGGCGTTCACATAATCTGTAAGGGAACTCTTCCCGAGGGCAGAAGAAAGGCTAAGAATGATTCGGGCGGCTTTGAAATGTACGAAAACGGCAGATTTTTCGTTGTGACAGGCGATTACTGCTCTGCATATGCGTACATAAACGATTGCACCGAAAGCATAAAGCCGTTACATTCAAAATATCTCGGCAAGGCAACAGAGCCACAGCCTAAGATCCGTAACATTGAGGTTAATCTCAATACGGTTGAGGATATCGTAAGGGCTGCCTGCAATGCCAAAAACGGCAATCTTTTCAGAGCCTTATACAGCGGTGACTTTTCGGCTTATGCGTCACAGAGCGAGGCTGATATGGCATTCTGCAATATGCTTGCGTTTTGGTGCGGTTGCGATACCGACAAGATGGATTCGATTTTCAGACAATCAGGTTTAATGCGTGATAAGTGGGACAGAAAGCAGTCCGGTACAACCTACGGCATTATAACCCTGCAAAAGGCTGTGTCGGGCTGTACGCAGACCTATAACCCAAAACAGCATAACGATTACTCAATTTCAATCGGTGACGGCAAGGCTGTTCAAGCGGTTGATGAAGAAAAAATGCGTGCCTACACCTTTGATGATATGGGCAACGCAGATAGGTTTGTTGATTTATTCGGCGATAGCGTAAGGTATTGTTACACCGAGAAAAAATGGTACTACTACAATTCTATGAAGTGGTGTGTTGATAATATCGGAGTTGTGTTAAGAATGGCAGACAAGAGCGTTGAGGCTATGAAAGCCGAGGCAAAGCTATACTTGCAGACTGATGAGGAAAGCGGCGGAGATATGTCGAAAGCATTTGAAAAGCATATGAAAGCAAGCCGTTCCAACAAGTCAAAAAAAGCAATGCTCAACGAGATTGAACACCATATCCCCGTGCTTCCGGCACAAATGGATAAATACCGCATGGCATTAAATACCCCAAGCGGAATAATCAACCTTAAAAACGGCGAAGTGAGGGCGCATAATCCCGAATATTATTTCACAAAGATTACTTCGGTTGACTGTTCTCAAACGGCAGAGTGTCCCCGTTGGCTTGCATTTCTTGATGATATTTTTGCAGGCGATAAGGAGCTTATTCGCTACATTCAAAAGGCGGTCGGTTACAGCCTGACAGGATCAACGGCTGAACAATGTGCATTCTTCCTTTACGGCACGGGACGAAATGGCAAGAGTACATTCATTGATGTTATCCGTGATGTATTCGGCGATTATGCCGCAAACATTCAGCCTGAAACAATTATGGTAAGAAACTCTCAGAGTAGTGCCATAAACAGCGACATTGCACGATTAAAGGGAGCAAGGCTCGTTACCTCTGTTGAGCCGAACGAGGGCGTAAGGCTCAATGAGGGACTTCTCAAACAGCTTACGGGGGATGATACCGTAACGGCAAGAAAGCTGTACAGTGAAGAGTTTGAGTTCAAGCCCGAGTTCAAGCTGTGGATGGCGACAAACCATAAACCGATTATCAGAGGTACTGACACGGGCATATGGCGAAGAATACATATGATACCGTTCAATGTTCAGATTCCCGAGGATAAGGTTGATAAGAACCTTACGCATAAGCTCAAGGCAGAAATGACCGCAATTTTTAAATGGTGCATTGACGGCTGTATTCTGTGGCAGAAAGAGGGCTTAAAAATGCCGTCTGCCGTTCTTCAGACCGTGAGAGAGTACAGGCGGGAAATGGATGTTATTTCCGCATTTATCGAGGACAAATGTGTGTTAGAGGGTTCGGTGCAGGCAAGTACGCTCTATGCCGCCTATACAAGCTGGGCAGAGAGCAACAACGAGTATCGTATGTCAAATACCAAGTTCAGCACCGAGCTTGCCAAACGATTTGAAAAGGTAAGAGGCAAAAACTATAACTTTTTCAACGGCATTTCACTTTTTAAAGAATGTTGAGGTGGAGGGTGGTGGAGGGTTTGACGGTTTTTCTAACCTTTCGTATAAGAAAAATAAACTAATATTATATATATAGAAAGGGTTCTTTAAAATAGCCCCAAACCTTCCACTACCCTCCGAAAGAGGTATATTATGAAAAAATATGATTTCAGCAATCCACAGGTATTTGAACAGCTTGAAGATAAGGCGATTGACGGTCAGCTTGATTATTCAAGCTTTCCTCCGCCCGAGTATAAATACTTTTCAAGGCTTGCAAAGGTAGGCTACAACAACCGTCATAAAGGCTGGGACATAAACATCTGCCTTGAATGGCAGGACAAGCTCAGAACGGAGTATAAGCGTGACAGAAACGATGCAGACGAATACCGTATGCTCTCACAAAGAATTATGGATAATGTTACGAAAAGCGCCGACTTCGTCCGTAAGATGTATCAGTCCCAAACCAACGAGCAAACTGTAATCAATGCCCTCCAAGCCTTGGAATGCCTAACCAACGAAAACGGCTTAACCAAAAGAATAACCGAAAAATTAAAGGAGAGTGATAGAAATGAAACTCAGACAGGAAATCAATAACACCCGTGATATGATTGACGGTGAACTCAATCGCATTATGGTCACAGATGATATAGAAGAGATAAGAGGGTTGACATATTATTTATTTTGTAACATAAATAATCTTATCTGCAAGAATCAACAAAGAATTGCCAAATCGTTGAGAGGTGAAGAAAATGATTGACTGTTCAAAAACAGAGAATTATTTCGCTGAAAAGCGAAGGATGACGAAAAGAACAAAGAATGGAATATGCAAAACTAAGTGTAGTGACTGTCCTTTGTGCAGTGAAAACAATGGAATATCCGAAAATTTGTCGTGTACAAATTTTGAGATGCATTATCCCGAAAAAGCTATTGAAATCATCCAAAAGTGGAGTAATGAACACCCACAGAAAACATATTTAACAGAACTGTTGAAAAACTATCCGAATGCTAAGCTTGGTGAAAATGGCGTGCCTATGAATATGTGTCCGTCGATACTTGGGCTTCAAGACCTTGAAAACTGCGGTGAAATAAGTTGCGTTGAATGTTGGAATCAGCCAGTTAAGGAGAGTGAGAAAAATGGCTAAATTAAAAATTCGTGAGATATGCGGTGATTATGCGTTAGATATACCGTTCGCAGACGGTAGTGTAAACACGATATACTTTAATTCAAAACGAAATGCCGAAACAGTTAAGCATATTATCGAAGTTGATGATAGTAAACCTAATAATGCTACGGTGTGTGAAATGGAAGAGATTAAACACGGAAAGTGGGAATACGACAGCGGGGATGTCGGCTATACAAATTATTTATGTTCTGAGTGTGGCAACTTTCTCACTTTTTACGAGGACATTGATTTGTATCCATATTGCCCTTACTGTGGGGTAAAAATGGATAAGGAGTAAACGAAGATGACAAATTTTGAAAAAATAAAATCGATGAACAAAGAGCAGATGACAGATTTTATATTTCACGCATTATACGATGATATTTGCGATTACTGCGAAAAATGCGGTAATCCTTGCAACGGAGATGAAGATTGTCTTGAAAATGAAGAAATTATTAGAAAATGGCTTGAAAGTGAGGTAGATATGGATTGACAGCGAGAGAGATTAAGGATATTAACAGAGAGATTTCACGGCTGAGGGCGAAAATGGCACGGATTCAGGCTGAGGCGGACAACACGGCGGTGACGCTGGGTGAACGAATTATTCCGTCAGGTCAGACATCCGACAGGGTGGGCAATGCGGTGGTGCAGATTGCAGATATTCAAAGGGATATTCAGAACCTTGAAATTCGCCGAAACTCGGCTCTGAACAGCCTCTCACGGGAGAATTTTGTGGAAAACTGCCTGTTTATGCACCTCGGCTTAAAATACAGCTGGGCGAAGATTGCAGTCGATACAGGCGGAATCAATACCCCCGACAACATAAGAAAAATGTGCAACCGCCACCATTGGTAAATTTGTCCGTTTTTCCGTTTTAGGTGCGGTATAATGTAAACTGAAGAAAGCAACAAAACGACATAGGCATTTATGTCCCCCTAAAAAATCGCACAGACCGCTCTCGTTTGAGGGCGGTTTTGTGTTGTGAGGGAAAATCAGATAAAAGAGGTGAGGTGATTGCCCAATGAGAAAAATTTAATACCGTTTACATCTGACCAAAGCCGTGATGAAGCCGTGAAAAACGGAGCAAAGGGCGGTAAGGCTTCGGGTAAGTCACGCCGCCGTAAAAAGAGTATGAAACAGGTTATGGATATGTTACTTTCGTTGCCTGCCAACACTCCTGCCGACTGGGAAATGCTTATTGATATGGGAATTAATGTTGATGAGATTGACGAAGATTTGGTCAATAATTTGCTCGTTGTAAATGCGGCACTTCTCAAAAAGGCTAAAACAGGTGATGTTAATTCCATTAAAGAATTAAGAAATATTATCCGTGACAATGTTTTTGAAAATCATAAAATCAAGCTCGACAATGCCTATCTCGACATTGAACGCAAAAAGGCTGAACCGCCAAAGAGTGACGGTTCGGAGTACAAAGGAATACCGGCTAATATGGTTGCACCGTCGTTTTCGTCGGTGCTTTTTGATATTGAGGGTAAAGAACATTCGGAATATGTTTTCCCCGGCGGAAGAGGTTCAACAAAATCGTCTTTCGTCAGTCTGAATGTTATTGATTTGCTTATGAAGAACGAGGATATGCACGCCTGTATTTTTCGTCAGGTAGCCGACACTCTGCGCAGTTCGGTGTATCAGCAGATTTTGTGGTCAATCTCTGCTCTCGGTCTTGAAAGCGAGTTTAACTGCACCGTGTCACCTCTCGAAATCACGAGGGTAAGCACAGGACAGAAAATATACTTCCGTGGAGCAGATGATCCGGGCAAGATTAAATCAATCAAAGTACCGTTCGGCTATATCGGCGTTGTGTGGCTTGAAGAACTTGACCAGTTCACGGGCGAGGAGGCTGTCAGAAAGATTGAACAGTCGGTGATTCGCGGCGGTGACACGGCTTTTAACTTTAAATCGTTCAACCCTC
>OGYJ01002531.1_pt1 | contig 12178 bp, 13 predicted proteins | sample 1576531 | NCBI WGS metagenome assembly OGYJ01 (sample SAMEA3541574, study PRJEB24748) | human gut metagenome | biome: human gut; feature: human-associated habitat; material: faeces | place: China | collected 2012 | reverse complement strand
CATGGCCCGCTGTTTCCGGTAAGAGATATTGGTATACCGGTTTCCGTATTTATCCTGGAACAAAAGCACCGGATGACTGGATGCAGAAACGATTCATGGACTGGCGGTTTTTAGATGCGAAATAGAACTTGACTTACTTTATTATACCTTATTAAAAAGCTCCTCACCTTAAAATAGTGAGGAGCTTTTTGACTTCAATAAGGAATTACTATCACTTTTAGATTTCTACTTTTTTGATACGAAACAAGCTTTTAGAAGAAGCAGCTACTTTGTTAGATAAACTTAGTAAAGATATGGTGTTTTCCAGAGATTCAGCTTTGTGCCTATGCCATGCTCCATTGCATATTCATAGACATCATGTCCCCACGCAACATCCTCGACGGGCATTCCGCCTACGGAATAAAGAATGATCTGGTCATCACGTTCTCTTCCTGGAAGTTTTCCATTCAAAATTGCACCTAGATCATGAATTCTGGATTTCTCCATTTTACCTTCATGAGCAAGATCCATGAACTTAGATCCAAGAATATATATCATATCAAAGGTTGGATATGGATATTCCTCAGCCCATGCTTCATACAGTTTGACAAATCCAATCCGTCACAATCATTGTCCTGACTTTCAAACAATTCTTTCAGCGCGTTGATTTTGTCCTGCGCTTTTGTTTTCAGTTCATTCAGTCTCATGCCGACTTCTTTTTTCTGATCGGCAGCTACATTACGGAAATCTGCCATTAAGTCGTTAATGGCTCCCTTCTTACTTAGGTATTTGATGCGGAGAGCTTCGAGTTCTTCGGCATTGGAGGCGTGTAAGGCTTCCACCTCTTTCAGAAGTTGTTCAATCTTAGCTATCATATTTTTGATGTATTGTTATTCAGTTTCTTAGTAAAAACCGTGCAAAGATATAATTTTATCACGAACCATCGAAATAATTTGTATCTTTGTTGCCGATATGTACCGAAAATCCGGCAACTTATGAAAAAGATTGTTTTCTGTCTTCTGCTTTTAACCTTTTCTTTTCGCCTTGCGGCCCAGATTGACTATTTGGAGCCGGTGAAACCTTTTTCCACTTATACAGGCGAGTTAGGCGAATATTATCGTAGTGTGTTTTCTTTACTTAATACGGGCTTCCAGAAACAGCCTTATGCGCGTTTTGCAGCTATCCCTTCCTTTTCGCCGGAGTATGCAATGTCGGTAGAGAAGAGGAATGGACGTTATACCCTGGTTTCGAACACATTATCGCGTACTTATTGGCAGGCAGAGAAGGGGACGGTGACGGTGGATACTAAATCGGTTGTCATTAGTGCTTCCCTATATCAGTCTTTAGGGGCTATCTTTCGTTTGGTGACAGAGCAGGTGCAGGATCTGGATGGTTCTACGGCCGGTTTAGATGGAATTGTCTATTACTTTTCTTCTACAGACGCAAAAGGCAAAGAGCGGATGGGACGAAAATGGTCGCCGGAAAAAGGAACGTTGATGGAACGTCTTGTATTGGTTTGTCAGTCGGCATATATGTTATCTCGGGGAGAGAATATTTCGGAACAGACATTGGCGGAAGAGGCTGCTTCTTTATTGAAAGCATTGCAACAGCGTAGTAAGGAAGAACCGGATGCTTATAAACAACCGATGTATGTTGGAATTTATCCGGTAGGTCCCCGCGCAAAGACGCTTTCCGGAAGGCAGGTGGAAGAACCTGCTCATTTCTCTGCGATGAGTCCGGAAGAATATATTTCCAATGAAATGATTTATCCGGCAGGACTTTTAGAGAAGAATGTTTCGGGTTATGCTTTGTGTGAGTTTACTATTGATAAGGAAGGGGTTATTCTTCGTCCTCATATTCTACGTTCCACTCATCCGGAATTTGCAGAGGAGGCTCTCCGCATTGTCAAAGGAATGCCGAAATGGTCACCTGCATTGGTGGGAGGAAAGCCGGCGGATAGTAATTACACTCTTTATGTTCCTTTCCGTCCGCAACTCTATCGGAATAAATAAGCAACTTTGCATCTAAAGTCCGATTAATAAAAAAGAAATATTGCATTTATAAGTTGAACTTATACTCTCTCCAATAAATAAAAAAAATAAATTTGCTGTCATCTGTCACAGATTGTAACTTAACTGTTTGATTATGAAAAGTTAATGGCGTGACAGCAGCATGGTGATAGCACTGTGACGGCAATAATGCTGTCACTGCAAAGCTAAGAAGAGATAAACGCACTGCAAAGACGGTATGGTAGAGATGCATACCCAAATCAAGTAAAAATCACAGATGAAGTTTCATTGCCTGAATAGTATTAACCACAGGCAGATAAGCTATTTTATTTATTACCCCTGTACTTACGGGGCGGGACCTGCCTTGTAACCGATAGTTTCAAGCCTTGAAACTATTGGTTTTGCGGTTCGAAACTACAGTTTCATCACCTTGAAACTTTAGTTTCTCTTGCTTGGAACTATTAGTTTCTTACTGATGAAACTATAGTTTCACACTGATGGAACTTTAGTTTCTCACCGATGAAACTATTCTCCCGTGTAGTTGTTTACTTATTTGTCTTATATAAAATTCTATTGTAACTAAAAAGCTTGTCATTTATTATCTTTCTTTTCAGAAAAAAGAAGTATATTTGCAATCAAGGACCGGACCTTTGACAGCCGGACTTGTATTTATAGGACATTTAATTTATCTAACAGGAAACTAGCAATTTTCAAACAGATGATAAATCAAATGTCCGTGCCAAGCTTATATCCCTATCGATATATAAGTTCTGGTGCGGGCATACTGTATTTTCATCTGTCGGTTTTGCTAGTACCGCTGTTGGGAAATATATGTATCGTTCGCACCTTTTTTATATCCGGTTGCGACGTATACATCTAAAAACAAACGAGTTATGGCAACAAAACAATGGATTGGTATTGAAGAAGCGGCAACCAAGTATCAGGTATCTACCAGACGTATTATTACTTGGTGTGAAAGGCAAGAGATTATTTATTCAGAAGTCGGCGATTATCTAATGCTTGATGAAAACAGTCTGACGGATTGTCTTGAACGAAATATTCGGTTCAGTCTTTCCGAAGAAGAACACAAACGCCGGATGGATGAGAAGATGAAGGAAAATGAAGAGGAATTTTTTCTACTTCAATCACTGAAAGAGTTAACCCCATTGATCCGGTTAATAATAAAGGAGCTTGCCGGAATGATAAGGAATGATGAAAGACGGCAACTATTTCTTTATACCGTCTTACAAGGAAATATTAAGGATTTTAGTATCCGGAAACGTATGAAATATCGTCAAGCACAGAAGGCATTTGAAGGACTTGTGCAGGAAATAAAATCTCAAGCGGGATTCCTTAGGACGTATAAAGAAGAAAATATCCGTCTTAAAGCAACAGTACGGGCGTATGAAATGAAATTCCGCCAAAATGGCTTTGATAATGATATGTTCATGAGAGAGGCGGAAGAAACGAATCCGGAAATTTTTATTCCCGAAGATATAAAAGCGGCAAAGGCTTTACTTGATACTCCTATCACAGAATTGAAATTCGATATTCGGTCGCAGCGGATCATTTCTGAAGCTGATATAAAAACACTTCGAGAACTGCTACAAATCACTTCTCAATATGGGTTTAGGAAGTTGCGTGATATGTTACGGAATTTCGGGCTGGTTTCACAAAAGAAAGTGGAAAAACGCTTGAAAGAGCTGAATGTACTGGACGTTGCCGGCAACTGCAATTTATATAGGTATCTGGATGAATGACACAGATTGGGCTGGAGTGTTTCTTTGATAGTATAATAACATGGCTGATTTCTTCAAAAATCATTAAAATAGAAAACTTTTCTTCGTTTGTATTGTCTTATAGCCATAAACTTTTAAAACGAAAACTTATGGATGATATGATTAACAGGCATGATTCGATAGCCGAGGAAAATATCGAGCCGAATGGTCGTCCGGCTAAGGACCAGTTTGAGGAATGGAGCGGCGAGGTTGCCGACCGTGCCGATGACGCATTTAAGAATGACAAGAAAGACGGTCCCATTAAAGATCGTGAGAAACGTATAAAAGAAATGGACGAAGTGATTAAAAAGGACCTTGAATAAAGGTCCTTTTTTTGCTATTTATGCAAAAAAAAGGAAGTCTGATTTGTCGGGATATTATTTGATTGTAATTTCTATTTGTATATTCTTGGGTATAAGCTCTACTCCATATTTTTTCTTGAACATAGCTTTAGCTCTTTGTACCGAAGTGTCATTGGAGGGATTACGGCTTGATACAATAATAGCCTTTTTTTTAATTGTATGGTTGGGGGCTGATAATTGCTGGATACTGGCTTCCAGTTGTTCAACAGCATGAGGCAGATCTTTCCCCTTTAATTCAACAAAATATTCGTTGTGACAATGGTCGAGTATCAGGTAGTCACATCTGATGCCATCAGTAATTTGGCAACCATCAACCTTTATTTTTGTGAGTAGATGCTGATTGGGATTTGAGAAAACGCATTTGCATTTATTTTCTTTTACTACCAGCAACTTATCTGTTACTTCCCATGTGCAGGCTTGTTTGAATATTGCCATATTATTCTAAATCTAATAATGAAGAAAAAATCCTTCCCTGTTCATCTGAAGTAGAGTCTATTTGGTCGGCGACAATGATGTTATATTCTTTATCTAAGATAGAAATGATATGTCCTTTTTCTATCTTATAGGCAGTAATTTTATTAAAGTCAACCCAACTGCTTTTAGGCATGAGTGCTGCAATCTCTTCTTCTTTTTCCGGGTGTAACTTAGATACGTTACCGGCTTCTAGCATATTGTTTAAAGCCGACAGTAGATATGGGCTATGAGTTGTTATTGTCAGCTGATGACATTCTTTTACTATGTGTTGGAGCAAAGCAATTTGAGTTTCAGGAGAGAGATTAAGTTCCGGTTCTTCTATTACGAAGTGAGTGTCCGATTGCTCCTTGGTGATGTAATCAATAACCATGAGTAAGGGTACGACGGATTGAATACCCGACGATGCGTCTTTGAATGGAATGATTTTATCATAATTGCTTAAAACTAGATTCTCACTAGCCTCACGGACTTGGAATATTATATTGAAAATAGGAACTTGATAATTTACGAATAGGTTCTTTGCTTTTTCATAGAAAGAGGCAAATTCCAACAATGTGACTGGTATAGGTGCTTTGGACAACACCAAAGTAGCTATGGAGCGGGAGAATGTACTAATGAAGAAGCGTTCTGCCGGAATGTATAAATTATGGCTTGTCGAATGGTACGAAAAAGTGAAATTGAAGGAACCATCTTCGTAGGTGATATCTCCTTGTTCTGAAGAATAACTAATATAGCTGTCCGGATTAAAATACGAAATAATATTGTACTCGGAGAACTTAGTCATTAAATAGTCGGAATCAACCTTCAAAACTTTATCCCTACTATTCTCGAAGATAGTAATTAGTTTGGCCACTGTGCTCTTTCCGGCTCCTTGTTCACCTATGAAGATATTGAAGTCTTTCAATGCAATATCTGCTGAAGCGATAGCTCCAAAATTACGAATGATAAGTTTGCGCTCCATAATTATCAAATAACTTGGTTCTGATTCGTACAATATAATTACTTCAAGAAGGCTATCAAAAAAGAGCAACTCTTTTGGAAATTGCTCTTTTAAAAAGTGGAGCGTATCGGACTCGAACCGATCACCTCGACACTGCCAGTGTCGCGCTCTAGCCAGATGAGCTAACGCCCCATTTTTATGCCACTGATATAACGTTTGTCAACGTTTTGCTTTTGTTGGCGCAAATATAATGGAATATTCTGAAATAATTGCTATGTTTGCGGAAAATAATTTATTGAAAGGACAGATGATATGCTGATTTATAATACAACTTTTCAGGTGGACGATGCTGTTCACGATAATTTTTTGATTTGGATAAAGGAAAACTATATACCTGAAGTACAGAAACACGGGACGTTGAAAGCACCGCGTATCTGTCGGATACTGAGTCATCGGGACGACGGAAGTTCTTATTCTCTGCAATGGGAAGTAGAGAGTAGTGGATTGCTGCATCGCTGGCACATGGAACAGGGAGTGCGGCTGAATGACGAACTTACGAAAATATTCAAGGATAAAGTAGTCGGTTTTCCGACATTGATGGAGATAGTAGAGTGATTCAACCGGTAAAAGAAAAGATTATTTTGGGTATAGACCCCGGTACGACCATCATGGGATATGGAGTCTTGCGCGTGAAAGGGACTAAGCCTGAGATGATCGCGATGGGAATTATCGATTTACGTAAATTTGCCAATCATTATCTGAAGCTGCGGCATATTCACGAACGGGTATTAAGTATCATCGAAAGCTATCTGCCTGACGAACTGGCTATCGAAGCTCCTTTTTTCGGCAAGAACGTACAGTCCATGTTGAAGTTGGGACGTGCTCAGGGAGTGGCGATGGCAGTGGCATTGAGCCGTGATATTCCGATCACAGAATATGCTCCTTTGAAGATCAAGATGGCTATAACCGGAAACGGACAGGCATCAAAGGAACAAGTAGCGGATATGCTGCAGCGTATGCTGCATTTTCCCAAAGAAGAGATGCCTACCTTTATGGATGCGACGGACGGTTTGGCGGCAGCCTATTGTCATTTTCTGCAAATGGGACGTCCGGCAATGGAAAAAGGATATAGCAGTTGGAAAGATTTTATTGCGAAAAATCCCGATAAAGTAAAATAAACCCGCAATGAAAGAGGCTGGGAGTGAGAAAAGTAATAAACAAGTAAGTGCGAAGGTAGTGTGAGTACCGCAGGGGAGGTTTAGTATGAAAATGGGAACCAATTATTTAGCGATATTAGGGGTGACTACGGTGACGACAGTAATGAGTTGTACTACTGCGAAAAAGGAATATATGTCTTATGAATTATATCCGGTCCGTACAGGAAGTCTGATTGAAATGGAGTATACACCGGAGGCAACGAAGTTTACTCTTTGGTCGCCTACGGCAGATGAAGTACGTCTGATGCTTTATGAGGCAGGCGAGGGCGGACATGCCTATGAAACGGTAAAGATGCAGTCGGGGGAAGAAGGAACCTGGACAGCTGTGGTAAGTAAGGACCTTATTGGCAAGTTCTATACTTTCAATGTGAAGATCGATGACAAGTGGCAGGGAGATACTCCCGGAATAAACGCCCGTGCTGTCGGAGTAAACGGGAAGCGGGCCGCCATTATCGACTGGCAATCCACCAATCCGGACGGTTGGGAGAGTGACACCCGACCTCCTTTGAAGTCTCCCGCCGATATGATTATTTATGAGATGCACCACCGTGACTTTTCGGTCGATTCTACTTCAGGAGTGAAGAATAAAGGAAAATATCTGGCACTGACCGAACATGGAACGATGAACTCCGACAAGTTACTGACAGGTATCGACCATCTGATCGAACTGGGCGTGACACACGTGCATCTGCTTCCTTCTTTTGATTACGCTTCGGTAGATGAAACCAGACTGAATGAAAATTCGTACAACTGGGGATATGATCCGCAAAACTATAATGTACCCGATGGTTCCTATGCCACTGATCCCTATCAGCCCGCCACTCGTGTGAAAGAATTCAAGCAGATGGTACAGGCACTGCACAAAGCTGGTATCCGTGTGATAATGGATGTGGTGTACAATCATACATTCAATATCGATGAAAGTAACTTCGAGCGCACCGTTCCCGGTTATTTCTATCGCCAGAAAGAAGATAAAACCTTGGCAAATGGCTCAGGCTGTGGTAACGAGACTGCCAGCGAACGCCTTATGATGCGTAAGTTTATGGTAGAATCCGTCCTTTATTGGATAAAAGAATATCATGTTGACGGCTTCCGGTTCGACTTGATGGGAATTCATGACATAGAAACGATGAACGAGATACGGAAGGCTGTAAATGCGGTCGATCCTACCATTTGCATTTACGGAGAGGGGTGGGCTGCCGAGGCGCCTCAGTATCCGGCTGACTCCTTGGCAATGAAGGGAAATATAGCACAGATACCCGGAGTTGCTGTCTTTTCTGACGAGCTGCGTGACGGGCTTTGCGGACCTGTAGGTGATAAGCGCAAAGGAGCTTTTCTTGCCGGAATTCCGGGAGGGGAGATGAGCATAAAGTTCGGTATAGCAGGCGCTATCGAGCATCCGCAAGTACAGTGCGATTCGGTTAATTATACTCAAAAGCCGTGGGCGAAACAGCCTGTGCAAATGATCAGTTATGTTTCCTGTCACGACGGGCTGTGTTTGGTAGACCGACTGAAGGCAAGCATGCCGGACATCACTCCCGAACAACTTATACGTCTCGATAAACTGGCACAGACTGTGGTCTTTACTTCACAAGGTATTCCGTTTATTTACGCCGGAGAAGAAATCATGCGTGATAAGCAAGGCGTGGACAATAGTTATAAGAGCCCGGATGCAGTGAATGCCATCGACTGGCGGCGCAAAACCACCAACGGAGATGTCTTCATGTATTATAAACGATTGATCGATCTGCGTAAATCTCATCCGGCCTTCCGCATGGGAGATGCAGGACAGGTTCGAAAACATCTGGAATTTCTTCCTGTGGAAGGAAGCAACCTGATTGCTTTCCGTCTGAAAGACCATGCAAATGGAGATCATTGGGAAGATATCATCGTCGCATTTAATTCTCGTCCTACTCCTGCCAGGCTTACTATTCCGGTTGGTAAATATACAGTGGTATGTAAAGACGGAGTGATAGATGTACGTGGATTAGGCATACAAAACGGACCGGAAGTTATTATTCCCGGTCAGTCAGCTTTGATTTTATATAAGTAAATTCAGTCTTTTGATAATCGAACAGAATAGAAGAATATGATTCAGAATACATTCAACATGGCGGGGGGCGTGGCACGCAACCCGCTTGTGCGTTTAGCTGCACCCATCACGGCAACGATTTCAGCCGGAGAACACATTGCAATTGTAGGGCCCAACGGGGGAGGAAAAAGTCTTTTTGTCGATACGCTGATCGGTAAATACCCATTGCGTGAAGGGACGCTGCAATATGACTTTTCTCCTTCTGCCACCCAGACCGTCTATGATAATGTGAAGTATATCGCTTTCCGTGACACTTATGGGGCTGCAGATGCTAATTATTACTATCAGCAACGCTGGAACGCCCACGATCAGGACGAAGCGCCCGATGTTCGTGAAATGCTGGGAGAAATTAAGGATGAACAACTGAAACAAGAACTATTTGAACTTTTTCGCATAGAACCGATGCTCGATAAGAAAATAATTCTTCTCTCCAGCGGAGAACTGCGTAAGTTCCAGCTGGCCAAAACTCTGTTGACAGCTCCCCGCGTATTGATTATGGATAATCCGTTTATCGGGCTGGATGCACCTACCCGCGAGTTGTTGTTCTCTTTACTCGATCGCTTGACAAAGATGTCGTCCGTACAGATTATTCTGGTATTGTCAATGCTGGATGATATTCCTTCATTTATTACCCACGTAATTCCTGTGGATAAAATGACGGTGTACTCCAAAATGGAACGTGAGGCCTATCTGGAAGCTTTTCGTTCTAGGGATGTAGCTGTTTCTTTTGATGAGTTACAGCAACGTATCGTTGATTTGCCCTATGGTGGCAATAATTACGATTCTGATGAAGTGGTCAAATTGAATAAAGTCAGCATCCGGTATGATGACCGCACTATTCTGAAAGAGCTCGACTGGACGGTGCGACGTGGTGAGAAATGGGCATTGAGCGGTGAAAACGGAGCCGGAAAATCTACTTTGTTAAGCCTTGTCTGTGCGGATAATCCACAATCATATGCTTGTGACATCAGTCTTTTCGGGCGGAAGCGGGGTACAGGGGAGAGTATTTGGGAAATTAAAAAGCATATTGGCTATGTAAGTCCGGAGATGCATCGTGCTTATCTCAAAAATCTGCCGGCTATTGAAATCGTGGCCAGTGGGCTTCATGACAGCATCGGGCTGTACAAACGTCCCCAGCCGGAACAAATGGCCATCTGCGAATGGTGGATGGATATATTTGGTATTGCGGAATTGAAAGACAAACCTTTTTTGCAACTTTCCAGTGGAGAACAACGGCTGGCATTGCTGGCACGTGCTTTTGTGAAGGACCCGGAGCTGCTGATTCTGGATGAACCGCTTCATGGTCTGGATACTTACAACCGTCGTCGGGTAAAGAAGATTATTGAAGCTTTCTGCCATCGCAAAGACAAGACGATGATTATGGTGACTCACTACGAATCAGAATTGCCGCAAACAATTGATAGACGAATTTATTTATCTAAAAATCAGTAAATTATGACGCTGCGTTGAAATGATTTTTTGTTTTAGTGAATTGAACATAAAAAAATCCAACTACCATTTCTGATAGTTGGATTTTCTGTTTTGACTCTGGTTTTCACTTAAACCATATTCTTGCATTTTTCTTTATCTCCACCTTTGTGAACTTTTCTAGTTCCGTTATAAGTACTTTCACTTCGTTTGCTGTTGGCTCTGGCAACTGTACTTTTCTGTTCGTATTCCGCCCTATATTTACTTGTAGAGGTTTACATCGTTTTATGTACTCCACCATTTTATCCAAATCAAACTGCATTAAAGGTTCTGTCGTAACATAGGTATTTATACCCAAATTTGCAATTTTTTCCATTGCTCTTACCCTTTCTTCTATCTTTGGTGAGTTACGCATTATTTCTGGATAAAACCTATTGGTTTCTATGGTTGTACAAATCACTGAATGATGAAATACAGGATGAGTTATAAAATCTAATATTCTGGAAGGATTTTTGCTTTGAAACAAATATTTGTTGGCAGACCTATCACAATAGTCCAAAACCATTTTAATCCAATGGCTGGGTATATCTTCTGCCCACATATCAATACTACTTCCTACAAAAATAAAATTCGAGCACTCAAGATAGCAGGTCAATTCTGCCGCATCTAATCTAGGGGTATTCAAACGAGAACACATTTTTTTCATATAGCAATAGGTACAGCCATGAGAACATTTACCCTTAATAGGATTCCATGTGTGTGTCACAAATTCATACATATAGCCTTTACTCTCCTTAATCATAATATGTTTTTATTAGTTATTATTCTTGTTGGAAAGCCAGCAGGAAGCACCTACTGGCTTCTTATCTCTACGGATTATTTTTCAAATCCGTCCCACAATCCACTCAATTTATTATTGATAATATTTTCTTTCGTATCACCTCCTTTAGTTCCCTTGGCTTTTTCAATATAATCAGCATCTTCTTCACTAATATTTTTCAAAAAGCGTTCCATTTTGTCTGTAAATTCTGGTTTGAGATTATCACTAGTTTTTTCATACTTGGATATTATCCAGTCGATTACTGTTCGTGCCTGTATTGTCGTTTCTTTAAAAATACCTTCTGCCGCTTGTAAAAGTCTTATCCCCCTTTTCAAACCACTGGTATTATTCAACTCGTCAACAATGTTACCGTCTATGGCACAATCCATAACTTTTTTATTAATCCTTGAGGTGAAGGTCAGCCACTTCGATGCTGAAGTTAAAGAATAACCTTTATTTACTAAATTATTCATAGCATCCAACAAAGGTAGTTTTTTTTGCTGATTGTTTATTTTTGCTCCTTTCACATAGTCGCTGCCCTTCCACGGATTAGTAGCAATATTGATTTCTGATAACATCTTAGCTATTGGTAGTTCCGTATTCAAAGCATACAATAACTTAAATTCTCTCTTATAACGTTTTTGCTCATCCCGTTCTTCATTACTCGCCATAAGTCTAAGGTGCGCTTCATAGCGATGATTACCTTCCACCAACACCAAATAATCCACAGCTTCTTCTTCTCTTATAATATCACCTGTAGTAAAATCAACAACTTCCAGCCCTTGATTCATAACATCAGTAGCATCTACCACTATGGCAGGAATTAATTGTCCACACTCTTCAAGTGTTTTCATTTTAGCCTTCACAATCTTTTCATTCAAATCACGATTACCGCTTAAACGTGCAATCTTTTTACCTTCATCTACTAACGAGGTTAATGTTGTTACTTCATTTTTATTCATCTTAATATTGCCGCTGCCCTGCGGACTTATTTTGGTATCTGGCTCACCGATTATTTTATACCACAAAGATTGCCCTTTTCTTTAGAAGCTAACGGGAATAAAAAAACACTGCTTTCT
>OGYJ01002525.1_pt1 | contig 12195 bp, 9 predicted proteins | sample 1576531 | NCBI WGS metagenome assembly OGYJ01 (sample SAMEA3541574, study PRJEB24748) | human gut metagenome | biome: human gut; feature: human-associated habitat; material: faeces | place: China | collected 2012 | reverse complement strand
CGACAAGCTCATTGCCGCCGAGCATCATGAGGTCAATGTGGACGCCATGAGCTTCGAGGAAATGGACAAGTTCATCGCCGAGCATGAGGACATCGTCTGCCCGGTCTGCGGCAAGCACGACTTCACCCCCATCCGCAAGTTCAATCTCATGTTCAAGACCGCCATCGGCGTCACCGAGGATTCCTCCTCGACCTGCTATCTCCGCCCGGAGACCGCGCAGGGTATCTTCGTCAACTTTGCCAACATCCAGCGCACCACCCGCCGTAAGCTGCCGTTCGGCGTCTGCCAGGTCGGCAAGGCGTTCCGCAACGAGATCACGCCGGGCAACTTCACCTTCCGTACCCGCGAGTTCGAGCAGATGGAGTGCGAATTCTTCTGCCAGCCGGGCACCGATCTGGAGTGGTTCGCCTACTGGAAGGACTACTGCAAGAACTGGCTTCTGAGCCTTGGCATCCATGAGGAAAATCTGCGTCTGCGCGACCATGAGCCGGCGGAGCTGGCGTTCTATTCCCGCGCCACGACCGACATCGAATATGCCTTCCCGTTCACCGACTGGGGCGAGCTGTGGGGCATTGCCGACCGCACCGACTACGACCTCAAGCGCCATCAGGAGGCGTCCGGCAAGGATCTGACCTACTTCGACCAGGAAAAGAACGAGCATTATATCCCCTACGTCATTGAGCCGTCTCTGGGCTGCGACCGCGTGATGCTGGCGTTCCTGTGCGAGGCGTATGACGAGGAGGTCATCGACGAGGCGAAGAACGACGTGCGCGTCGTGCTGCACCTGCATCCGGCGCTGGCTCCGTACAAGGCCGCGATCCTGCCGCTGTCCAAGAAGCTCTCCGAGCCCGCGCGCAAGATCTATCAGGAGCTGAGCAAGTATTGGATGATCGATTTCGACGAGACCGGCTCCATCGGCAAGCGCTACCGCCGCGAGGACGAGATCGGCACGCCGTACTGCATCACCGTGGACTTCGAGACCATCGGCGACGACAAGACCCCGGCCGACAACGCCGTCACCATCCGCGACCGCGACACCATGCAGCAGGTCCGCGTTCCCATCTCCGAGCTGAAGAACTGGCTGGAGGAAAAGCTCGCGTTCTGAGCGTGTCAACCGGGAAACGCAGCCGGTCTCCGCGAAAAATTTTTGCGGAGGGACTGGAAAAAAGATAGGTTTTGCGGTATGATAGAAGCGCAAAACAACAAAAACGAAACAGACCGCAGGGGCATATGATTCTAAAACGGGCAGAATCCAACATCCTGCGGGACAGAATCTGCAAAGGAAGGAATTCATATGGACAAAACCAAGGAAACCCAGCTCCGTCTGGAAGCCGCCAAGGCGCGCCTGCTGTGCGTGCAGATGGTCCACGACGCGGCCTCCGGCCATCCGGGCGGCTCGCTGAGCTGCATCGACGTTCTGACCACGCTCTATTTCGATATCATGCACATCGACCCGAAGGCTCCGCACGATCCCGACCGTGACCGCTTCGTCATGTCCAAGGGCCACTGCTCTCCGGCCATGTACCCGGTGCTGGCGCTGCGCGGCTTCTTCCCGGTGGAAGAGCTGAAAATGTTCCGCCGCGTGGACGGCCACATGTCCGGCCACGTTGAGATGCATTACGTTCCCGGCGTCGATATGTCCACCGGCTCTCTGGGTCAGGGCATTTCCGCCGCGGTCGGCATGGCGCTGGCCGGCAAGCAGTCCAAAAAGGACTACCGCGTCTATGCCATTCTCGGCGACGGCGAGGTCGCCGAGGGTCAGGTCTGGGAGGCCATGATGGCCGCCAACAAGTACCATCTGGACAATCTGTGTGCCTGCGTGGACGTCAACGGTCTCCAGATCGACGGCGCAACGAAGGACGTTATGCCCACAGAGCCGCTGGACAAGAAGTTTGAGGCGTTCGGCTGGCATGTGATCCAGATCGACGGCCATGACTTCGCGCAGATCGAGGCCGCCTATCAGGAAGCCGCCGCGACGAAGGGCCAGCCCACGATGATCCTTGCGCACACCGTCAAGGGCAAGGGCGTCAGCTTTATGGAAAACAACGCCGGCTGGCACGGCAAGGCTCCGAACGACGAGCAGTTCGCGCAGGCCAAGGCTGAGCTGGAAGCGGCCATCAAGGAACTGGAGGGTTAAGTCATGGGTGAAAAGATTGCGACTCGTAACGCCTACGGCCAGGCTCTGGCCGCTCTGGCCGACAAATATCCCGAGCTTGTCGTGTTCGACGCCGACCTTGCCGGCGCGACCATGACCAAGTTCTTCAAGGATGCCTGCCCGGAGCGCTTCTTCGACATGGGCATCGCGGAATGCGACATGGTCGGCGTTGCCGCCGGTATGGCGACCTGCGGCTATAAGCCGTTCGTCAACAGCTTCGCCATGTTCTCCGCAGGCCGCGCCTGGGAGCAGGTCCGCAACTCCGTCTGCTATCCGCGCCTGAACGTCAAGGTCGTCGGCAGCCACGGCGGCCTGTCCGTCGGCGAGGACGGTGCGACGCATCAGTGCGTCGAGGACTTCGCCATCATGCGCGCGATCCCCGGCATGATGGTGCTCTGCCCGTGCGACGGCAATGAGATGCGCCTCGCCACCGAAGCGCTCCTGAACTACGACGGCCCCGCCTATATGCGCCTCGGCCGTCTGGCGGTCGAGACCGTCACCGACGAGATCCCCGGCTACAGGTTTGAGCTGGGCAAGGGCGCTGTCCTGCGTGACGGCACCGACGTGACCATCATTGCCACCGGCATGAACGTGCAGATGGCGCTCAAGGCGGCGGAGCTTCTCGCAGCCGAGGGCATTTCCGCCCGCGTGATCGACATGCACACCATCAAGCCGCTCGACGAGGAGCTGGTTTTGAAGGCTGCGAAGGAGACCGGCTGCATCGTGACCTCCGAGGAGGCCAACGTGCTCGGTGGCCTCGGCGCGGCAGTCGCGGAATACCTGTCCGAGAATTATCCGGTGCCCGTCGTGCGCCATGGCGTGAACGACGAGTTCGGCCGCAGCGGCAAGGCGCCTCTGGTCCTCGAGGCCTACGGCATCACGCCCGAGGGCATCGCGGAAAAGGCCAAGAAAGCCATTGCGCTTAAAAAGTAAATCCGATATAATAAGCGGGAAGCCGACGGCTTCCCGCTTATTTTGAAATTTGGAGGCTGCTCCATGAGACAGACGCTTCTTGCCGGGCTTCCGGCGTATTCCGTCACGCTGTCGGACGGTCAGATCGACACGCTCTGCCGCTTCGGCGAGGCGCTGATCGAAAAAAACGCGGTCATGAACCTGACCGCCATCACAGAGCCGTCCGCCGTGGCGCAGCTGCACTTTCTGGACTGCATCGCGCTTCTGAATGCGGCGGACTTCCACGGAAAGCGCGTCATCGACGTCGGTTGCGGTGCGGGCTTTCCGGGCGTGCCGCTGAAGATCGCGGAGCCGTCGATCCGTCTGACGCTGCTCGACTCGCTGGCCAAGCGGATGAACTGGCTTTCCGAGACGCTGCCGGCGCTTGGCGTGGACGCGGAGATCATCACCGCCCGCGCGGAGGAATTCGCCGCACAGCGGCGGGAGCAGTACGATCTTGCGACCTCACGCGCCGTCGCGCGGCTGAACGTGCTGGCGGAGCTGTGCCTTCCGTATGTGCGCGTGGGCGGGAAATTCCTCGCCATGAAGGGCGCGCTCGCGCAGGAGGAGGTCGAGGAGGCGCGCCGGGGCATCGAGCGGCTCGGCGGACACGTCCTGCGCATTTTTGAATATCCGGTCGCAGACGCCGTCCACAAGGCCGTCGTGATCGAGAAGCTGCGGCCGACGCCGCCGCAGTATCCGCGTGCCTTCGCAAAGATCAAAAAATCGCCGCTGTAAGGAGAATTTCGCTATGAACGCAGAAAAAGCGCTGGAAAATCTCAGCCGGAACGGCTTTGACGCAAAATATTTCGGGACGGCGGCACAGGCCGCGGACTATCTCGCCGCGCAGCTGCACGGAAAAACGATCGGCTTCGGCGGCAGCGTCACGCTCGACACAATGGGCCTTTACGACCGTCTCAGCGCGGACAATACGCTCTTCTGGCACTGGAAGCAGCCTGCGGATGAGGCCCGCGCAGCCGCCGCGCACGCGCAGGTCTATCTGACCTCCGCAAACGCGATCGCGGAAACCGGCGAGATCGTCAACATCGACGGCAGCGGCAACCGCCTGGCCTCCATGCTCTACGGGCACGAGGCGCTCTATATCGTCGCGGGCGTCAACAAGCTCGCGCCCGATCTGCCCGCCGCGCTTGACCGTGCGCGGAACATCGCCGCGCCGCGCAACGCCCGCCGTCTGAACTGCAAAACGCCCTGTGCGCTCTCTGAACCGATGCGCTGCCACGACTGCCACAGCCCGGCGCGTATCTGCAAGGGCTTCTGTGTGCTGACGCGGCCCATGGGCGGCGTCGGACGGACAGAGGTTCTTTTGATCGGCGAAACGCTCGGCTATTGAGCGGCCGGGAGCCGCGGCAGCCGTATTTCGATGAAAAGCCTCCGGCGCAGAAGCTGCGCCGGAGGCTTTGGCTTTGCTTATCCAACAGGCAATGGCCTATAAAGCAATTGTTAGAAATTAATAATTATGGTAGTTGTCAGGCAAGGCCGCTACAAAAGGAGCTGCATCGAAATGCGATTTTCGTAAAGTTACAATGCGATTTTTGCTGTTCTAAGTTCTTGACTAAAACGCCCCCGAGGTTGAATTCGTGACTTCTTTTCTATTTCATCCGAAGACATTTGCGCAGAAATATTAACCATCAGTTCTTCGAGACGAGGATTGATTGACATATTTCTCTCATTCTTACGGCGCACTATCCCAGAACAGCCAACAGGGGAAATATAGATTTTTTCTGGAACAGTCGCTGAAATAATTTCGGGCAAGGTGCAAAAAACACTCATTTCTGGAATTTCTGTGCAATTTAGTGGTGCGCCTGATAGCGGAACGATGGCTTTCCCTAAAGAAAAAAAACGTTCTGTTTTGCTAATAGTCTGTGTGTATGGCCGTAGTTCAATCAAGTGATCAGAGAAGCAGATGCTATCCCGATATGAATCTATAAGACGGGTTCCAATCCATTTAACAACAGGAACTGCCCATGAATTTCCTATGGCTTGATAGCGATTAGTTCTTGATGCTCCCACAAGATTTGTGTAGTCATCAGGGAACCCCATTAAACGTTCGCATTCTAAAGGTGATAGACGACGCAACCGCCCATCCTGTGCAACAAACAGGGAGCCGTTATAGGCAGCAGCATTGCCATTCCATTTTGTCCCATATGCAGAATATAGACAATCAGAATACTCCCGAAACACTTCAAAATCATGCCCATCTTTTTTGAATGTTAATTTTGAAGTCGGATATCTGTCAAATTCTTTTCTGTGAAGTTCAAAAAGCACCGATTCTGGATGAAAATCTTTTCCGCCTGCTACAACATAAAGCCGTCTACGCTGCTGCGGTAGGCCAAAGTACTTGGCATCCAATATACGCCATGCTACATTGCGCTTTTTCCCTTCCAACAATCCAGCATTTGGCCAATTATTAACGGATAGTACGGCATCAAGCCCTGCAAGAGATGAGAGCAGACACCCAAAAGCATTGGTCTTATCTTTTAGAACGCCCTCAACATTTTCCCAAAAAACAACGCACGGTTGTTTCCCTTGCCTTTTCCTTGCTCTATCATTTGCCTCAATAATATCAACAAATTTTAGCGTCAAGTTTCCTCGTTCGTCGTTTAGCCCATTTTTCCCACCCGCTAAAGAGAAAGCTTGGCATGGGGTTCCCCCACAAATCAAATCGGGCGCAACAATATCGTTTCGTTCAATTAACAATGGGATGTTATTCATGTCACCAAGATTAGGAATGTGGGGAAATTTTTCTTTCAACACACGGGAAGGAAATGGTGCAATTTCAGAGAACCATTGAAAAGAAAGTCCCAACGGACTCCATGCAACAGAAGCTGCTTCAATACCGGAGCAGATACTTCCAACTGTTTTTATCACAGGAACCTCCCCCCTTCTCACCTTATTCCTTACGTTCAGCAAGGAACCGGTTAAACTCTTCTTTCCATTTTATTAAATCATACCATGGACAGCCAACACAACCAGCTTCATCAGCTTTTGATGTGCCTTCCCATATTTCGGAACCCTGATAATACCATTTGATTCCGAAAAAATCGCCGCGTTTTCCAGTAGAGACACAGCGCTTGCAATAGCGCTCTTTTTGTAAGTTCGTCTGATTTGTCAAAAGTTGAAACTTCTTTCTGATTTCGTCTTCTTGCATCGATGTTTCATTTATAGTTTCACCATTAACCCATCTCGACGATGGGAATTTGTGATCTATAATAAGTTCTGTAACTGCTTGTGGCGAATCGAAACAAGCATCTTTGAGCGGCAGAACTGTTTTAATTTTGTTTTGCAAGCTAACAGAGATTGAGAAACGTTTTTCGTTATCTGCGGCTTTTCGAGGTAATCTAATTAAGAGGTCAAAGTATTGCTTTCCCCCACAGGTGGCGCAATCCATTTTAATTGTCGCTATATAGTACCCCATTTGCTTCAATGCCTTAATTCGCGCGGCGGGCTGGGGGTTACTTTGAGGAACGGGTCCGCATTTACGACACTGCCATTTTGTTAAAACATCCGTCCCATTTAGGGCATCAAACACTGATTGCGTGTCATACGCCTGTTTGTTTTCCCAAAACTGCCGTTGTGCGTTCTGCCACAAAGTATTTTTACCAGGGTCAAGTTCTATATAGCAATCCAAAACCCATGCCTTTACATCATCCGCTGTTAAAGGAATATCTGTTCCTTGATATTTTGACTTTATAGGGACACATCCATTCCATGTTTTGGCAGGGTAGCGGAATGTGACATTGATATAGTAGTCCTGCATCCCGTGAATTTGAAACATCGTACCTGTACGCACATTTGGATTTATTCGCCAATTTTCAAAGGGATATGCCATCAAGTCCAGCCCCACTTTCCGAGCAAAATAAACCATTTTTATTTTACTATATTTGCAGCAAATTTACAATGAAAATCTTATTGCCCGTATCAGCTTTCTGTTCACTCAAAGCACGCTTTTCAAGATGGGTAATCATACAAGAAAAGCAAAATAGCGTGATTTTCGCCACTATGTTCTCTCTTAAAACCTGAAACCTGTTTTATAGACAGCTGCCCACCGGGCAGCACGTTTTTATTCTGCACACGCAGAGGCTCAGTCGAGCTTTCCGGCCAGCTCGCTGTAGGGGCTGTCGGTACAGGATTGCTCGTCGGCCTGCTTCATGTGCTCGGTGAGCTTTTTCTTTGCCGTGTCGGCGGAAATGACCGTACCCGCGCCCGCGATGCAGCCGCCGGGACAGGCCATGCCCTCGAGCAGATAGCCGTCGAGCCGTCCGGCCTTGGCCAGCATCAGGAGCTTGCGGCACTCGCGCAGGCCGTCGGCCCGTTGGGTCTTGACTTCCAGCTCGGGATGCTCCTTTTTCAAAATTTCCTCCACGGCGGCGGCCACGCCGCCTGCGGCCGCGAAGCCGCGTCCGAGGCCGCTGCCGTCGTGCAGCTCCTCCGACTCGGGAAGCGCGGAAAGCTCGATCTCGCGGGCCTCGAAAATGCCCATCAGCTCCTCATACGTCAGGACGAAGTCCACGTCGTTCCGCAGCTCCTCCTGCATGGCCTCGAGCTTTTTCGCCGCGCACGGGCCGATAAAGACGACCTTCGCCTCCGGGTGCTCGCGCTTGACGAGCCGGGCGGTGTAGATCATCGGGGTATAGGTCATGGAGATGTTGCCGGACTCCTTCGGGAACAGCCGCCGCGCCATCATCCGCCACGACGGACAGCAGGAGGTGGCAAGGAATTTCTGCTCGTTCGGCACCTTTTCCATAAAGTCGCGCGCTTCCTCGATGGCGCAGATGTCTGCGCCCGCCGCGACCTCCACCACGCCCGCAAAGCCAAGCTGCTTCATGGCAGACAGGAATTTCCCGACAGTCACGTCCTTACCGAACTGGCCGATGAAGGACGGCGCGACGATGGCATAGACATTCCCGTCCTCCAAAATCGCGCGGATGACCTGATAGATCTGGCTCTTGTCCACGATCGCGCCGAAGGGGCAGCTCACGAGGCACTGGCCGCAGGAGACGCAGCGGTCATAATCGATCTGCGCCTTGCCGTATTCGTCCACGCCGATGGCGTCCATGCCGCAGGCTGCCTGACAGGGGCGTTCGAGATGCACGATGGCATGATACGGGCAGGCGGCGGCGCACTTGCCGCACTTGATGCACTGGCTTTCGGTGATGCGGCTGCGGCCGTTGACAAATTTGATCGCGCCCTTGGGACACACGCGCTGGCAGGAGGCCGCAAGGCAGCCCTGACACAGCTCCGTCGCAAAATAGCGGTGGGTCGGGCAGCCGTGGCAGGCGTAGGGGATGATGTTGACGAGCGGCGGCTCGTAATACTGCTCGGCGATGGCCGCCTGATCCATGCCCTCGGACAAAAGCGTCCGCTGCTGCACCGGCTGGAGCGACAGGCCCATGGCCAGACGCACGCGCTCACCGGCGATGGCCCGCTCCAGAAATACGGATTCCCGGTGCAGCGGGCTTTGCCCCGGCACGATGCGGAAGGGGATGTCCTCCATCTGGGTGTAGTTGCCGGAATAGGCCATCCGGGCGACCTCCGTAAAGACCTGCTTGCGGATATCGGTGATCAATGAGGGGATTCCTCGCATAATGCTTCCTCCTGTTCAGATAAAAGGCTGTCACAGCCCGGCGCGGCGCGCATCTGCCCAGCCGCGCAGATAAAAAGAGAGCCGGGCGCTTACTGGTTCCCTTACAGTAAGCGCCCGGTAAGGGTTTCAGGCAGAACCGGCGTAGGGGGTACGCCGGTGGTCTTGACTGCTGAAAAGAAAACAGGCTGCTCTCTTTATTGTACTGCGCTGCCTCCCATAGCAGGCGCAGGCACAAAACAAAATCCGTCCAGCCATCACAGCTGCACGGAGAGAGCACCCATATCCATATCAGACTGGGATCGTCTTCGGCCCCGGTGACGGCGGAGGCACAGGACAGCGCTCAGCGTATCTGACTTATCCCCGAAGGGCATCACAGTGACCGACTCGCGGGGCTTTTCACCCCATTCCGCCTGCGGCATGGCCGCACGCGCCGTCCATCTATTCAGTTCTGCTTTATTATAACACAGTTCCGGCAAATTGCAATGCCTTTTTCAGAAAAACCACATTTTACCGGGCTGAGCGCCCGGAAGCGCCGCTGCATACGCAGCGCGCGTCCGGGATCACTCCTGCACGCTGGAGGGGAACAGCTCGCGGTTGGTATGCGGCAGGAAGCAGGCCGCAACGAATTCGTCCATGTAGCGCGGGTTGGTGGACAGCTCCATGTAGGTCATGTTCGAGGCCAGCTCATGCACCTTCGCGTCGGCGGTATCGCTCAGCACCATGGCGTAGGCGCCCGCGAGCGAGGAGTTGCCGATATACTCGAAGAGACTGCGGTCGATGTCCGGGAACATGCCGATACGCACAGCGTTTTCCATGTTGATGCCGGAGCCGATGCCGCCCGCGACATAGACATGCTCGAGAACGCTCACGTCCATATCGAGCGAGGAGAGCATGATGTTGATGGCGGAGAAGATCGCGCCCTTGGCGCGGATGAAGGAGTCGATATCCACGCCGGTGATGGAAATTTCACGGCCGGTCTCGCTTTCCTCCGGGAAGGCGAGGATGTAGCGGCCCATGCCGTGGTGGTCGAACTGGACGCGGCGGCCCTCGCGGACAAACTGACCCTTGGCGGAGATGATGGAGGTGCGGTACAGCTCGGCGATCACGTCAATGATGCCGGAGCCGCAGATGCCGACGGGCTTCTGACCCTCCGCGCCGACGATGCGGAGCGTCGGTTCCATGGTGTCGCGGTCGATCTGCACGGCCTCGACGGCGCCGTCCGTGGCGCGCATACCGCAGGAAATGTCGCCGCCCTCAAACGCGGGGCCTGCCGAGCATGCGCAGGACATCATGAAGTCCCGGTTGCCGAACACCAGCTCGCCGTTGGTGCCGAGGTCGATGAAGAGCGAGAATTCGTCCTTGTCCCAGATCAGGCTTGTGAACGCGCCCGCGGTGATATCGCCGCCGACGTAGGAGCCGATGTTGGGCGCAAGGCGCACCTGTGCCTCGGGATGCGCGGGCAGGCCGAGATCGGCGGCGCGCAGGCCGTCCCAGCGGAAGAAGGTGGGGATATACGGCTCCATGCGGACGGGGTTGGCGTCCACGCCGAGCAGCAGATGGTTCATCGTCGTGTTCGAGGCGATGCACAGCCGGAGGATCCGCCGCGCGGAGATCCCGGCGGACTTGCACATGGCCGCCAGCATCGGAACGAGCGTTTCCTTGACGATCGCGTCCTGAAGGCGCTTGACGCCGCCGGGCTTCGTCTGCTCGATGATGCGGTTGATGACATCCGCGCCGTAGCGGATCTGACCGTTGCCGGCAGAGGCCTTCGCCAGCAGCCGTCCGGTCTTCAGATCGGCCAGCACGCCGGTCACGGTCGTGGTGCCGATGTCGATGGCGCAGGCGACCAGCGGCGTTTCATCGTCCGCCGGGACCACATCCAGCACATGGAATGTGCCGTCCGTCAGCGTACCGGTGACCTTGACGTTAAAATTGCTCTCCCGCAGCGCGGCGGCCAGCTTCTTCACGACGTAGTACGGCAGCTTCACATCCGTGCATTCGATCGCGCCCTTGACGCCCCACTCCAGACGCTCGGTATCCGGCATGGTGTCGTCGAGCGACGGCTCGTCGAGCTGGATGCAGAACTCCGTGAAGTCGTTTTCAAAGTCGATCCCGGCGGCCTTGACATCGGCCTCCAGCTTCTCAAAAATGGCGATCTCCGCGCCGGAGGAGAGATCGGCCGTTTTCATGCGGCTCTGGTAGGCGGACGCGATATCCGGCACCAGTACGGTCACATCGCCGGAGACCTTGCTTGCGCAGCTCAGCCGCCATCCGGCTGCGTAGTCCTCCTCGGAAATGTGGCTCGAGGGATAGCTGTCCACCTCGCCCTCGACCAGCTTCACGCGGCACTTGCCGCACGAGCCGTTGCCGCTGCACGGCGCGTCGATGGCGACGTTGGCGCTGCGTGCGGCCTCCAGCAGGGTGGTACCCGGCGTGACGGTGATCACGACCGGCTTCGCGTCATTTTCAAACTGGAAAATGACCTGAGACATGTTTCATTCCTCCTTTGTATCGGCTCGGACGGCGGCGGCCGTCCGTTCTGCGGGCAGTGAGGCTCCCCGGCGGAGACTGCCCGGCAGCTCCCCGATGATACCCTGATTCTAACATGCCCGCCGCGCGATTGCAACGGCGGAAGGAAAAATCGGCCCGCCGGCAGGCGCGCCGGAGAACGCACATCCCTTCTTGTGTATGAAAATTCGTCGGGCACAACATTTTGTGCTTTCGAAAACAGGCATTTTCTGTGCAAAAAATTATGATTTTCCTCCAAAAAAGAGTTGAAATTTCCGATGTTCTGTCATAGAATAGGGATGTTCAATTTTTTGAGACGTTGCGTAAAGATTTACGCGGAAAGGCTGCCATGCTGCACGTTGTTCTGGTCGAACCGGAGATCCCTGCAAATACCGGCAACATTGCCCGGACCTGTGCGGCGACGGGCAGTGTGCTGCATCTGGTCAAGCCGCTCGGCTTTGATATCTCCGATAAGGCGGTCAAGCGGGCCGGACTCGATTACTGGCATCTGGTGGACGTCCGGGTGTATGAGGACCTGGATGATTTTTTTGAAAAAAACCATCCGGCGTGTCTGCGGCTTTTCAGCACGAAGGCGCCGAAAAGCTACGCGGAGGCCGATTACCCCGACGGCTGCTATCTGATGTTTGGCAAGGAGACGAAGGGCCTGCCGGAATCGCTTCTGGCCGAGCGCTACGACGAATGCGTCCGCATCCCGATCCGCGCGGAGGCGCGCAGCCTCAATCTCAGCAATTCCGTCGCCGTCGGCGTCTTTGAGGCGCTGCGGCAGCAGGATTTCCCGCATCTGCTCGATCAGGGAAAAATGGTCAACTGGTAAGCACTTTATCACAGGAGGAACATTATGAACTACAACAAGAAATCTGTAGAGGATATCGACGTTCGCGGCAAGCGCGTCCTGTGCCGCTGCGACTTCAACGTACCCACCAAGGGCGGCGTTATCACCAGCGACAAGCGCATC
>OGYJ01002516.1_pt1 | contig 12233 bp, 9 predicted proteins | sample 1576531 | NCBI WGS metagenome assembly OGYJ01 (sample SAMEA3541574, study PRJEB24748) | human gut metagenome | biome: human gut; feature: human-associated habitat; material: faeces | place: China | collected 2012 | reverse complement strand
CATAGCCGCCTTCAAAGGCAGAGAGGTAATATAAGGTCTGTCGTCCCCGAACCGCTGCACGCAGTCCCACGGGACGTAGAAATCCTCCCCCCTGCCGAACAGGCCGAAGAAGCGGCAGGGGCCGAACACGATGAGGGCCTTGACCTCTCCCTCCGGGACCTTCAGCTCCAGATCCCCCACGAAGCCCAGTCGCCGCCCGTCGCAGATATTGATGACCTCCTTGCGCCGCAGGTGCGAAAATCGTTCCATCATGCTGTTCCACCTCGGAACCAGCCTATGCTGCACCGGGCCGGTCCTATGTCCGCTTTTCCGCCAGACACAGGGTGCCTGTCCAGCCCTCCGGCAGCTGCACCGGGGAAAAGGCATAGCCCGGCAGGGCGAAGCCCTCCGGCGTCAGGAAGGGCGCCGGCTCCCGCAGCTGCCCGAATTGGCCGCCACGGCATTTCAGCAGTGCCTCCTTGGCGGTCCACAGGCGGAAGAACGCCGCATCATCGGCGGCATAGATCCGCTCCTCCGGGGACAGGTGCTCCCATACACGCCGGGGCGCAGGCCGTACCAGCTCCACATCCAGCCCTACCGGGCGGTCCGCTACGGCGCAGGCCGCCAGCTCACGGCTGTGGCTGATGCTGAGATACAGGCCGTCGGTCATGGGCTTTCCCTGTGCGTCGTATCGTAGGGGTGCCTCCTCCGGCGGGCAGTGCAGCGCCGCCGCCAGCAGCTCACGGGCCAGTCCCTCGCCGCAGACCGTCTCCCGGTCGTCCGGCATCCTTTCGGCTCGCTTCCGCCGCTGAGGGGACAGCCAGCTGCGCCACAGGGCCAGACGCTCCGGCGGCACCTGCGTGATCTGAATATACCGCACCATATCAGAACAGGGTGATCTGGCTGGTATCCGCCATGCCTGCGAAGGAGCCCAGCGCCTTCAGCTGCTCGATATGGGTCTTGGAGAGCTTGTTGCAGCAGGTGGAGAACTCCTCCACCGAGATGAAGCGCTTTCCCTTGCGCTTTTCCACGGTGTCCAGAGCTGCCGACTCGCCCAGTCCCCGGACGGAGATGAAGGGCGGCAGCAGGCCGTTCTCCGTGATTTTGAAGGCGGTGGCGTCGGAGTCGTAGATGCTGATGGTATCAAAGTGGAAGCCACGGAGATAGAACTCGTAGCACACCTCCAGCGTCACCATCAGATTCTTCTCTACAGCGGTGGCATCCTTGTTGTTCTCGATCTCCCGGATCTTCTGCTTCACGGCGTCGATACCGGCGCAGCAGTACTCGGCGTCGAAGGCCTTGGCCCGGACGGTGAAGAAGGTGGCGTAGAAGGCCAGCGGCCGGTGGACCTTGAACCATGCGATGCGGAAGGCCATCATGACGTAGGCCACGGCGTGGGCCTTGGGGAACAGATAGCCGATCTTGGCCAGCGAGTCGATATACCACTGGGGGACGTTATGCTCCTGCATGGCCTCCACCCAGCCCTCCTGAAAGCCGCCCTTTTTCACCTTTCCCTTACGGACGGCCTCCATGATCTTAAAGCTCATTTTGGGGTCCAGCCCCATGGAGATGAGATACAGCATGATATCGTCACGGCAGCCCACCGTCTCCAGAACGGAGGCGGTACCGCTGACGATCAGCTCCCGTGCGTTGCCCAGCCACACATCCGTACCGTGGGAGAAGCCGGACAGACGCACCAACGTGTTGAAGTCCTTGGGCAGGGTGTCCATCAGCATCCCACGGGTGAAGCGGGTGTTGAACTCCGGGATAGCCACGGCACCGGTGGGGCCCAGCAGTTCATCGTTTTCAAAGCCCAGCACCTTGGAGGAGACGAAAATACTCATGGTGTCCGGATCGTCCAGCGGGATCTGGCGGGCGTTGACGCCGGTAAGATCCTCCAGCATCCGGATCATGGTGGGGTCATCGTGACCCAGCATATCCAGCTTCAGGAGGTTATCCTCCATGCAGTGGTATTCAAAATGGGTGGTGATGGTATCGGCGTCCTCGGCATCCGCCGGGTGCTGCACGGCGGTGAAATCCTCCACATCCATGTCATCCGGCACCACCACCAGACCGCCGGGGTGCTGGCCCGTGGTGCGCCGCACGCCTACGCAGCCCTGAATGAGGCGGTTCTCCTCGGCACGGGACACCTCCCGGCCGTTCTCCTCCAGATAGTGCTTGACAAAGGGGTACACCGTCTTGTCCTTCAGGGTGCCGATGGTACCGGCCCGGAACACCTGCGTCTCACCGAACATCTCCACGGCGTGGCGGTGGGCTCTGGCCTGATATTCCCCGGAAAAGTTCAGGTCGATATCCGGCACCTTGCCGCCGCCGTAGCCAAGGAACGTCTCAAAGGGGATGTCGAAGCCGTCCTTGACGTACTGCTCCCCGCAGACGGGGCAGACCTTATCCGGCATATCGGCGCCGCAGCCGAAGCTGCCGTCGGTGATGAACTCCGAATGGCGGCACTTGGGGCAGCGGTAGTGGGGCGGCAGGGAATTGACCTCGGTGATGCCCGACATATAGGCCACCAGCGACGAGCCCACAGAGCCTCGTGAGCCTACCAGATAGCCGTTTTCCAGGCTCCGCTGCACCAGCTTCTGGGCCGACATATACACCACGTCGTACTTGCCCAGAATACTGCCCAGCTCCACATTCAGGCGGTCCACGATCAGCTGGGGCGGCTGGTCGCCGTACAGCTCATGGCACTTGTCCCACACCAGACGATTCAGGTCCTCCTCGGAGTTTTCCAGCCTCGGCGGGAACAGCTGGCCCGGCGGCAGCAGCTCGATCTCCTCCACCAGATCCGCAATATGGCGGGGATTGGTCACCACCACCTCATAGGCCTTGTCCTCCCCCAGATAGGAGAACTCCTCCAGCATCTCGTCGGTGGTCTTGAAGTAGATGGGCAGCGGCGCATCGGCATCGGGGAACTTCTTGCTGGCCAGCAGCACATGGCGGTAGATCTCGTCCTCCGGCTCCTGAAAATGCACGTCGCCGGTGGCGCAGACGGGCTTATGCAGCTCCTCCCCCAGCCGGACGATGGTGCGGTTATACTCCCGCAGCTCCTCCTCCGACTGCACGTCGCCGTTTCGCAGCATGAAGAGATTGTTGCAGATGGGCTGTATCTCCAGATAGTCGTAGAAGGAGGCGATGCGCTTGAGCTCCGCCCAATCCTTGTGATCCGTCACCGCCCGGAACAGCTCGCCCGCCTCGCAGGCCGAGCCGATGATCAGCCCCTCCCGGTGGGTAATGAGTTCCGTCTTGGGGATGATGGGCACCCGCTTGAAGTATTTCAGGTTGGAAGCGGAGATCAGCTGATACAGGTGCTTGAGGCCCAGCTTGTTCTTGGCCAGAATGATGATGTGCTTGGGGAAGCGGCTGGTCTTGCTGCCCTGAGGCCGCAGCTTCAGCATCTCCCCGTTGATCTCCTGCAGGCGGTGGATGCCCAATTCCCGCTCCATCTTCTCGAAGAAGGGGATCAGCATATAGGCCACCATGGCCGCATCGTCCGAGGCCCGGTGGTGGTTGAAGGCGGGCAGATCCAGATGCTCCGCCACAATATCCAGCTTATACTTGTGCAGCTCCGGCAACAGGTTCTGGGCCAAAATCAGGGAGTCCACATAGGTGGGATCGAAGGGAAGGCCCACCTTCCGGCACCCGGCCCGGATGAAGCTGATGTCAAATTCGGCGTTGTGGGCCGCCAGCGGGCGATCCCCCACAAACTCCAGAAAACTCGTCAGGGCCTCCTTCAGCTGGGGAGCGTCGGCCAGCATGGCATCCGTGATGCCCGTCAGGCCCACGATCTCCGGCGTCAGGCGGCGGTTGGGGTTGACGAAGGTCTGGAACCGCTCCGCCACCTCACCGTTGCGCAGCACCACGGCGCCGATTTCCGTGATGGCCTCCCGCTCCACCTTCAGGCCCGTGGTCTCGATGTCGAAGCACACGATCTCGTCGGCAAAATTCTGATCCTGCGGACCGTGGACGGCGATGCGGTCGTCGAGGTTGTTGACATAATACCCCTCCACGCCGTAGAGGATCTTGATCTTCCCCTTGGCGGTGTGCCATGCATCCGGGAAGGACTGGGCTACGCCGTGGTCGGTGATGGCGATGGCGGGATGCCCCCAGGAGATGGCCTGCTTGATGACGGAGGCCGTGTCCGTCAGGGCGTCCATGTTGGACATCTTCGTATGCAGGTGCAGCTCCACCCGCTTCTCCGGGGCCGTGTCCTTGCGGCCCTCATGGGGAACCTTCATGATATGGTAGGGCTTGAGCTGAATGTCCTTGCCGTCACGGGTCAGCTCCGGCTGCCCCTGCACCCGCAGCCACATACCGGGGGCGATGGCACTCTGTAGGGCCAGTGCCTCCTGTCCCTCGGTATATTTACGCACGGTGACGGAGCTCTGATAGTCCGTCATGTCAAAGCTCAACATCCACATACCGGGGCGCTTGGTCTCCCGGCACTCGGCGGCAAAGACCTTGCCCTCCACGATGGCCGTACCCATTTTCACGTTCAGCTCCGTCATGGAGACGGGCTTGCCCTTGATCTCCTTGCCCAGCAGCACCTCGGTGCCGCCGCTTTTCTTCTCCGCCTTCCGGTCATGAATGGTGAGATGCAGCCGGTGCAGGCCGTACTGCCGGGTCAGCAGCTGCTCCAGCGCCGTCTGAGCTGCCTCCGGGATGCGCTCCCCGGTGGCCACGTCCAGCTCCAGCGCCCGCTGCTTCACGTCCAGCGCTCCGCCGGTGACGACGGCGTCGTGAAGCAACAGTCGCAGTTCTCTAGGCGGCACGAAGTTTTCAAAAAAATCAAAAAATGCAATCTGTTCCCTCATAGTGCGCTCCTGCTGTCATAGTCGGTCGATTTCGTCCATCAAGGCGTCCACCAGCTTGTCCTGCGGCACCTTGTAAAGGATCTCCCCCTTACGGAACACCAGACCCTCGCCGTCGCCGCCGGCGATGCCCACGTCCGCCGCACGGGCCTCCCCCGGCCCGTTGACCACGCAACCCATCACCGCCACGGTGATGGGCTTGGTGCAGCCCGCCAACCGGCGCTCTACCTCCCGTGCAATGGGGATCATGTCATATTTTGTGCGGCCGCAGGTGGGGCAGGAGATGAGGTTCGGCCCCGTCTGCCGCAGTCCGGCGGCAGAGAGGATATCCTTGGCCGCACACACCTCCTCCACCGGGTCGGCGGTGAGGCTCACCCGAATGGTGTCACCAATGCCCTGACACAGCAGGCCGCCGATGCCGATGGCGGATTTCAGCACTCCCATCCGGGGCGTACCCGCCTCCGTGACCCCTAAATGCAGGGGGTAGTCCGTCTGCCGGTACAGCAGCTGATAGGCTGCCATGTTCACCGGTACACGGGAGCACTTCACGGAGATGCAGATGTCGTCGAAATTGCAGTCGTTCAGCAGGCGGACATGGCCCATGGCACTCTCCACCAGCGCCTCCGGGGTGACGCCGCCGTATTTTTGCAGCAGTTCCCGCTCCAGTGAGCCGCCGTTGACGCCGATGCGGATGGGGATACCCTCGCTGCGGCAGGCGTCCGCCACGGCCCGCACCTTCTCCTGTGAGCCGATGTTGCCGGGGTTGATGCGGATCTTATCGATGCCCTGCCGCACGCACTCCAGCGCCAGCTTGTAGTCGAAGTGGATATCCGCCACCAGCGGGATGTGGATGGCCCGGCGGATACGACCCACGGCCTGCGCCGCCGCCATATCCGGCACCGCCACCCGGATGATATCGCACCCCGCCTCCTCCAGCCGGAGGATCTGGGCTACGGTGGCGGCCACGTCCTCCGTCCGGGTGTTGCACATGGACTGGATGGCGATGTCCGCCCCGCCGCCCACCGGGACGCTGCCCACATGAATTTGCTTGCTCATGGCTGATTCTTCCTCAGTTTATCCCCCTCCATGGGGCAAAAACGCACCACAGGGACGGGAAGCCGCTCCCCGTCCCGTGTGCTCTTTCTCTCTTACTGAAACAGCTTCCACACGTCCTGAAAGGTGATGACCAGCATCAGCAGCATCAGCAGTGCGAAGCCGGCCAGATGGACGTAGCTCTCGAATTTTGCCGGAATTTTCTTGCGGATGGTCAGCATACACAGGGCGTTGACCACCAGAAAGAAGATCTTTCCGCCGTCCAGCGCCGGCAGGGGCAGCAGGTTCATCACCGCCAGATTCACCGCCACCAGCGCCGCCAGATAGGCGATGTTCTCCACCGCCGCCGACGCGCTCTCCGCCTGTTCGCCCACGTCCGTGATGGTGGAGACGATGCCCACCGGGCCGCTGACGTCCTTGAGGCCCGCCTCACCGGTCACCAGCATCTGCAGGGACAGGCGCACGATCCGCACGAAGTCCACGGCGTTGTTCCAGCTGTACCGGAGGCGGCTGCCTACGGTGGCCTCCTCCGCCCCGAACATCAGGCCGAAGCCCGTGTAGGTCTGGCCCTGCTGGTCGGTGTACTCCGCCCGCTCCATGGGGAAGTCCTTCAGGGTCACGGTCTGACCGTCACGCTTGACCTTCAGGTCGAATACACCGGTCTTGTTGCGGCCCAGCAGCAGGCTCACGTCGCTGTAAACATACACCCGCTCACCGTCGATGCTCACCAGACAGTCCCCCACCTGCAGGCCGCTCTCGCTCTGGAGAGGACAGCCGTCGGCAAAGTCCGTGATGACCGGGACGTAAAATGCCTTGGCCCCGGCGTACAGGGCGACGATGATGATCAGGCCCGTCAGAAAGTTCATAAAGGCCCCGGCGGCAAAAATGATGAGTTTTTTCCAGAAGCTCTGGTTATTCAAGGCCGTGGGGTCGTTGGAGTCCTCCTCCTCGCCCTCCATGGCACAGAAGCCGCCGATGGGCAGCAGCCGCAGAGAGTAGGTGGTATCCCCCTTGGTCTTGTGCAGGATGGTGGGGCCCATACCGATGGAAAATTCGTTGACCCGCACTCCGCAGGCCTTGGCCGCCAGAAAATGGCCCAGCTCGTGTACGGCGATGAGTACGCCGAAAATCAGGATCGCAGCAATAATATAGATCATGGTTCCTCCTACCGGTTCAGTACAGCGGCACGGGCCAGTCTGTCTGCCTCCAGTATATCCTCCAGAGAGGGCGTATATTTCACCTCCACCCGGCACAGGGCATCCTCCACCCGCCGGGCGATATCGTTAAAGCCGATCTCCTGCCGCAGGAACAGGCCTACGGCCTCCTCGTTGGCACCGTTCATGATGGCGCAGGCGGTGCCGCCGGTTCGGGCGCACTGACGGGCAAGGGCAAGGCATGGAAACGCTTCCGTATCCGGTGCCTGAAAGGTCAGCGGCCCGCAGGACAGCAGATCCAGCGTCCGATCCGGTGTCTCGGCCCGGTAGGGCCATGTGAAGGCGTAACGGATGGGCAGCTTCATATCCGCCGTCCCCAGCTGGGCGATCATGGCACCGTCCCGATACTCCACCAGCGAGTGGACGATGCTCTGGCGGTGGATCACCGCCTCCACCTGCTCTACCGGCAGCCGGTACAGCCGCATGGCCTCGATGATCTCCAGCCCCTTGTTCATGAGGGTAGCCGAGTCAATGGTGATCTTGGCTCCCATGCTCCAGTTAGGGTGCTTCAGGGCGTCCGCCGGGGTCTTATGCTCCAGCTCCTCATGGCTCAGGCCGAAAAACGGCCCGCCGGAGCAGGTCAGCAGCAGACGCTTCACCTCCCGGCGATCCCGGCAGCCCTGCAGGCTCTGGAAAATGGCCGAGTGCTCCGAATCCACCGGCACGATCTCGGCGCCGCAGCGCTCCGCCTCCGCCATCACCAGCTCGCCGGCGCACACCAGTGTCTCCTTATTGGCCAGAGCGATGCGCTTTTTCTCCCGGATAGCCGCCAGCGTGGGTTCCAGCCCAACGCTGCCCATGACGGCGGTGACCACCGTGTCCGCCTCCGGCAGCGTCGCCGCCTCCAGAAGCCCCTCCGGCCCCGCCGCCACCCGGATATCCGTGTCGGACAGCCGCAGCCGCAACTCCCCTGCCGCCGCTCGGTCATACAGCACCGCCAGTTTCGGATGGAACTGGCGGGCCTGCTGCTCCAGCAGATCCACCTGGCGGTTGGCCGTCAGCGCCGCCACCGTCAGTCCCAGCTCCTGCACCACCTGCAGCGTCTGCCGCCCGATGGAGCCGGTGGAGCCCAAGACCGCAACAGTCTTTGTCATAATCGTTTCTCCTTTACAGGCCAATGACCCAGCAGGTCATGAGCCACAGCACCGGTGCAGCGAACAGCACACTGTCGAACCGGTCCAGCACACCGCCGTGACCCGGCAGCAGCCGTCCGTAGTCCTTGATGCCGTACTGGCGCTTGATGGCCGAAAAGCTCAGGTCCCCCAGCTGGCCCATGAGGGCGCCCACCAGACCCATGAGGATGCAGCCGCCGATGTGCAGAGGCTGTAAGGTACAGAGGTAGAAGATGATCCGGAAGATCACCATGCCCAGCATACCGCCGACAAGGCCGCCCACGGCGCCCTCCACAGTCTTGTGGGGGCTTACCAGCGGCGACAGCTTATGCTTGCCGCAGGCCATACCGGTAAACAGAGCCGCCGAGTCACTGCAGAAGGCCGCCACCAGCGGCACCAGCACCAGTCCGCCGCCGTAGGGCAGCATCCGCAGCAGCAGCAGGCAGCTGAAGGAGGCCGGGATGGCCAGCCCCGCCAGCGCCATGACGCACACATCCAGCAGGGTCAGGGCGTGGGGCTTGCCGTAGGTCAGCACGCCCGCCGCCGGCAGCGCTATCACGCCCACCAGCAGCAGCCCGTCCACGATGCCCAGCGGCAGCTGCCACCCATGGCCCGCACCGTAAAAATGCAGCACCACTAATATGCCCATCACCGCCGGCAGCGCCGTCCAGCGCCGGGTCTTTTCCGGCCCGCACACAGCCGCCAGCAGCTCATGGGTACCCACCACGCTCAGCGCCGCCAGCAGTGCCGCCGTGGCCCAGTCCGGCGCCACGCACAGGATGGCCAGCAGCAGCGGGATGCCGATCACCGCCACGATAATTCTCTGTTTCATATGCTTTCCTCTTTATTTTACCCCGCCGAACCGGCGGTCACGCTGCTGATACGCCACAATAGCCCGGTCCATATCCTCCGGCCCGAAGTCCGGCCACAGGGTATCGCAGAAATACAGCTCCGAATAGGCGCACTGCCACAGCAGAAAGCCCGACAGCCGCTCCTCTCCGCTGGTGCGGATGATAAGCTCCGGATCCGGGAGACCGTCCGTAAACAGGTAGCCGGAGAACCGCTCCTCATCCAGCTCCTCCGGGCGGCAGCGGCCCTCCACACGGGCGGCGGCAAAGTGCCGGGCCGCCCGCAGCAGCTCATCCCGGCCGCCGTAGTTCAGGCAGACGTTGGCCTGAAAGCCCTGAATGTGGGAGGATATTTCGTTGGTGCGCCGGGCCAGCTCCTGCAGCTCCGGCGAAAGGGCGCTCATGTCCCCCAGAAACCGCAGCCGGATCTGATCCCGCTCCATGGAGTCGATGGCCTCCAGCATATACTGCTTCAGAAGGCCCATGATGGTGTTGACCTCGTCCGCCGGACGCTTCCAGTTCTCCGTGGAGAAGGCGTATACCGTCAGGTACTCCACTCCCAGCTCCTTGCAGTAGGTAGCGATTTTGCGAAACACCTCCGCCCCCACCTTATGTCCGGCGGTGCGGGGCAGGCCCCGACGCTTGGCCCATCTCCCGTTGCCGTCCATGATAACAGCGATATGGCGGGGAAGGCGGTTTTCATCCACCTGCCCCGCCGTATGATGCTTCTTTTTGGAAAACAGGCCCATCAGACAGACATGAGTTCCTTTTCTTTGGTATCCAGCAGCTTATCCAGCTCCTTGCAGTGGTCGTCGGTCATCTTCTGCAGGTCCTTCTCAGCCAGCTTCAGCTCGTCCTCGGTGATCTCGGAGGCCTTCTGCATCTTCTTGAACGCCTCCAGCGCATCCCGGCGGATGTTGCGGATGGCCACCTTGCCGCCCTCATTGTACTTGCGGATCTGCTTGACCAGCTCCTTGCGGCGCTCCTCCGTCAGCTGGGGGAAGGCCAGCCGGATGGACTTGCCGTCATTCTGGGGATTGATGCCCAGATCGGACTCCTGAATGGCCTTCTCAATGCCCTTCAGGGCCGAGGCGTCCCAAGGGGTGATGAGCAGCGTCCGGGGATCGGGGGACGCCACCGCAGCGATCTGCTGGATGGGGGTGGGGGTGCCGTAGTAGTCCACCTGAATGCGGTTGAGGACGGATGCGTTGGCCCGTCCGGCCCGCACAGCTCCGAAGTCACGCTCCACCGCCTCCACGCTCTTTTTCATCTTTTCCTCGTATACCTTGTAGTGTTCCTTCAGCATGGTTATGCCTCCTTCACGATCGTTCCGATTTTTTCGCCCCGCAGCACACGCACGATATTATACGGGTCTTTCAGTGCAAACACCAGCACCGGGATGTGGTTGTCCATGGACAGGCTGGTGGCGGTGGAATCCATCACCGCCAGATGACGCTTGAGCACCTCGTCATAGGTGATGGCGTCGAACTTCACGGCGTCGGCGTTCTTGGCCGGGTCGCAGTCGTACACGCCGTCGATGTTCTTGGCCAGCAGGATCACGTCGGCGTTGATCTCCGCCGCCCGCAGCACCGCCGCCGTATCGGTGGAGAAGAAGGGGCATCCCACACCGCAGCCAAACAGCACCACCCGGCCCTTTTCCAGATGCCGGACGGCTCTGGCCCGGATATAGGGCTCCGCCACCTCACGGATCTCCAGTGCCGTCTGGAGCCGGACGTCCACGCCCTTCTGCTCCAGCACGTCCGCCAGTGCCATGCAGTTCATGGCCGTGGCCAGCATCCCCATGTGGTCGGCACGGGTGCGCTCGATGTGACCCTCGCCGTTCTTCACGCCCCGCCAGAAGTTGCCGCCGCCGATGACAACGCCGATCTGCACGCCCATGTTCACGCACTCCTTGATGACGTCCGCCACCTGACCCAGCACCTGAAAGTCCAGGCCGAAGTGCTTCTCGCCCGCCAGTGCCTCGCCGCTGATCTTCAGCAGCACCCGTTTATACTTCGGTTCGTCCATTGCTCTTCCTCCGTATGTGATACTTGGGAGTATTTTACCTTATTTTTTCCCGTTTGCATAGAGGGAAAAGCAAAATTTTTTCCGTCCTCTCTCCCTGCCTTGCATTTTCCGGCGGAAGATGATACCATCTCACCGAAAAGAAACTGATAGGAGACGCCTTATGGAGCTGCTGCACATACATAAAGATACATGGGCCGCCGTGGGAGCCACGGCCCTGATCCCCTTTTACCGCCTGACGGATACGGACATTATCCTGCTGGATACCGGCATCGCCGCCTCTGACCGGGAGGGCCTTACCGCCCTGCTGGAGGAGCACGGTCTGCGCCCCAAGGGTATCCTCTGCTCCCACGCCCACTATGACCATGTGGGCAACGCCGCTTATCTCCGCCGGCGCTACGGCTGCCCCATCGCCATGCCCATGATCGAGGCCGCCATCTGCGCCGATGCCACCGCCTTCCGGGCCAACTACGAGACCCTCACCTACGGCACCATCCAGTCCATGTTTCCGGAGGAATGCTTCCTGTCGGACGTTCTCATCTCTCCGGATATCGATCATCTGGACTTTTGCGGCGTCCGTTTCGGCCTGCTGCCCCTGCCGGGCCACTCTGCCGGGCAGATGGGCTTTATCACCCCCGACGGCACTGCCTATCTGGCAGACTGCCTGTTGGGGCCGGAGCAGCTGCAGCGCTTCAAGCTGCCCACCATCATGCACATTGCCCGTGATCTGACGGTGATGGAGTCCCTCCGCAGTCTCCGCTGCCCGGCCTATGTGCTGGCCCATAAGACCAGCGTCACAGAGCTTGGTCCCGTCATCGATGCCAACATCGCCGCCATCCACGATAAGGGGCGGCGGCTGCTGAGCTGTCTCACCGACGGCATGACCGCCGACCAGTGGCTCTATGCCTACTGCCGTCAGGAGGGCATCCACACTCATGATCCCTTCCGCATCAGCGTCACCCAGCGCAATTTCCTGCATCTGTCGGGCTGGCTGGTGGACGAGGGACAGGTGGCTCTGTACCATGACCTCTGCGTGGGCCGTTACAGTAAGGTGTGAAGTAAGGTGTGAACCGGTCCACGGTGGGTAAGTTTTCGTTTTTTATCGTCCGTAATGGCCAAAGGGGAGGGGGCAGCATCCACTGTCCCCTCCCCTGTTTCTTCTTTCGGCAATTC
>OGYJ01002514.1_pt1 | contig 12234 bp, 9 predicted proteins | sample 1576531 | NCBI WGS metagenome assembly OGYJ01 (sample SAMEA3541574, study PRJEB24748) | human gut metagenome | biome: human gut; feature: human-associated habitat; material: faeces | place: China | collected 2012 | reverse complement strand
ATTTCAATTCCGCAAAAGAGGTCGCGCTTCGCTACCGCAGGATTTTCGGCGAGGATTATTTCATTGAGATAATGAGCCATGATTTTCCCGAGCAGATGGCTGTTTTCAATCAGCTTATCCGCCTTTCGCGAGAAACCGGCATACCCCTCTGCGCGACTAACGACGTGCACTATATCCGCCGCGAGGACAGCTACGCGCAGAAGATACTGATGTGCATAAACACAGGCAAAACGCTTGACGATAACGAAAGGCTTGAGCTGCCGACGGATGATTTCTACCTCCGTTCAGGCGGCGAGATGGCTGAGCTTTTCCGCAGCTGCCCGCAGGCGATAGAAAACGCCGTCAAGATTGCCGATATGTGCAACGTTGGGTTTGAATTCGGCGTTACAAAGCTGCCGAAGATAACTTTCAGCGGCGTTACTGATAACGTTAAATTCCTGCGCGATATGACGTTTAAAGGTCTGCAAAAGCGCTATGGAACGCCGCGGAAAGAGCATATCGACCGTGCCGAGTACGAGCTTTCGGTGATAACGCAGATGGGCTACGTCGATTATTTTCTCATAGTCTGGGATTTCGTGCACTATGCCAAAACGCACGATATACCCGTTGGCTGCGGCAGAGGAAGCGGCGCGGGAAGCTTAGTCGCCTACTGTATAGGCATCACCGACATCGACCCGCTTCGCTATCAGCTCATCTTCGAGCGCTTTCTGAATCCCGAGCGTGTTTCAATGCCCGACTTCGATATAGATTTCTGTACGCTGAAACGTCAGCAAGTTATAGATTACGTCATCAGTCGCTACGGTTCAGACCATGTGGCGCAGATAATAACTTTCGGAACGTTGGGCGCGAAGCAGGCTTTGCGCGACTGCGCGCGTGTGATGGGTCTGCCTTATAAGACGGGCGATGTTGCGGCAAAGGCAGTTATAGGCGGTATGTCGCTTCGCGCTTCGCTTGAAAATTCGCCCGAGTTTCGTAAGCTGTATAACGGCGACCCGCAGATACACGAGCTTATCGAAACAGCCATGCGCATAGAAAACATGCCGCGAAACGCAGGCACTCACGCCGCGGGCGTAGTTATCACAAAAGACCCCGTCAGCGAATATGTGCCGTTGTACGCGCGCGACGGACAGATCTCTACGCAGTACACGATGACAGTGCTGGAGCGGCTGGGTCTGCTGAAAATGGATTTTCTCGGTGTAAGCAACTTGACGATAATAGATATGTGCGTAAAGCAGATACAAAAGCGCAATCCGGATTTTGATATTTCCGCAATACCGCTCGACGACCCTGCCGTCTACGATATGTTCTCGCGCGGAAAAACTCAGGGCGTTTTCCAGTTTGAAAGCGCGGGAATGACATCTACCGTAATGCGTCTGCGCCCCGAGCGAATAGAAGACCTTATAGCCGTGATTTCCCTATACCGCCCCGGCCCGATGGACTCTATCCCGACCTATATCCGCAACCGCCACGACCCCTCGAAAGTAACTTACAAGCACCCGCTGCTGAAAGATATTTTAGATGTCACCTACGGATGTATCGTTTACCAAGAGCAGGTGATGCAGATATTCCGCACGCTGGCGGGCTACTCTTACGGCAGGGCGGATATTGTTCGCCGCGCTATGGCGAAAAAGAAGCATGATGTGCTTGAAAACGAGCGGCGGACTTTCATCTACGGCGACGATGAGTGCTGCGGTGCTGCCGCAAACGGTGTACCCGTAAAGGTAGCGAACGAGATATTTGACGAAATGAGCTCTTTCGCTTCATACGCTTTCAATAAATCTCACGCCGCCGCGTACGCTACCATCGCTTACCAAACGGCGTATCTGAAATGCCGCTATTATAAGGAATACATGGCTTCGCTGATGACGGTAACGCTTTTTGAAAAACCGCACAAGCTTTACGACTACATCACCGACGTTCGCCGCAGCGGGCTGGAGATACTGCCTATCGACATAAATAAGAGCGTGGGCGGTTTCAAAGCCGAGCCGCAGGGCATACGTTTCGCACTCCTCGCGGTCAAGGGTCTGGGCGAGGGCGTGATAAATGCGCTGACGGCCGAGCGAGATGAAAACGGCGCGTTCACCACCTTGCAGGGCTTCTGTACACGCGCGGCAGGTACTGGCATAACTGTAAAAGGCTGCGAAGCGCTGATAAAAAGCGGCGCTTTCGACAGCTTCCCGAACAACCGCCGCGAGATGCTGATGTCGGTGGAAACTATCCTCAAACAGGCTCAGTACAGCCGCCGCGATAATGCAGAGGGTCAGCTCGATTTCTTTGATATGTCCTCGGGCGGCAATGAACATCAGGCAATAGTTGAGCGCTGCGATGAATTTTCGCGCACTCAACTTTTGGATATGGAGTATGAGGTAACGGGGCTGTACCTTTCGGGTCACCCGCTCGATAGCTACCTGCCTTTTGCCGAAGCCGAGGGCTGCCTGCCCGCGCAGATGTTCGCCGATACAGACCGCAGGCTGAAAAACGACTCGCCTGCGGGTATCTTGATACGTCTTACAGGAAAAAAACAGTTCAAGACCAAAAACGGCGCTATTATGTGCTTTGCCGACGGCGAGGATAGGTCTGGCACGGCGGAATTTATAATCTTCCCCGCGCTTTACGAGGTCGCTCAGCCGCTTCTGAAAGACGGCGCGGTGCTTCACGTTTTCGGCAAAGTTTCGCTTAAAGACGACGAACCTGCGAAGCTTATAGCCGAGCTTGTGGAAACGGGCGAACGTTTCGTTCAAAGCTGTATGGGCAAGGATATATGCGTAAAACTGCGCTCAGACGATAAAGCTGCTTTAGCGCGGGTAAAGTCAGCCGCCGAAAAGCACGCCGCGCCGGACGGCAGGTCGCTGATAATCTATTTAGCGGACAAGCATGCTTCGATACGTTTAAAGAGCGCGCCGACCGTAAAGATCAGCGGCGGGCTTATAGAAGACCTGCGGCAGGCGGCTGGCGCTGAGAACGTGCGCTTTATGAAAAAGCGCGGCTGAAAGGAGAGAAAGCTATGGAACCAAAAGATTATATAGTTGAAAAAATAGACGGCGATTACGCCCTGCTGCGCGACCTTAACAGCGGCATAGAGCTGAATATAGCCCGAGCGCTGATACCCGAAGAGAGCGACGAGGGTGTAAAGATGCACTGGGAAAATTTCGAGTACAGCGCTATCGAGAACTGAATATGATGAAATTCTCGTGAAAAGTATGGAAAAAATAACTTTCTTGTGGTATAATAAATAGTGTTGCTTAATTGTATTCAAGTCAAAGAGAAACAGGAGAACAGAATATGGCATTATATACAAGTTATGAGCGCCCCTGCCGCGGACTTGTGATAGCGCACAGCGAGGATGAAAAATTCAATACTGAGTCGATAGTTGTTCGCTTCATAGTACCGCTGGAGGAGAAAAGCTCGCAAAAGTATACGGCGCTGGTATCGCTTATGGCTGAAAGCTGCCGCGAATATCCCGATAAGGCTGATATGGCTAAAAAGCTCGCTTCGCTCTACGGCGCTTCGGTAAACTCTTTCGCATACCGCTTAGGCAATTCGCTCTGCTGCGGATTGGCGGTGAGCAGTATCGGCGACAGATACACGATAAACGGCGAGAATATCACCGAAGAGTGCGCAAAGCTGCTGCTTAGCTGCATTTTTGAGCCAGATATCACTAACGGCGAATTTCCGCGGGAATATTTCGAGCAGAAAAAACGCCAGCTTATCGATAAGATAAAAAGCTCTTTCAATAACAGGCACACCTACGCTATCACAAAAGCGCGCGATATAGCCTTTGCGGGCGAGCCTGCGGCTGTTTCACCGCTCGGCAGCGAGGAAAACGCCAACGCGCTGACCTCCGCAGCGTTAGCCGAGAGCCACCGCGAACTGCTGGAAAATGCGTTTATCAGCATAAGCTTCTGCGGCGGCGGTACGAATAAGGGCGCGCAAAAGCTGGTAAAAAACGCTTTCGTAAAGCTCGTTTCCGAGCGCAAGGCGGAAGTCGCCGATATTCACGACCTCAACGCCTATTCGCCGCTTAAAGCCGAGCCGCATCGCGCTGATGAAAAGATAGATCAGGCGCAGTCGAAGCTCGTAATGTTCTTCAAGACGGCGGGCAAAAATATCTACGCCGATAGGCTCGCCTGCGAACTTTACGGCGGCACTCCTTTCTCAAAACTCTTTATGAACGTCCGCGAAAAACTTTCGCTCTGCTACTACTGCCAGTCGGGAATAGTGGAGTGCAAGGCGGCAATGCTTGTGGACAGCGGTGTAGAGCCGGGCAATGAGGAAAAAGCTTACAACGAGATAATCGCTCAGCTCGAAGCCCTGCGCGGCGGAGATTTTACCGATGAAGAACTTGAAAATACCAAGAAATACCTCATAGGCGCTATCCGCTCGAATTACGATTCGGCTGAAAATCTTAATCTTTGGTACTTTTACCAGTTTGCTAGGGGCACGGCGTATTCGCCCGACGAAGCGGCGGCGCTGATAAAGGCGCTCAGCCGCGAGGACGTGCTGGAGTCGCTGAAAAACTTCAAGCTGGATACCGTATACACACTTACCCCCGAAGGAGGCGAAGCATATGCGTGAAACTACTATAGAAACGGCAGTGAACGAGCGCACGGGCGAAAGCTACAAGATAGTCCATCATAAGTCGGGGCTTGACCTGCTTCTTGCGCCGATGGAGGGTTTTGTGCAGACTGCGGCTATGTTCGGCACAAATTACGGCTCGGTAAATAACTGCTTCAAGACTTCTGAGGACGCCGATTTTCTTACAGTACCCGACGGCATCGCCCACTATCTGGAGCACAAGCTTTTTGAAAACGAGGACAGCGATGTTTTCGAGCTTTATGCCGCTACCGGCGCTGACGGCAACGCTATGACGGGCTTTGAGGACACGATATACCTTTTCACCTGCACCGAAAATTACGCCGAGTCGCTGAAAATACTGCTCGACTTCGTGCAAGACCCCTACTTCACTCAGGAAAATGTTGACAAAGAGCAGGGCATAATCGGGCAGGAGATAAAAATGACTATGGACTTGCCGAACAGAAAGTGCTTTTTCAATCTGCTCGGCGCGCTGTACGCCGCACACCCCGTGAGGAACGACATCGCGGGCACGGTAGAGTCGATAGCGCAGATCACGCCCGAGCTGCTTTACCGCTGTTATTACGCTTTTTACAACCTGCACAATATGGCGCTCGCGGTGGCGGGCAACCTCGACGTTGACGAAGTTATAGCTATCTGCGACGAGCATTTAAAGCCCTGCGAGGATATGAACCTTGAGGTAAAATTCCCCGAAGAGCCGAGCCTGCCAGTAAAGCCGCTTGTCGAGGAACATTTCTCGGTTGGCGTGCCGATATTCTCGATAGGCTTCAAATGCGCGCCTTACGCTGATGACGTTATAGTCAAAAAAGAGGTCGAAGCGAACATTCTGCTCTCGCTGCTGGCAGGCAAGATGTCGCCGCTGTACAAGCGCCTTACGGAAGAGGGCTTGGTAAACGGCGAGCTGGGCAGGGAAGTGTTCGACGGCAGGGGCTACTTTTCGCTAGTGCTCTCGGGTCAGTCTGAACAGCCCGAAAAGGTACGAGATGCCGTGCTAGAGCATATCGAAAAGGCTAAGTGCGAAGGGCTCGACAGAGAGGCTTTCGACCTGCTGAAAAAGGCAGAGTACGGCTCGGCTGTGCGCGAGATGAATAATCCCGAAAGCTGCGCCGAAAATATGCTGGCTTTCTATTTCTACGGTCTTGACGCTTTTGAGGCAGAGCGCAGGCTGGCTGAAATAACCTTTGAAGATGTAGAAGCTGCGCTCGATGAATTTTTTGCGGAAGAGCGCTGCGCTATCTCTATCATCAGATAAATGAGCGGTATTGCCGCGCGAAAGGACTAATTTAAAATGACACTACAAACGCTTATGTATGCCGCCGCTAAGGTAAGCGACGAGATGCGTGAAACCATCAAGGCTAATCCCGATAAAGTATATTTCCCGAATTTCGGAAGTTCGGATAATATACTGAAAAGGGGCATTACTATCGACAGAGTAATGTTTACTATACCCGGCACGAATTTTGAGATATACTGGTACGGCTTTCTGATAGCGGTGGGCATACTGCTCGCCATGCTTTACGGCTTCAAAAAAATGAAGCCTATGGGAATAGATCCCGACAGAGCCACCGACGCGATCATCGCGGGCTTTATCGGCGCGATACTCGGCGCTAGGGCTTACTATATCGCTTTTAATGACAGCATAACTTTCAAAGACTTTTTTAGTTACCGCGACGGCGGACTTGCTATCTACGGCGGCATAATCGGCGCTGTTTTGGTCGGCGGCATTGTTGCTAAACTGCGCGGATTGAAACTTACAGCCCTGCTCGATGTGGTAGCGCCCTGTTTCCTCATCGGACAAGCCATAGGCAGATGGGGCAACTTTGTAAATCAGGAGGCTTTCGGCGCTAATACCGACTTGCCTTGGGGCATGATAAGCTCGAAAACTATGTCCTACATCGCCGAGAATTTCGACGAGCTGGGCTGTCAGGTGTCTTCATACGCCCCCGTTCACCCCTGCTTCCTATACGAGTCGATATGGTGCGTTATCTGCTTCGTGATACTGCATATCTTCACTAAGCACAGAAAATTCGACGGCGAAGTTTTCCTTATGTATATAGGTCTGTACGGTCTTGGCAGATTTTTCATCGAGTCTACAAGAACTGACTCGCTCTATATCGCGAACATAAGGGTATCTCAGCTAGTGGCAGGTACTTGCGTTTTCACCGCGCTCGTGCTCATAATAATCTTCCGCAGCATGGCTTCGCGCTCTAATTACAAGCTTTTCTGCGATACCGAGCTTTCAAAGCAGCAGTTAGCGGCGCTCGAGGGCTACGAAGAGAACGAGAAAGCTAAGAAAGAGCTGAAAAAGAAGATAGCCGAAGCTAAGAGAAGCGGCGAAAGCTTTGCCGAGCTTGAAAAAGAGTATGACGAAAAATTCGGCAAGACTGCTAAGGAAGCCGCTAAGAAAAAGGCTGACGAGATAGCCGCCGAAAAGAAAGATCTTAAAGCTAAGATAAAGGAAGCTGAAAAGGCGGGCAAAAAGGACGAAGCCGCTAAGCTCAAAAATGAATTTGCAAAGAAATTCGGCGGTATAGTTACCGAAGAGGAAGAGGCTGAGGACGAAAATTATACCTCTATCCTCGGCGATGATGACGAAGAAGCTGAAACCGAAGCGGCGGAAGCAAAGGCTGATGAAAAGCCCGAAGAATAAGCGAAAGGAACGTATTAAGATGGCAAATATAATAGACGGAAAAGCCGTATCGGCTCAGGTAAAGGAAAATATAAAGGCTGAGGCGGCTGAGCTGAAAGCTAAGGGCATTGAGATAGGTCTGGCGGTAGTTATCGTCGGCGACGACCCCGCCTCGCAGGTGTATGTAAGAAATAAGGAAAAGGCATGCGAATACGTCGGCTTCAATTCATACAAGTACGCTCTGCCCGCTGAAACTACCGAGGAAGAGCTGCTCGCGCTGGTCGATAAGCTGAATAACGACGATAACGTTGACGGCATACTTGTACAGCTGCCCCTGCCTAAGCACCTAGATGATAAGCTCATAATCAACAATATCCGCCCAGATAAGGACGTTGACGCTTTTCACCCCGTAAACGTCGGCAAGATAATGATTGGCGATTACAGCTTCCTGCCATGCACGCCCGCAGGCGTTATGGAGCTGATACACTCAACAGGCGTTGTGGTAAGCGGAAAGAAGTGCGTGGTAGTCGGCAGAAGCAATATCGTCGGCAAACCTATGGCAATGCTTCTCCTGCACGAGAGCGGCACGGTCACCATCTGCCACTCGAAAACGCAGGATCTTAAAGAGGTGTGTTCGCAGGCTGATATTCTCGTAGCCGCTGTCGGCAGACCTAAGATGATAACCGCCGATTACGTCAAAGAAGGCGCGGTAGTTATCGACGTTGGTATGGATAGGGACGAAAACGGAAAGCTTTGCGGCGATGTAGATTTCGAAGATTGCAAGGAAAAAGCCGGCTACATCACTCCCGTTCCCGGCGGCGTAGGCCCTATGACCATCGCTATGCTGATGAAAAATACTCTTACCGCGGGCAAACTGCATAAGGGCGTTTGAGAAAAAACACGGGAAGATATGTAAATTTTTTATGAACGCCCTTTACATATCGTGTTTTTCAGTGTATAATTAAATAGTTATATGCGCCTTTGCGCGCGAAACATATCCGTAAGGCAGATTATGGGCTGCGCTCCGACGGAGAATGTTACCTGCCATAGCCTTCCTTACAGGAAATATTTTTGAAAGAGGTACAGAAAAATGTTAAGAAAAGACGAAAAGACTGCTGTTATCGAAGCTAACAGAACTCATGAGACCGATACTGGTTCGCCCGAGGTACAGATCGCTATCCTCACTAAGAGAATCAACGACCTTACCGAGCACCTCAAGGTACACAAGAAGGATCATCACTCCAGAAGAGGCCTTCTTAAGATGGTAGGTAAGAGAAGAAACCTCCTCAACTACCTCAAGTCCAAGGACATCGAAAGATACAGAGCTACTATCGAAAAACTTGGCATTCGTAAGTAAGATCTTAATTACACGTGGGCAGAGCGGAGAATATCCGCTGCTGCCTTTGCGTGTTTTTATACGATCATACACTCGATCGACCGACCGCTAAAAACGAGCATCTGCGCCAAGCGACGGTGACCGAAACTTAGCATTAAACAGAGTTTGAGAGGTTAGCTTTTCAGACCGTGTTTATTGCTAATGGTTCAGAGGTTCACCGTTTCTTGAAAATAATTGTGAAAGGAAATGGTACTCAAAATGTTTGAAAATTACAGAAAGTTTGAAACTACATACGCAGGCAGACCTTTTATAGTTGAGACCGGCAAGACCTGCGGACTTGCAAACGGCTCCTGCTGGGTACGCTACGGCGAAACTGTCGTTATGGCAAATGTCACCGCTTCGGCTAAGCCCAGAGACGGCATCGACTTTTTCCCCCTCTCGGTAGACTATGAGGAAAAGCTCTACTCGGTAGGCAAGATCCCCGGATCTTTCACCAAGCGCGAGGGTAAGCCGAGCGATAAGGCTATACTCACTTCGCGTATGGTAGACCGCCCGATACGTCCTCTCTTCCCGAAAGATATGAGAAACGATGTTTCGGTAGTTATGACAGTTCTCGCAGTTGACCACGACTGCTCGCCCGAGATCGCGGGTATGTGCGCGGCTTCCATCGCTATCTCTATTTCCGATATTCCTTGGAACGGCCCTATCGCTGGTATAAGCGTTGGCCTGGTAGACGGCGAGATCGTGCTCAATCCTACTGCTGAGCAGAAGACCCATAACCGCCTCAACCTCACCGTTGCAGGCTCTATGGAAAAAATAGTTATGATCGAGGCTGGCGCTGACGAAGTTGACGATGACACCATGCTCAACGCTATCATCGAGGGTCATAAAGAGATCAAGAAGATGATAACTTTCATCAATGAGATAAAAGCTGAGATAGGCAAGCCTAAGTTCGAGTTCCAGTCGATGGAGATAGACCACGACCTCTTCGACGAGATCGAGGCTATGGTAGGCGAGGACGTAAAGGTCGCTCTCGATACCGATGATAAGAACGTTCGCGACGCAAGACTTCAGCCCATCATCAACGCTGTACATGAGAAGTACGACGAGCAGTATCCAGATCAGGCTGCTATGCTCGACGAAGTTCTTTACAAGCTTCAGAAGAAGATCGTTCGCAACTGGCTGTACGAAGGCAAACGCGTAGACGGCAGAAAGATCGACGAGATCCGCCCGCTTGCTTCTGAAGTAGGCCTGCTGCCTAAGGTTCACGGTTCGGGACTTTTCACCAGAGGTCAGACTCAGGTACTCACCATCTGCACCCTCGGCCCTGTAAGCGACGCACAGAAGCTCGACGGGATCGACGAGGAAACCTCTAAGAGATATATCCACCACTACAATTTCCCCAGCTACTCGGTAGGCGAGACCAAGCCTTCAAGAGGCCCCGGAAGACGTGAGATCGGCCACGGCGCGCTCGCTGAAAAGGCTCTCGTGCCCGTTATCCCCTCCGTTGAAGAATTCCCTTACGCTATAAGAATGGTGTCTGAGGTGCTTTCTTCCAACGGCTCTACCTCGCAGGGCTCTATATGCGGCTCTACTCTTGCTCTTATGGACGCGGCGTTCCGATAAAAGCACCCGTTGCAGGTATCTCCTGCGGACTTATCACTAAGGAAAACGGCGAATGGATGACTATGGTAGACATTCAGGGTCTTGAGGATTTCTACGGCGATATGGACTTCAAGGTAGGCGGTACTAAGAATGGTATCACCGCTATTCAGGTAGACATCAAGGTAGACGGCCTTACCTACGATATAATCAAGGAAGCTTTTGCTAAGACTCACAAGGCTCGCGATTACATACTCGACGAGATCATGCTCAAGGCTATACCCGAGCCTCGTCCTACTGTTAATAAGTGGGCGCCCAAGATGCTTACTACTAAGGTCCCTGTTGATAAGATCCGCGAAGTTATCGGCTCGGGCGGAAAGGTCATCCAGAAGATCTCTGCTGAGTGCGACGTTAAGATCGACATCAACGAGGACGGCAACGTATTCGTTTCGGGTCTTGACCTCGATAAGGCAAATCAGGCTATATCCATCATCAACACCATCGCTAACGATCCCGAGATCGGCGCTATCTACAAGGGTAAGGTCGTTTCTATCAAGACCTTCGGCGCTTTTGTAGAGATCGCTCCCGGCAAGGACGGTCTTGTACACATCTCCAAGCTCGATAAGTCGAGAGTAGAGAAGGTAGAGGACGTAGTTTCCATAGGCGACGAGATAGTTGTTAAGGTAATGGACATCGATAATCAGGGCAAGATCAGTCTTTCGAGAAAGGACGCTCTTGCTGACATCGCCGCTAAAAAGGCAAACGGCTGATAAGAATCGGTCGGATAAAAAGCATATTTCAGCCGCGCATAATAATCAGCGCGGCTGTTTTTGTTGACATCGCCCGCAAAATGTGTTATCATTTATTTTAGTAGTAACCAAAAGAGTTCCGCCGCATATAGTGTAGAAAATACATTTTGGCGGTGATGATAATGAGTACAGCGATCACTGCGGCGATACTCGCGCTAATCGTGATACTGCCGCTGGTAATTCGTTTCAAAAACAGAAAGCGGCGCTGCTGCAAGGCTCTGCTGCTGATACCGGTCGCTGCGGACGACGAGCTTTTTGAAAGGCGTGTAAAAGCCTGCTACTGGGAGGAAGCTTTCAGCGACCCGCTATACGCGAAAGACATACTGCTAGTGACGGGCGATGTTTCGCCTAATACTTACGCAGCGCAGCGGCTGGCGCAGGAATACGCTACGGTGCACACCGTTCACATTTCTTCGCTGGGCGATTATTTGCAGAGAAATTATTTTAAAGAGAGTAAAAAAACGGACAGTTAAGGGATATAAGATGCAGAATAATACAGACGAAAAATTAGAGGGCGAAGTTGACAGCGTGATATACCGCAGCGACGATTCGGGATTTGCCGTCATAATGCTGAAATCTGACGGCGAGCTTTATCCCGTTGTCGGCGAGCTGGGCAATGTTGAGGAGGGCGAAGAGCTTGTATGCACGGGCAGGTTCGTTACCCACCAGAAATTTGGCGAACAGTTCAAATGCGAGCTTTGCGAACGCAGCCTGCCGAAGTCTGCCTCCGCGATACAGCGTTACCTCGCCAGCGGCGCGATAAAAGGCATCGGCGTGATAACTGCGCGCGCGATCGTGAAAAAATTCGGTGAAAAGACCCTCGAGGTGCTTGAAACTGAGCCCGAAAGACTTTGCGAGGTGGCGGGTATAACGCCGCAGAAAGCGGAGAAAATGTCGCACCCGGATTCGTTCATGCCCTATGCCGGCCTGTTTTGCCGGACGGATTTCCCTGCCTGCGCCGATCCCAGCGCCCGGCGCCATTTCGCAAAGGTCATGGCCGACCTGCTGGGGCGTTACACGCCCGAGGTGCGGGATCTGGAGCGGATTGCCGAGGCTGCCGCCCGGTGGGCGGTCGATCCGGGGGCGAAGGTCGCCGTGAAGATTTGGGCGGTCGAGGTGCTGAAGCATTGCCGGCGGCGTGTCGGCTGGGTTCAGGAGGTGTGGGACGACCTTGTGGAGACGATGGCGCACGACGCAACGCCGGGGATCGAAGTGCGGATGCGCAAAAGCTGGAAGGAATCGAAGAAGCGCACGGTGAGGCTGGG
>OGYJ01002510.1_pt1 | contig 12256 bp, 9 predicted proteins | sample 1576531 | NCBI WGS metagenome assembly OGYJ01 (sample SAMEA3541574, study PRJEB24748) | human gut metagenome | biome: human gut; feature: human-associated habitat; material: faeces | place: China | collected 2012 | reverse complement strand
GGCCAAGGCACAGGAAACGACAGCTGCCGCAGGCACTCCGGCCGAGGCTGCTCAGCCGGAAGTCAACTACACTGAAGCACTTCTGAAAGGCATGTCCCTGACACTGCCGGATGTTGAAAAAGCCGTAGAAGCCGGCACATTCAAGAACCTTTCTCCGGAAGCGCCGAAACCGGCTGAACCAGAACCGGCTCCTGCCCCGGAACCCATTCCTGAACCTGAGCCCACACCAGCTCCTGAACCGGAGCCGGAACCCGAGCCCGCACCGACACCGGCGCAGACTGCCAAGTACACGGCTGATCAGGGAACAAGCGCAGCAACGATTGAAACAGACGGCACTTATGATGCTCAGACTTATACGTCTACAACCGCTGACCAGAATGCACTTCGCGTTTCCTACGCTTACATGAGCGCAGCAGGCGACACATTCACAAAGACCGGCGATGCTACGAATACAGAAAGCTCCAATCAGTACGGCATGAACGCAGCACTCCTTGTCACCCATGGCGGCCACGGCGCATTCACCAAGGCATCCATCACATCCTCTGCTCTCGGCGCACCGGGCGCATTCGGATACGGCAAGGGAACCTACCTCAACCTGACCGATTCCACCGTTACAACGACAGGAAATAATTCTCCTGCCCTTGAAACAGCAGAAAGAGCCATGATGAAAGTCGTTAACACGACCGTTTCCACATCCGGCTATGCATCCCCGGCTATGAAGGTATCCCAGAACGGCGGCATGATTCTTGCTGAAAGCAGCCATTTCACCACGACTGGCAAGGACTCCCACGGCGCATACGTCAATGGCGACGTCACACTGACAAACAGCAGCGTGAACGCACAGAACACCAAGGCAGCCGTTGTCCGCAACAACAATACGCTTTCCCTTGAAAACTCCACGCTCGAAGGCAATGAAACAGGGTCCGTACCGTACAACATCGTTCTCTACGCTGATCCTTCCGCTATCGGAACCATGGGTGTACAGCAGTTCAATGCAACAGGCTCCACCCTGATTTCCCATCACGGCGGCATGTTCCTTGTCACCGGTACACATAACCGCATCACGCTGAAGAAGACAACCCTCCAGCAGGATCCGGGCCTTCCGATCCTCTCAGCCCTTGGCAATGACGGCGCTTACGGCTGGGGCACCCCGGGCGCTAACGGCGGCCATGTCGAACTGATTGCTGATGAAGAAACACTGAATGGCGATATTGTCGTCGATACGATTTCCGACGTCAACCTGACCCTTAGAAACAACTCCGTATGGACAGGCGCCATCACCATCATCCCGAACGCACAGGGCGGCGAAAAGTACAAGACCAATGCCGACATCTTCATCGGAGCAGGCTCTGTATGGAACCTCACCGCTGACAGCCAGGCAACCACCGTCAACAACCTTGGCACCATCAACTTCAACGGCCACACCATTACCCTCGCGGACGGAACAGTCCTGAAATAAGGGCTTATAGCAAAAATACATATATATAGTATATATATAATAAAAGAAGAGGCTCTCCGGAAATCCCGGGGCCTCTTTTTTTGCGGGCGGCTATAGTATAGTGCCAGTAAAAAAGACCATGGAAATCAGATCCACGGTCTTTTTCTATTTCCTTAATTAGTTGATCAGAATGCAGGAATGACAGCGCCTTTGTAGGTGTCTTCGATGAATTTCTTGGATTCAGGGCTGGTGAGCGCTTTCATCAGTTCCTGGATTTCCGGACGGTTTTCATCGCCAGCTCTTACAGCTACGATGTTAGCGTACGGGGAGTCCTTGCTTTCTGTGTAGATGGCATCCTTCGGATTCAGCTTGGCTTCCAGAGCGAAGTTTATGTTGATGACAGCAGCATCGACGTCAGCCAGGGATCTTGGGAGCTGCGGAGCTTCGAGTTCGGAGAACTTCAGGTTGTGCGGGTTTTCAGCAATATCCTGCGGGGTAGCAGTGACAGGAGCACCGTCACGGAGTTTGATCAGGCCGGCAGACTGGAGGACGAGGAGAGCACGGCCGCCATTGGTCGGATCGTTCGGAATGGCAATGGATGCGCCGTCCGGCAGTTCAGCGAGGGATTTGTACTTATTGGAGAAAACGGACATTGGTTCAAGATGAACAGCACCGACGGAAGCAAGCTTCAGGCCTCTGGATTTGCAGAATTCATCCAGATATGGTTTGTGCTGGAAGAAGTTTGCGTCAAGGCTCTTGTCGTTCAGGGCCAGGTTCGGCTGGACATAGTCAGTGAATTCGACGATTTCTACATTGATGCCTTTCTTGGCAAGCTGATCCTTCACTGCATTGACGATCTGTTCATGCGGAACGGGGGAGACGCCGACTTTGATGGTCGTTGTTTTGGAAGCGGAGCCTGCAGCCTTGGAAGCAGCCGGTTTTTCTCCGCCGCAGCCGGCGATGAGACCAGCGGCAGCAAGAGCAGCGAGGGAAACGGCGAGAGTTTTGCGGTAGTTCATAGTAAGTCCTCCTTATGATTTCGTGGAAATAACGATTCCGGGTACAAAAAAATCCCTCTTCCCGACGGGACGAAGGATTCTGTTTCGTGGTACCACCCATGTTCGCCTTTCCGTCGCCGGAAAGACCTTGTGAAGTGCAAGGCACTCCTGTCCTGTAACGGGAACTCCCGGGCCACTTCATCATTCGGCGGCGCATGCTCCAAGGCCATGTTCGGCGGATGTCCGGCGTCCCTTCTCACCATTCGGGACTCTCTTTGGCTTTCTTTCCGCGTACTCTTCTCTTCATCGCTTGTATCAAGTTGGACATACTATAGCATTTCGTCATGAAAGCGTCAAGAAAATTTTAAAATTGTTATTTTGAGAATACGAAAGTAAAAGAGAGAAAAAGTGAAGAAAAAGCGCTTTAAAAAAGAAAAGGACGAAAGGGCGTGCCGTTGCCCTAAAAGAATCAGTCTATTATAATGAGATACGGAACAAAGTGGTTCCTTTTATAGAATTTATTAGCCGGAGGTGGAAATGGGTCTTTTTGGCCTGATGCATAAAGCATGCTCGCGCGAGCATGTCCTCTATCTTTTATATTTGACGCTGTTCCTGATTCCGCTGAATCCATTCCTTTTCTATGCGCCCCTCATCCCGGCCCTCATCCTGTGGCTGGTCAACTGGCGTACATCAAAGGAAGTGTCCTTCCGCGTCCCTCCATACTGGGGAGCAGGAGCCGTCTTTTTAACGTGTTCGCTTCTGTCCACGGCCGTATCCAAGGACAGCTTCTTCTCGATTTTCAACTGGTCGCTCCAGCCGCTTCTTTATGCGGCCGTCTATCTCATGGTCTTTTCCACGATCCGTACGGTCAGGGAAAAGGAAAAGGCGCTCTATGCCTTCCTGGCAGGTGCTCTCTGTGTAGCCGCTTACGGTTTCTTCCAGTATGCGGATGCCCATGACATGGCAAAGGATCTTATCGCGCAGAGCTGGGTCGATCCGGAGCGTTTCCCGCTTCTCCGCCGCCGCATGTATTCGACGCTGGAGAATCCGAACCTTCTGGGCGCTTACCTTCTGATGATCATCAGTGCGCTTTCCTCTTTCTTCCTCTATGAGAAGAAGGGGAGAAGAAAGTACATTTTCGGAATCGTCCTGCTGGTGCTCCTTACCTGCCTGGCGCTTACCTATTCCAGAGGCGCGTGGGTGGCAGCCGGCGGCATCGTGGCAGGCCTTGCCATTTTCCATGATAAGAGATTCGGTCTTTTATTCCTGCTCGTTCCGATTGGCCTTCTCTTTTATCACGGACAGATTGCCGAACGTTTCCTTTCCCTTTTCAGAGGGGATGACACGTCCGTCGATCTTCGCTTCGCTCTCTGGGAAAGCACGAGAGCCATGATTGAAGAACATCCTCTTCTGGGCATCGGCTGGGGATCGTATTTCCTCGCATACCCGGATTACAATTTCTTTATACAGAATGACAATGTACTGATTTTCCATGCACACAACATGTACCTGAACATGCTGGCCGAAGTAGGGATCCCGGGGGGCCTTGCATTCCTGGCTGCTTTCTTTGCGCAGGGTATCATCGCCTACAGGATTTTCAAAGGGGGAGAGACTGCCTTTGACCGTGCCATGGGCCTAGGCGGCATGCTTGCCGTCATCTTGATTGCCATTATCAGCTTCGGAGACCATGTACTTTTTAGCCGTTCCGTATCATTTTGTTTCTGGAGTCTGGCGGGTTTGTGGGCTTCATGCATAAGTCATGCAAACGAAAAATAGAAATATATGATTATGGTTTTCTGTAAATTTCATGTTATACAACATGTAAATCATAATTTGTCTAATAGGAATTATTTATATGACCCATAATAGAAATTAAGAAACAGAGAACCTATTTTAGGGGATACAATCTCAGAAAATGTGGTATAATGATAAAGGTGATAAGGTAAATAAAAATGCAGTCAGTATGATGAATTAGATTAGGAAATGGATTTTTTGAAGTAAATGTTTACCGAACATTTTCGATAAAGAGAAGAAAACATTCCCGTCTCGTATAGACTGTGTTTTTTACTGAGGTAAAAAGATCTGCAGCAAAAGCAGGTAAATCAAGCTGTGGACTTTTATATATTATTTTATTTTTGGGAGGATGATAGTAATGATCGACACCAATGATAGTGAATTCCTTAGCAGGATTGAGGACAAGAGCCTTCTCTCCAAGGTCATGCCAGGCGCAGCAGCTGCAGCTATGATCAATGCAGGGGACATCATCGGTATTTCCGGATTTACGCCATGCGGCTATCCGAAAATTACAATGCATGAACTCGCAGAACGCATGAAACAGACCCCGTTCCAGGTAGATATCTGGACAGGCGCTTCCACCGGTTCCCAGATCGATACCGAACTGGTTGCTGTAAACGGCGTCAGAGTTCGTATGCCTTACCAGACAAACGCTAACCTGAGGAAAGCCATCAACAATGGCCAGGTAAGCTACTATGACCTGCATCTGTCTCATGTAGCACAGCAGGTTCGTGCTGGCTTCTTCACCAACGTTAAAGGCGAACGCGTAACCGGCCCGGACTTCGCAGTCGTTGAAGCATGCAAGATCGGACCGAACGGCGAAATCTACCCGACAACCGCTATCGGCAACTCTCCGGTATACGTAGACACCGCTAAGAAAGTCATTGTCGAAGTTAACACCACTCAGCCACTCGGCCTCGTAGGCATGGCTGATATTTACATGCGTAAGAACCCGCCGCACTGCGAACCGATTCCGATTCTCCACGCTGGCGACCGTATCGGCAAACCGTACATCAAATGCGATCCGTCCAAGATCGTAGCTATCGTTCCATGCGATATGCCAGACGTAACCCGTGCACTGGCTCCGCTCGATGACGACGCTGAAGCAATGGGCAACAACCTTGTAGAATTCCTGACCAACGAAGTTAAACATGGCAGACTTCCGGAAAACCTGCTCCCGCTGCAGTCTGGCGTAGGCAACGTTGCTAATGCAGTTATCCATGGCCTCGTTGAATCCCGGTTCAAGAACCTGTCCGTATACACCGAAGTTATCCAGGACGGCATGTTCGAGCTGATCGACAAAGACAAGATCGACATGATTTCCGGTACTTCCCTGTCTCCATCTCCGGAAGGCCTGAAACGTTTCTACGACAACATCGAAAAATACAACAAGAAGATCGTTCTGCGTCCGCAGGAAATCTCCAACAACGGTGAAGTTGTTCGTCGTATCGGCGTTATCGGCATGAACACGGCTCTTGAAATGGATATTTACGGCCACGTAAACTCCACACATGTAACAGGCACCAAGCTGATGAACGGTATCGGCGGTTCCGGCGACTTCGCTCGTAACGCATTCCTGTCCTGCTTCTTCTGCCACAGCTCCGCTAAGGGCGGCAAGATCTCCGCAGTTGTTCCGATGTGCTCCCATGTTGACCACACCGAACACGATACCCATGTATTCATCTCTGAACAGGGTGTCGCAGATGTTCGCGGCCTGAGCCCGAAGGAAAGAGCAAAGGTTATCATCAACAACGTTGCTCATCCGTCCTACAGAGATCAGCTCATGGACTACTATGAAAGAGCAGTTGCCGCATGCGGCCACAGCCAGACCCCGCACATTCTTCCGGAAGCTTTCAAATTCCATGAAAGCCTGGCAGAAACCGGCGATATGCACTTCAAGAAATAATTTAGTGCTGTATTAAAATTTTTAATGCTTTACAAATAAACTCAGTACTGTATAATAATCTATGATGATGACTGCCCATTGACAGTGTCATACACATGGGTTTCGCAAGTGTCCTGAAACCGCTGCAAGAAGACTTGAAAAAGCGCTGCAGCGGGGAAGGCGTTGCGGGCCCTGGACCGGAAAGAAGTTCCCTTAGAAAACAGTGAGAAGAGCATAAAGACGCCGCCGCTGATAAATGATGGGAAGTTTTTTCCCAGAAGTTACTTACTTACTTTTTTAGGAGGAAGATGAACTCATGTCTAACGAATCCCTGAAAGCTAAACTTGATGCCTACAATGCAGAATATGCAAAACAGACGGCAAAACATCCGGAAAGAGTTGGTCTTAAATACAAGAACCTGTACACACCTCTCGATCTCGAAGGTTTTGATTATGAAAGAGACCTCGGTTTCCCGGGCGAATATCCATACACCCGTGGCGTACAGCCGACCATGTATCGTGGCCGTCTCTGGACCATGCGTATGTATGCAGGCTTCGCAACCGCTGAAGAATCCAACAAACGTTATCGTTACCTGATTGCTAACGGCGGATCTGGTCTGTCCGTAGCATTCGACCTTCCAACCCAGATCGGTTATGACTCCGATGATAAGATGGCTGAAGGCGAAATTGGTAAAGTAGGCGTTGCTATTGATACCCTGAAAGATATGGAAATCCTGTTCGATCAGATCGACCTGGGCAAAGTTTCCACATCCATGACCATCAACGCACCGGCATCCGTTCTGCTCGCTATGTACATTGCAGTTGCTGAAAAACAGGGCGTTCCTGCTTCCGCACTCCGCGGCACCATTCAGAACGATATTCTGAAGGAATACTCCGCTCGCGGCACCTACATTTTCCCGGTTAAACCATCCATGCGTTTAATCACCAACATTTTCGAATACTGCTCCAAGAACGTTCCGAAGTGGAACACCATCTCCATTTCCGGTTACCACATCCGTGAAGCTGGTTCCACCGCTGCTCAGGAAATCGCATTCACCATTGCTGATGGTATCGCTTACATCGAAGCAGCTCTGAAAGCTGGCATGCACATCGATGAATTCGCTCCACGTCTGTCCTTCTTCTGGAATGCACACAACAACGTACTCGAAGAAGTCGCTAAATTCCGCGCTTCCCGTCGTCTGTGGGCTACAATTCTGAAAGAAAGATTCCACGCTGAAGACGAAAAATCCATGAAACTGCGTTTCCACACCCAGACCGCAGGCTCCATGCTGACAGCTCAGCAGCCAAACAACAACATCGTTCGTGTTGCTCTGCAGACAGCAGCAGCTGTTATGGGCGGAACCCAGTCCCTGCACACCAACTCCCGCGATGAAGCTCTGGCTCTGCCAACCACTGAATCCGTAACCATCGCTCTGCGTACACAGCAGATCGTTGCTTATGAATCCGGCCTGGCTGACGTAGTTGATCCGCTCGGCGGCTCCTACTATGTTGAAGCTATGACCAACGCTATCGAAGCTGAAGCTAAAGAATACATCAGAAAGATCGATGAAATGGGCGGCGCTGTAGAAGCTATTGATAAAGGCTATATCCAGAAGGAAATTCAGGACTCCGCTTATGCTTGGCAAATGGCTGTTGAATCCGGCGAAAAGACAATCGTTGGCGTCAACAAGTTCACAATGGAAGAACCACCGGTTGAAGGCCTGCTGAAGGTTGACTCCTCCGCTGGTGAATTCCAGAAGAACAAACTGGCTAAAGTTAAAGCAGAACGTGATAACGCTAAGGTTCAGGAAGAACTGAAGAAGCTGGAAGTTGCAGCTGCTGATGAAGAAGTAAACCTGATGCCAGTTATTCTCGACTGCGTACGTGCTTATTGCTCCCTCGGCGAAATCTGCGGAGTACTCCGTAAGGTATTCGGCGAATACAAACCGCACAACACACTTTAATTCGATAATCGGAAATAGTTCTGGAGGTAATTAACAATGGCAGATAAACGTATCAGAGTACTCGTAGCTAAACCGGGTCTTGATGGACATGATCGCGGCGCAAAGGTTATTGCCCGTGCACTCCGTGATGCAGGCATGGAAGTTATTTACACAGGTCTTCGCCAGACCGTTGAACAGATCGTCGAAGCAGCTGACGCAGAAGACGTTGATGTAGTAGCACTGTCCCTGCTGTCCGGCGCTCACAACACACTGTTCCCGGAAGTTGTCAAAGCTCTTGAAGCTAAAGGCATGGGCGATGTACTCGTAATCGGCGGCGGCGTAATTCCGGCTGCTGATATCCCAGGTCTGGAAAAAGCAGGCGTAAAGGCTATCTTCACACCTGGCACACCAACCAAAGAAGTTATTGACTTCATCCAGGCAAATGTAAAATAATTAGCTTTTAGACTACCACTTGGCGGTTTATTAGTGTAATTTAGCTGTTAAAGGGCTGGGTGCACTCTCAGCCCTTTACAACTATTTATTTCTCTTGATTTACTCCTCGAAAAGGCGGTGTATCCATGGAATTTTCTATGAAGGATTTTTGGAATGGAAATAGACGCGCCTTAGCGAGAGCAATTACCATCGTTGAAAACGAACGTGATGGTTATGAAGATATCATGAAAGATATCTATCACCATACCGGTCGTGCTCAGGTCATCGGTATCACTGGTGCGCCTGGTGCGGGTAAGAGCACACTGTCTGATGCCCTCATAAAGCAGTTTCGCAAACAGGGTAAAACAGTAGGCATCGTCGCTGTCGATCCTACCAGTCCGTTCTCCGGCGGCGCCATTCTTGGTGACCGTATTCGTATGAACGACCTGACGTTGGATAAGGGTGTTTATATCCGTAGTATGGGTACACGCGGCAGTCTCGGGGGTTTGTCCCGCAAGACCGCAGATGCGGTTAAACTGATGGATGCTTTCGGTCTCGATGTAATTTTCATCGAAACAGTAGGCGTAGGACAGTCCGAAGTCGATATCGTTAAGAATGCGGATACCACACTTGTTGTGCTCGTACCCGGACTTGGCGACGATATTCAGGCAATCAAGGCTGGTATCCTTGAAATCGGTGACGTATTTGTCATCAATAAATGTGATCGCGACGGCGCAGATCGTTTGAATGTTGAGATCGAAATGATGCTCGATCTGGGCGAAGCTCAGAACTGGCGTCCGCCGATCGAAAGAACGATCGCGAATAAAGACCAGGGTGTAGAAGATGTAGTAACAGCTCTGGGTGATCATAGAAAGTATCTCGAAGAATCCGGCTTGCTGGAAGAACGCAGACGCGAACGCGCACGCAGCGAGATGCTCGAAATGATTCACGACCGCATTTCCCGTCATATTGAAGAAAACCTCTCCAAGACGGGTGAATTCAATGGCTACGTGGAAGACGTATTTGAAAGGAAAACTGATCCATTCACTGTCGTCGATTCCATCGTGGGCAAAATATTCAAATAATTTATAAAGGAGGAGTTATTATGGCATTCAAAGTTTTGTGTGTCGATCATGTAGGCGTAGCTGTTAAAGACCTGGCTCTTATTAAACAGCAGATGAAAGACATTCTGGGACTGGATCCATCCCTGCCGGATGAAACCGTTGAAGATCAGCATGTAACAACAAGCTTCTTCAAACCATCCCCGCAGACCGAAGCTTGCGAACTCGAATTCTTGGGTTCCACAACTCCGGATGGCCCGATCGCTCGTTTCATTGAAAAATCTAACGGCGGCAAGAACGGCTTCCAGCATGTTGCTCTTCGTGTTGACGACATCGAAGCATGCCTCGCAGATCTGCAGGCTAAAGAAGTTCCGCTCATCGACAAGAAATGGCGTGTCGGTGCAGGCGGCTGTCATATCGCATTCTTGCATCCAAAGGCTACCGGCCTTCTGCTTGAACTGACAGAACGCCCTGGCGGCCCGTCCTTCAATAAATAAGTTGAATGATGGCAAATGATTCGCCCATTCTGGGCGGATCATCCCCCTTGCGGGGGACCCTAATATTTTTGGAGGTGTAAGAATGGCAACTGTTGAAGAAAGAATTGAACTTCTCCATAAGAACCTCGCTCATGTTGAGGCTATGGGTGGCGAAAAACATATTGAAAAACAGCATGCAAAAGGCAAACTGACTGCTCGTGAAAGACTCGCTCTTCTGTTTGATGAAGGCACTTTCGTTGAAGTCAATGCCCTCGTAAAATCCCGCTGCCACAACTTCGGCCAGGAAAAGAAAGATCTCCCGGGCGAAGGCGTTGTAACAGGTTACGGCACTGTTGATGGAAGATTGGTATTTGCATTCGCTCAGGACTTCACCGTTGAAGGCGGCTCCCTTGGTGAAATGCACGCTGCAAAGATCGTTCACGTAAATGAACTGGCTCTCAAAGTCGGTGCACCTTGCGTAGGCCTGAACGATTCCGGCGGAGCTCGTATTCAGGAAGCTGTCGATGCCCTCTCCGGCTACGGCAAGATTTTCTGGTGCAACACCATCGCTTCCGGCGTAATCCCGCAGATTTCTGCAATCATGGGACCGTCCGCAGGCGGCGCTGTTTACTCCCCGGCTCTGACCGACTTCATTTACATGGTTAAGAAAACATCCCAGATGTTCCTGACCGGCCCGGCTGTCGTTGAATCCGTCACCGGCGAAAAGATCACCGCTGAAGCTCTCGGCGGCGCTATGACCCATAACCGTACATCCGGCGTAGCTCAGTTCGCAGCTGAAAACGACGAAGACTGCATTAAACAGATTCGTTACCTGCTCAGCTTCCTCCCGAGCAACAACATGGAAGACGCTCCGATCGTAGAAACCGGAGACGATCCGACCAGAACTGATCCAGCTCTGGACACCATTATGCCGGAAAGCTCCAATGCACCGTACAATATGTATGATGTACTGAAATCCATTGTTGATAATGGCGAATACTACGATGTAGCTAAGGAATTCGCAAAGAACATCATCACCTGCTTCGCTCGTATGGACGGACAGACTGTTGGTATCATTGCTAACCAGCCAGCATTCATGGCAGGCTGCCTTGACTACAACGCATCCGATAAAGCAGCTCGCTTCATTCGTTTCTGCGACTGCTTCAACATTCCGGTTCTGAACGTTGTCGACGTTCCTGGCTTCCTGCCTGGCAAACAGCAGGAATATGCTGGCGTAATTCGTCACGGCGCTAAGATGCTGTTCGCATACTGCGAAGCTACAGTTCCGAAGATCACCATGATTCTGCGTAAAGCTTACGGCGGCTCCTACATCGCTATGTGCTCCCGTGAACAGGGCGCTGACCAGGTATTCGCTTGGCCAACCGCTGAAATCGCAGTTATGGGACCTGCAGGCGCAGCTAACATCATCTTCAAGAAAGACCCGAACAAAGAAGAACGCACAAAGGAATATGTCGAGGAATTCGCTACTCCTTACAAAGCTGCAGAACGTGGCTATGTAGATGCAGTAATCGATCCAAGAAATACCCGCCCGACAATCATCAATGCACTGAAGATGCTTGCTTCCAAGCACGAAGTACATCCGGCAAAGAAACACGGAAACATTCCGCTCTAATATTTGCCGCTTAAATCTCTATATTGAAAGGATGGGTACAGATGGATAACAGTACAGTTATGTATATCTCGGTTTTTGCTGCTATCGTTGCAGTAATTGCCCTGATCATGATCTGGCAGGTACGTTCATCTCTCAATCAGTCCGCAGCACCGGCACCAGCTCCTAAAAAGGCAGCAGCTCCAGCAGCAAGAGCAGCAGCTCCAGCAGCAAGAGCAGCAGCTCCTGCAGCAGCTAACAATGGTGCAGTCGTAGCAGCTATCGCTGCTGCTATCGTTGCTATGGGTGGCGGCGAAATCGTCTCCATCCGCCCGGCAGCTAGACCTGGCTGGACTTCCGCAGCTCGCATTGCGGGCGTTTCCGGCAACCAGCAGTTCTAATTGAAAGTTGAAAGTACAATCATTTAGGAGGAAAGACAATGAGAAAATTTACTGTAACAGTTAACGGCCAGGATTACGATGTAGTAGTTAAAGACGGCGGCGCTGCAGCAGCAGCTCCGGCTCCGGCAGCAGCTCCAGCTCCGGCAGCAGCTCCGGCTCCGGCAGCAGCTCCGGCTCCAGCAGCAGCTCCAGCTCCTGCTCCGGCTCCAGCTCCGGCTCC
>OGYJ01002507.1_pt1 | contig 12263 bp, 9 predicted proteins | sample 1576531 | NCBI WGS metagenome assembly OGYJ01 (sample SAMEA3541574, study PRJEB24748) | human gut metagenome | biome: human gut; feature: human-associated habitat; material: faeces | place: China | collected 2012 | reverse complement strand
GGCCTGCCCGATTTTGCTCTAATAAAGTTTTTCCCACTTCAGTGCAGGGCGGCAAACCGGGCTGCGCCGCGGGTGCATAGCCAGCGGTGCAGCAGCAAATCCAGCCCCAGCAGCGCGGCCAGACAAGCACCTTGCGCGGCCAGCGGCGGCACGGCATAATCCAGTAAGATCAGGGGCAAAAACAGCACCCCGCCCGCCAGCAGCCACCCGCCGAACATCGCCAGCATACTGGCGGCGCTCTGCTTGACCACGGCGGCCTCGCTTACCCAGTGGAGGTTGGGCAGGCACAATCCCAAGGCAAGGCCCATTTGCGCCGTCAGCCACACAAAGGCTGCCAGCACCGCCAGCACCAGCAGCCCCTGCCCTGCCGGAATACGCAGCGCCGCCATGGCGCACCCGGCGCAAAACCACGCCCCCGGCAGCGTGAGCAGCAATTGCAGCTCTGCCTTTGCCCGCAGAACCTGCTGCGGGGCAACCGGCAGGCTTTGCAGCAGCCAGAGGGTGCCCCCCTCCAGCGACACCGAGGGCGCTGTGATAAAGTTCATGGCGGCTATGGTGCACACCATCCCGCACACCAGCATGGGCAGGCTCTCCGGCGGGTAAGCAGCGGTAAAGGCGCGCAGGTCTGCGGCCTTCCACAGCGCTGCTGCGCCCAACACCGGCAGCAGCAGACTGCTCAAGGCGCAGTTGAGCAGCCACATGGGGCAAGCGCCCAAATGCAGCAGTTCCCGCCGCAGCAATGCCCGGCGCGGGGGCTGCTTTTTTTGCGTCTTTGCGCGGTATTCCACTTTGGCTCTGCCCGGTTCAAGGGTCAAAAGCCGCAGATAGGGCTTTGCCAGCGCCTTACCGCACAGCGCCATACAGGCCGCAGCCAGCGCCAGAAACAGCAGCAGTGCCGGGACGTTGCCCACTGCCGCCAGACCCAGCAGACGCAGCGGTGCAGCAGCACGACCGGCTGCTGCGCCCGCCTGTACGGCATCCACCGCAAGAGCCTCCACCGAGTTGCCCACCCATTGGAATACCGCATAATAAACCGCCAGAAAGAGCAGCGTGCCCACAATGGTGACAAGGCTTTTGTGCCGGGCGCGGCGGTTGAGCAGCGCTACTGCCCAGCCCAGCAGAACGGCCAGCACCATGGAACCCCCCGCCAGCGCCAGTGCCACCGGCAGCGCCGCCAGCAGAGCACCGCCGGGGCGGGGTGCCGCCAGCGCATAGCAGACCACCGAGGGCACCCACGCCAGCAGCAGATAAATAAGCCCGGTCAGGTACACCCCGCCGCAGCGCACCGCAAAAATAGCGCCCGGTGGGATGGGCAGCGCCAGCAGCTGCTGGTTATCCCGGCAGCGGAACAAATGCCCGTAGCTGGTAAAGGCACTGGCCAGCACACTGACTGTCAGCGCCGAAAGCTCCATCAGCACAAAATAGAGCCAGTCCAGCCCCTGCGGCACCAGCGTCACTGCCAGCGGCAGCGCCATAGAGCCAAAGCTGAGCATGACCAGCAGCATCAGCACCGCAAACAGCAATGCATACCCGAATGCTCCTGCCCGGGAGCGCCGCTTGCCAGTTTTGCTGCTGCGCACAAAGACCGCACCCAGTTCCAGTAACTGTTTTTTGAGCAATGCACGGATCATAGCGCTTCCTCCGTATCCTCCAGTTCCAGAAAGACCTCCTCTAGCGTATCGTCGCCGCGCACCTCTTCCATAGCACCCTCGCGCACCAGCTGACCTTTACGCAGAATAGCTACCCGGTCGCAGAGCTTTTCGGCCACCTCCAGCACATGGGTGGAGAAAAAGATTGCCCCGCCTTGCGCACAAAAGGCCTTCATCTGGGTCTTGAGTTGATGGGAAGCCAGCGGGTCCAGCCCGACAAAGGGCTCGTCCATTAAAATCAGCTTCGGCTCGTGCAGCAGCGCCGCAATAATGGCAAGCTTCTGCTTCATGCCGTGGGAGTATGCCACGATGGACTGCGCCAAATCCTGCGTCAGGCCAAAAGCATCGCCGTACTGCCGGATGCGCTGCGCCCGCTGTGCAGTGCTTACGCCGAAGATGTCTGCGATAAAATCAAGGTACTGGATGCCGGTCATATAATCGTAAAGCTGCGGGTCGTCCGGCAGATAGGCCAAGCGGCGCTTGCATTCCAGCGGGTCGTCCCGCATCGAAATGCCGTCCACATAAATTTCTCCGGCATCAAATTGCTGAATACCGCAGCAGCATTTTAAGGTAGTGGTCTTGCCCGCGCCGTTGTGCCCGATAAAGGCACACAGCTCCCCCGGGCGGATGTGCAGGCAAAGGTCCTGCACGGCGGGCTTGCCGCCGTAGGTTTTGGTCAGATGCTCGATCTTTAACATGGGCTGCCTCCTTGCTTTCAGTTTCGAGCCAAGTATACACCTTCCGGCAGGGGGAAGGTCAAGCATTTCTCCGTTTTTTCTTGCGTTTTGTATAGGGCTGTGCTATACTTTTTGACGAACTGAACAGAAAACAGCAGGTGCGTTCCGTCACTTTGCCCCACCGGGCGGCGGCAGGAACGTTAAAAGGGAAGCGGGTGTCAATCCCGCACGATCTCGTCACTGTGATAAGGGAGTCCACTGTCAGGGTGCTTTTGCACCGGTCACTGAGCCATCCGGCTTGGGAAGGCGGCAGCGGGCGTTGAGCTTTCAGTCAGGAAACCTGCCCGCTGTTGGTACCGGGGCTTTGCCGCCCCAGATCACGAGGAATTGGTTGTACCAAAAAGCCTGTAGGAAACGGGGTCTTTTTGCTTTGCCATTTCGCAAGCAGAAGACCCCGTTTTTTGCCGATTCTCTTTCCTGTACCCTTCTGTTCGGTGCCGTATTTTACCCACATCAGGAAAGGAAAACAAGATGAAAAAACGCAACATCCGCAAAACGGCGGCCGCTCTGACCGCTCTGGCTCTGTGCGCCGGTGTACTGACCGGCTGCGGCGGGGCCGCCTCCGGCACTGCTTCCTCTGTTGCTGCCAGTTCTGCCGCCAGCAGCGAGGCTTCCGACGCAGACGCTGACGCACTGGCCGCACAGAACGTGGCAGACCTGATCGACGCCATCTATGTGCAGCAGCGCACCGATGACACCGATGCACAGTGCGAGGCCGCAAAGGCCGCTTGGGACGCTTTGACCGATGCCCAGAAGGAGTTGGTGGAAGGCGAGAACGCCGACCCCGACTACTTTGGCCGTGACACCGGCGATGCCTCCAAGGACGATGCCCGCAACGCTGATGAGATCGGTGAGAACGAGCTGCTGGTGGTGTCCTTCGGCACCTCCTTCAACGACAGCCGCGCTGCCGATATCAAGGGCATTGAGGACGCCTTGCAGGCTGCTTACCCCGACTGGAGCGTGCGCCGCGCCTTTACCGCACAGATCATCATCAACCATGTGCAGGCACGCGATGGCGAGAAGATCGACAATATGCAGCAGGCGCTGGACCGCGCTGTGGCAAACGGCGTGAAGAACCTGATCGTGCAGCCCACCCATCTGATGCACGGTGCCGAGTATGACGAGATGAACGAGATGCTGGACCAGTACCGCGACAAGTTTGAGAGCGTTGCTGTGGCCGAGCCCCTGCTGGGCGAGGTGGGCGCAGATGCTTCCGTCATCAATGCAGATAAGGAAGCTGTTGCCAAGGCTGTTACCGCTGCCGCCGTGAAGGAAGCCGGTTACGACAGCGCCGCTGCTGCCGCCGCCGATAAGACCGCTTTCGTCTTTATGGGTCACGGCACCTCTCACACCGCCAAGGTGAGTTACAGCCAGATGCAGACCACCATGCAGACGCTGGGCTACGACAACGTGTTCATCGGCACGGTGGAGGGCGAGCCTGAGGACACCTCCTGCGAGGCCGTCATCGAGGCTGTAAAGGCTGCCGGTTACACCAAAGTCATCCTGCGCCCGCTGATGGTGGTGGCAGGCGACCACGCCAACAACGATATGGCCGGTGAGGATGCCGACAGCTGGCTGAGCCAGTTTACCGCCGCAGGCTGCTTTGAAAATGTGGAGTGCCAGATCTCCGGTCTGGGCCGCATTGCGGATGTTCAGCAGCTGTACATTGCACATACCAAGGCCGCTATGGATCTTCTGAACGGCTAATGGATTCAGAAGCCCTCTCCGGCGCTGCCAAGCATACGGAGAGGGCTTCTTTTATGGGCGTATTCCCCGCACGAGGAGAACGTGCCCCCCTACCCCGGCAGCTTAGACGCCGGGCAAAAATTTAGGATACTGAGGTATTTATTTATGCGCTGCAAACAGTTTATCATCGTTTCTCTGGCCGGTGTGGTGCTGGCTGCTTCTCTGGCAAGCTGCGGCGGGGCTGTCCCCGCCTCCTCTGCTGCAGCAAGCTCTGTGGCAGCTTCCTCCGTGGTGGTTTCCTCTGCTGTGACCGAAGCCGCTCTGCCGGATGGCGTATATACCGCTGATTTCGAGACCGACAGCAGTATGTTCCACCCCAATGAAGCCTGCAACGGCAAAGGCACCCTGACCGTGGAAAACGGCGTGATGACCTTCCACGTCAGTCTGGCTTCCAAAAAGATCGTGAACCTCTACCCCGGCCTTGCCGCCGATGCCGAGGCCAACAAGACCGCATGGCTCATCCCCACCGTGGACACGGTTACCTACGCAGACGGCACCACCGAGGAAGTGTATGGTTACGATATCCCGGTGGAAGCACTGGACACCGACTTCCAGCTGGCGTTGCTTGGCACTAAGGGCAAGTGGTACGACCACATCGTCAGCGTGCGCAACGCTGAACCCAAGACCGAGCAGGCCGCCGAGATCCCCGCAGACGGCACTTATACTGCTGCCGTAGTGCTGGAGGGCGGCTCCGGCCGCGCCACCGTGGAAAGCCCCGCTGCCCTGACCGTGGCTGAGGGCAAGATGACTGCTACCATCGTGTGGAGCAGCCCCAACTACGACTACATGATCGTGGATGGCGAGAAGTATCTGCCCACCAACACCGAGGGCAACTCCACCTTTGAGATCCCGGTAGCTGCTCTGGGCACCCCGCTGACTGTTACCGCCGACACTGTTGCCATGAGCAAGCCCCACGAGATCGAATACACCCTGACCTTTACCTTGGAGTAATCTTCCATGAAGCTGACCCGCGCTCAATTTTTAAAGGCACTGCCCGCCGCGGTGCTGGCGCTTGCAGGCTGCACTGCTGCGCCTACTGCACCGGCCGATACGGACGAGCTGGTGTTTGACCACGCCTACCCGCTGGACTACGCCACCCAGTTTACCGCCGACTGCTATGCGGACGGCTCTACCCTGCTGACCATCCCGGACGCACAGGCAAAGTTCCTTGTCCGGCCGGAAGGCGCTGCCACCCTGCGCACTGTGCCCGAGGGCGTGACCGTGCTGCGTCAGCCGCTGCAGAACCTCTATCTGGTGTCCACCTCGGTGATGGACCTGTTCCTTGCACTGGACGCACTGGACTGCATCGCCCTGAGCGGCACCCGCGCCGAGGGCTGGTATCTGGACGAGGCCCGGCAGGCCATGCTGGACGGGCGCATTGCCTATGCAGGCAAATACAGCGCCCCGGACTACGAGCAGATCCTTGCCGCGAATTGCGGCCTTGCCATCGAGAACACCATGATCTACCACACCCCGGAGGTGATGGAAAAGCTCGACGAATTCGGTATTCCGACGCTGGTGGAGTATTCCAGCTATGAGGAACATCCACTGGGACGCGTGGAATGGGTACGTTTTTTCGGTGCGCTGCTGGATCAGGAAGAAAAAGCAGATCAACTGTTTGAAAAACAAAAAGAAGCATTAAAGCGCGTAGAAACAGAAGAAAGCACAGGAAAAACTGTCGCCTTTTTCTATATCACTTCAAACGGACTGGTGCAGGTACGCCAGAGCACGGATTATATCCCCAAAATGATCGAGCTTGCCGGTGGAAAGTATGTCTTTGAAAATTTGGGAGATCCGGACTCCCGCCGTTCAACGGTCAATCTGCAGCTGGAGGATTTTTATGATGGGGCGCAGGATGCAGACTTTTTAGTGTATAACACGACGATCGACAGGCAGGTACAGACCCTGGAGGACTTGTTGAAAAAGTGCAGTCTGTTAAAGGATTTTAAGGCAGTAAAAAATCATCAGGTCTGGTGTACGACAGAGGATATGTATCAGCAGTCCATGTCGGCCGGAAATCTGATCGAGGATTTTCACAGGATGCTGACGGGCGATGACAAAGAGACCAGGTATTTGTACCGGTTAAAGTAGTAAGGAAAGACAACAGAAGGGATAACACAGCATGGAAAAAAACTCCGCAGACAGTGCAGTACGGAAAAAAAGAAGGATTCTGGCAGCGTTTTTGCTGCTGGCAGCAGCAATGGCGGCAGGCATATTGCTCAATATCTGTATCGGAAGCGTCTCGGTTTCCCTGTCCGAAATTCTAAAGATCCTGTCCGGTCAGCCAATGGGGGAAAAGCAGCAGACGATCATATTGCAGCTTCGCCTGCCCCGCACGATCCTTGCAGCAGTATTAGGAGGCGCACTGGCGCTGTCCGGTTACCTTTTGCAGACCTTTTTCCATAATCCCATCGCCGGACCCTTTGTACTTGGAATCTCCTCCGGGGCAAAGATGGTGGTGGCACTCGTCATGGTTTTTTTTCTGGGCAGAGGCAGGATGGTGAATTCGGCAGGGATGATCGCTGCGGCATTTGCAGGGGCGATGCTTTCCATGGGCTTTGTCCTGTTGATGTCGAGGCGGATCAGGCGGATGTCCATGCTGGTGGTCAGCGGCGTGATGATCGGATATATCTGCTCGGCGGTGACGGAGCTGGTCGTGACGTTTGCGCAGGATGCGGACATTGTAAATCTTCATAATTGGTCTCTGGGCAGCTTTTCCGGAACGACCTGGAGCAGCGTCAGGGCGGCCTGCATCTGTGTGACGGTCATTTTTGTGCTGGTGTTTCTGATGTCGAAACCACTGTCCGCCTATCAGCTTGGCGAATCGTATGCGTTAAATCTCGGTGTGAATGTGAGACTTTTACGAATTGGAATGGTCGTATTTTCAAGTATTCTGTCCGCGTGCGTTGTGGCCTTTGCCGGACCGATCTCCTTTGTCGGGATCGCAGTCCCGCAGCTGGTCAAAAAAATGCTGGGAACCGCAGAACCGATCTGGATGATCCCGGCCAGCTTTCTGGGGGGCAGCGTTTTTTGCCTGTTCTGTGATCTGCTGGCGCGGACGCTGTTTGCACCGACAGAGCTGAGTATCAGCACGGTGACGGCAGTGTTTGGTGCGCCGGTGGTTCTCTGGGTGATGGCTTACGGGAAAAAGGAGAGAGTGGACTGATGACATATTATTTTCAGGCGAAACAGCTTTGTGTCGGATATCAGAACCAGCCGCTGATACAGAATATTGAGATCGAATTGAAAAAAGGGGAAATCCTGACGCTGATCGGTCCAAACGGTGCCGGAAAATCCACCATTTTAAAAAGCATTGCGCGTCAGCTGGAGCTTTTGGGAGGCAGTGTCCTTTTGGAGGATAAAAATTTGCAGAGCCTTTCGGGACGTGAGCTGGCAAAAAAGATGGCGGTTGTCTTTACAAAGCGGCCGCATACAGAGCTGATGACCTGTGAGGATGTGGTGGCAACCGGGCGTTACCCCTATACCGGGCGGTTCGGAGTTTTGTCCGCAAAGGATCATGAAGCCGTGCAGGAAGCAATGGAAGCCGTGCATGTGCTGGAATTCAAGGACCGGGATTTTGCGAGGATCAGCGACGGACAGAGACAGCGTATCCTGCTTGCCCGGGCGATCTGTCAGCAGCCGGAAATCCTGTTGTTGGATGAGCCGACCTCTTATCTGGATATAAAATATAAGCTGGAATTTCTTTCCGTGCTGCAGGAGCTTCAGAAAAAAAAGGGACTGACAGTGATCCTGTCGCTGCACGAGCTGGAGCTTGCCGCGCGGGTATCTGACCGGATCCTGTGTGTGGATGGAGCCTTTGTGGAGCAGGTCGGAACACCGGAGGAGATTTTCAGACCGGGACATCTTTCGAAGCTGTTTCAGATCACCCAGGGGAGCTTTGAGGAAGAAAGCCAGGAAATGGAGCTGGCGGCAGTAAAAGGAACTCCGGAGGTATTTGTCATTGCCGGGAATGGAAGCGGAAGAAATACGTTTCGGAGGCTGCAGCGGGAGGGGATTCCCTTTGCAGCAGGACTACTCTGGGAAAACGACCTGGATTATCCGGCGGCAAAGGCACTTTCCTCCCGGCTTTTCTCCGCACCGGCCTTTGAACCGGTTTCGGAGGAGCTTTTGGAGCAGGCGATGCGCTGCATGGACGGCTGCCGGAAGGTGATCTGCTGTCGGGAGTCCTTCGGAACCCTGGAGGATGCCCAAAAGAGGCTGTTGGCATATGCCAAAGCCAGAGGCTTGTCTGAACGGGATGCACAAAAATATGTTTAAAATATATGGATTTTTGTAGAAAATTCTGATAGAATTATATCGATAATATTGTGAACTCGCAGTCAAATGCCGGTAAACCGTGTATGTTGTGAATAAGGGATCTGACTGCAAAAAAAGGAGGACTTACTTATGGGATTGATAAAAGCGGCAATGGGCGCAGCTGGCAGTGTAATGGCGGATCAGTGGAAGGAGTATTTTTACTGTGAAGCCCTTCCGGTTGATGTCCTGGCGGTAAGAGGGCGCAAGAAGGTATCCGGCAGATCAAGCAACAAGGGCAGTGATAATGTAATTTCCAACGGTTCCCTGATCGCGGTTGCAGACGGTCAGTGTATGCTGATCGTAGACCAGGGTAAGATCGTGGATGTGTGCGCAGAACCGGGTGAATATACATATGATATGTCCACAGAACCGTCTGTTTTTACAGGAAGCTTAGGCGCTGGTATCAGTGCGGTGTTCAAAAATATCGGCAAGCGTTTTACCTTCGGCGGCGAGACACCGAAAGAACAGAGAGTTTATTATTTCAATACAAAGGAAATTACCGGCAATAAATACGGGACTCCGTCTCCGGTTCCGTTCCGGGTGGTAGATGAACGGGCAGGCATCGATCTGGATATCGGTATCCGCTGCTTTGGAGCCTACAGCTACAGAATCACGAATCCGCTGCTGTTCTACACCAATGTCTGCGGTAATGTATCAGAGGATTATACCCGTGATAAGATTGATGATCAGTTAAAGTCAGAGCTGTTGACAGCACTGCAGCCCGCCTTTGCAAGGGTTGGGGAAACCGGTGTCCGTTATTCCGGTCTGACTGCCCATACAAAGGAGATCTCGAAAGCATTAAATGATGAGCTTTCTGCAGAATGGAAGGATGTCCGCGGTCTGGAGATCGTTTCCTTTGGCGTATCTTCCGTCAAGGCAAGTGAAGAAGACGAGCAGATGATCAAAGAGATGCAGCGTGAAGCTGCATATATGGATCCGACCCGTGCAGCCGGCGCCCTGTCCCGTGCCCAGGCTCAGGCGATGACAGCAGCCGCTTCCAATACGTCAGCCGGTCCTGCAATGGCATTTATGGGAATGGGCATGGCACAGCAGGCAGGCGGCATCAATGCGCAGAGCCTGTATGCGATGGGGCAGCAGCAACAGATGGCGGCACAGCAGGCAGCAGCAAATGCGGCAGCACCGAAGATGGAAGCTCCTGCAGGGGGCTGGAAATGCAGCTGCGGCGCAGTAAACACCGGCAAATTCTGTGCAGAATGCGGTCAGCCCAAGCCTGTTGACGATACCTGGACCTGCAGCTGCGGTGCAGTCAACAAAGGCAGATTCTGTTCCGAATGCGGAAAGCCCAAACCGGCTGCAGTAAAACAGTATAAATGCAACAAGTGCGGCTGGGTTCCGGAGGATCCCACCAATCCGCCGAAATTCTGCCCGGAGTGCGGAGACCCCTTTGATGCAGGAGATGTACAGAACTGATCCAAAGAGATACAGGGATGATTACGATTCTGAGAGGGGATGAGCTGTTATGGCGGAACAAATTACCAATTATCAGTGCCCGGCCTGTACCGGACCGCTGCATTATTCGGAAAGTCTTGGCAAGCTGAAATGTGATTACTGCGGTACGGAGTATGAAGTCGCAGAAATCGAAGCGATGTATGCCAAGAAGGAAGAAAAATCTGTCGAAGCCCAGAAAAAGGCAGAAAAAGAGACGGAACAGAAAAAGCAACAGCAGGCAAAGGCGGCCGAAGAGGGCTGGGATACTTCGGATATCAACGACGACTGGGGCAAGGATGCAGCCGGCATGAAGAGCTACAACTGTCCTTCCTGCGGCGCGGAGCTGATCTGCGATGAGACGACTGCTGCAACCTCCTGTCCCTACTGCGGGAATCCGACGGTTGTGCCCGGACAGTTTTCCGGTGTATTGAAGCCGGATTATGTGATCCCGTTTAAGGTCAGCAAAAAAGAAGCCATCGAAAAACTGAAAATGCACTATAAGGGAAGACCTTATCTGCCGAAATCCTTTAAGGACAACAACCATATCGAAGAGATCCAGGGCGTTTATGTTCCATTCTGGATGTTCGACGGCAAAGCCTCCGGAGAAGCATCCTATAAGGCTACGACATCGAAGGTATACGAAAAGGGCGACGAGGAGATTACGGAAACCCGTCATTATGAGGTATCCCGTGCCGGCTCCATCGGCTTTGAGAAAATTCCGGTGGATGCGTCATCCAAAATGCCGGATGATCATATGGATTCCATCGAGCCCTATGATTACAGTGGGTTAAAGGCGTTTTCCACTGCATATCTGCCGGGCTTTCTGGCAGACAAATATGATGTGAGTGTCAAGGACAGCCAGAAGCGTGCGGATACGCGCTGTGCCAGCACACTGGAGGATGCTCTTCGGGGAACGGTAACCGGATATGACTCCTGCACCCTTGAGCACAAGCAGATCGATTTAAAGCGGGGCAAGGTACATTATGCACTGCTTCCGGTCTGGATGCTGCATACGAAGTGGAACGGACAGGACTTTTTGTTTGCGATGAACGGTCAGACCGGTAAGATGGTAGGCGATCTTCCGACGAGCAAGGGAAAGTTCTGGGGATTGTTTGCAGCCATCGCTGCACCGATGACGGTTGTGCTGACGATCATTTTGATGCTGTCGTAAGGGGGAGAAAGAGATGAAGAAAAAAACAAACGGATTTGTTTCTGTGCTGCTGGCCCTTTGTCTTCTTTTGGCTCCGATGACAGTTTTTGCAGAGAGCAATGCACAGTTAAATTATGTAACGGATGATGCCGGGATCCTGACAGACAGTCAGTGGGAAGATCTGGAGCAGCGTGCACAGCAGGTTTCCGAAGAATATCAGTGCGGCGTCTATATGATAACGGTGGATGATTATACGGATTACAGCACGGAGAGCGTATATACCGCAGATTATACCATCTATCATGACTATGAGATGGGCATGGGAGAGGACCGGGACGGCATTATGATCCTGCTGAGCATGGAAGATCGGGATTATGCGATGTTTGTATACGGTCCAAAGGCTTCTGAGGTGTTCAACGCGTATGGTCAGGAACAGCTGGAAACCTATTTCCTGGATAATTTCAGGGATGACGACTGGTATGGAGGCTTTGGTGACTATATCGATGCCTGCAGCAATTACTTACAGCTTGCAGAGCAGGGAACACCTGTCAGTGCACCTGAGGGCTATGATTCCGGTGACTATGAGGATTATGAAGCGACTCCCGGAGAAAATTTCGGAGTGAGTTTTTTAATGGCACTGGGAATTTCCTGTGTGATTTCTATCATTATCTGTCTGCTGCTGCTGTTGAAGATGCACACGGTGCATCAGAAAACAGAAGCGAACGATTATGTCTCCGAAAAGCTAAAGCTGAGCCGGAAAGAGGATCGTTACACCCACACGACCCAGACAAGACGCAAAATTGAGAGAGAAAGCTCTTCCTCCTCAAGTACCCACAGCGAAAGCGGTGGAGGAGGCTCGGGACGAAGCGGAAAGTTCTAAGCAGAGCAAATCAGAATGGAAAAAGCGACCGGCGGGAGAATTTCTTCCTGCTGGTCGCTTTGCGTTAATGCTCCTTCATCGGGTGCACTGTCCAAGAAACGCGCAGATCTCATCGATCAGCGCAGCGTTGTCATACTTGTGGTAGTTATCATAAAACGCATAGAAGCTTCCCTTGATGAGCATGGAGAGGCGAATGTTGAACTGCATATTGTCTGTATATTCCGGTTTCAGGCGGTAAATATATTCCCGGATCGACGAATCGACGAGGTCTGGGAGAATATGCGCCTGCGAACCGGAGAACAGAAGCTGGATCAGATTGATCTGAGAAAAGAAGC
>OGYJ01002497.1_pt1 | contig 12317 bp, 10 predicted proteins | sample 1576531 | NCBI WGS metagenome assembly OGYJ01 (sample SAMEA3541574, study PRJEB24748) | human gut metagenome | biome: human gut; feature: human-associated habitat; material: faeces | place: China | collected 2012 | reverse complement strand
AAAAAAATATCTTTCTTTGTAGAAAAGAAGAAATAATTTATGCTCTCATTTGATACTTATATAAGTCGTAAACTGCCTCTGGTCGGCCTGATTAGTTCAGTCTTTATCATATATCCTAATATAGCTTGTCTGCCCTGGGATATAAAATTTCTGGAAGGAGTAAGTTGTACGGGTTTTTATTGGTATTTTGTTTATCGTTTCTTTTTCTTCTGGGGGCTGATTTGTCTGTTGTTACGTTATAATTTACGACAACTGCCGACAGCACAGTTTAAGGAGCGTTTTGGCCGTAACTTCTTATATTCGTTGGCTGCTTATGCAGGCTTTGCGTCTATTTCCTATTGGATTCACTCTTATGGTATCCGTACTGATTTTCTGGGTAGTACATTGATCTCCCAATTCTTTATTCTGTGTTCTCTGTGTACGTTGATCGGGCATATTTCCATGTTATACTCCACGCAGCGTGAAAAAGAACGTGAGATAGAACGTTTGCGTATAGAGAATCTGCAAAGCCGATGTGATGCATTGGCTAATCAGATCAATCCACATTTTTTCTTTAACTCCTTGAATGGAGTGCAATCACTTATTCGGAAGAAGGATGATGAAAAAACACTGATGTATGTGCATGAATTGTCCGATATCTTCCGTTATATTCTTCAAAGTGATAAGAGAGGACTGGTTACTTTGAGGGAAGAACTGGAATTTATTCAATCTTTCCGTTATGTGATGGAAGTACGCTTTGCCAATAAACTGGTTTTCTCGATCCAAGTGGATGAGACTATGCAGGATGAACTGACGTTGCCTGTGCTTTCACTGCTTCCGCTGGTAGAGAATGTGACCGTTCATAATATGATAGACAGTGAGCATAAAATGGAAATTACCATTAGGCTGAACGAGCAAAAAGAACTGGTGGTGAGTAATCCCATTTATCCTAAACTATCTCCGCCTGATACGAACGGAACAGGGTTGAGAAATCTGGAAAGCCGTTTTACCTTGTTGATGAACAGGCAAATACGGATAGAATGTGATGAAAATACATTCAGAGTATATCTTCCTTTAAGTAAACAGAACTGATATCAAAATTGCATAGAGATATGAGAGTGTTGATTGTAGAAGACGAGACTGCCGCTTATGAGAATCTGGTGGATATTCTTGGCGAAGTCTCTTATGATATTCAAATAGCCGGTAATACAGAAAGCGTAACTCAAACCATTCATTGGCTGCAATCGAATCCTGCACCGGATTTGATATTTATGGATATTCATTTATCGGACGGTTCGGCATTTACCATTTTTGATAAAATGGAGTTGGAAACTCCTATTATTTTCACGACGGCTTATGACAGATACGCCATAGAAGCTTTCAAAGTGAATAGCATTGATTATTTGCTAAAACCTGTCAAGGTGGAAGATGTAAAACAGGCGCTGGATAAATACAAAAAACTGACGCGCCAGGATGTGATTCACTACTTATCCAAATTGACTCAACTGGTGCCGACTCCTAAATATAAAGACAAGTTATTAATTCCATATAAAGATAAGCTGTTACCTATTGACCTGAAAGAAGTTTCATGCTTTTATACAGCGGATAAAAATACCTGTATCTACTTGAAAAACGGGAATGTGTATCCATACTCCAAAACACTGGAACAGATAATGGCTTCTCTGAATCCGGCAGATTTCATCCGGGCGAATAAGCAATTCATTATAGCAAGGAATAGTGTGACGGATATAACCATATGGTTTGATAATCGTTTGCTGGTAACGCTTGATGTGGAAACTCCCGAACGTATCTATATCAGTAAGAATAAAGCATCCGAGTTCAAGTCCTGGATAGTGAATAACACGTAAGTTAGAATACGTTAATCAGTAATTATGGTATTTACAACCGTAATTTATCTACGGTTTCTATCACTAACGATTCCTATATTTGCAATTGGGAACTATTATAAAATAAAAGAGTAATTTTAAAGATGAAAAAAGAGAGATTTGTACTTGCATTCTTTACAGGCTGCCTGATTAGTGCGGTAAGCCTACAAGCACAAACCGGTAAGGACAGCACAAAGGTAGCAAGAAGTTATGCGATCAATGAAGTAGTAGTAACAGGTACGCGAAGTGAAACGGATGTGCGTCATTTACCCATGACCGTATCGGTAGTGGGGCGTCCGCAACTTGAAGCGAGCCAGCAGACTTCAGTACTTCCGGTGTTGAATTCACAAGTGCCGGGCTTTTTCTCCACTTCACGTGGCGTAATGGGATATGGTGTAGCTACCGGTGCATCAGGGCAAATGTCTTTAAGAGGCATTGGAGGGCCCGCACAGGCCGGTCTTCCCACTACGGGATTATTGGTTTTAATTGACGGACATCCTCAGTATATGGGACTGATGGGACACCCCATTGCCGATGCATATCAGACTATGATGGCAGAACGTGTGGAAGTGCTCCGTGGCCCCGCATCCGTGCTTTATGGTTCTAACGCCATGGGTGGGGTTATTAACATTGTTACCCGTAAGATGCAGGAAGACGGAATACGTACAAACATCAACATTGGTGCCGGCTCTTATGGAAGTGTACAGACCGAAGCCACTAACCGCATAAGGAAAGGGCGCTTCAGTAGTACGGTGACTGCCTCTTATAACCGTACAGACGGACATCGCGCTGACATGGCTTTTGAACAGTACGGCGGGTATGCCAAATTAGGCTATGACTTTACGGATAACTGGAAAGTTTGGGGCGATGTAAATGTCACTCGTTTTAATGCTACTAATCCGGGATCGGTAATGAAACCATATATAGACAATGATCAGCGTATTACACGTGGCATGACTTCTTTTGCATTGGAGAATTATTACGAAAAGACTTCCGGTGCATTGAGTTTTTTCTATAATTGGGGTGATCACTGGATAAATGACGGATATCAGCCAGGAGGAGAACCGCTTCAGTATCGTTTCAACTCTAACGATCAGATGCTTGGAGTATCATGGTATCAGAGTGTACAACTTTTCCAAGGCAACAGACTGACTGTAGGAGCTGATTATTTTCACTTTGGCGGTGAGGCATGGAACCAATTCTTTGATGGGCATCGTGAAACTTCGGCGAATAAGTCATTGAATGAAGTAGCAGGTTATGTAGATTTTCGTCAGGATATTGCTGCATGGCTTACGCTGGATGCCGGAGCACGAGTAGATTATCATTCGCAAACGGGTACAGAGTTCATTCCGCAAGTGGGGTTGGCTTTCCATCTTCCGGAGAATGCAGAAATCAAGGCAATGGCAAGTAAGGGATTCCGCAATCCTACCATTCGTGAAATGTATATGTTCCCTCCGCAGAATCCGGATTTGAAACCTGAGAAACTTTGGAATTATGAGCTTTCTTTCTCACAACGTCTTATGGATAATCGTTTGTCCTATGGACTCAATGTGTTCTATATCAATGGTGAAAACCTCATTATACGTCTTCCAAATCCAAATGGTAGCGGCATGTTGAACCAGAATTCCGGCGAGATTGAAAACTGGGGAGCGGAAGCTAATGTAGGATACCAGTTTAATCCGGTGTGGAGCGTGATGGCAAATTACAGCTGGCTTCACATGGAAAATCCGGTATTGGCTTCTCCGGAGCATAAACTGTATGGAGGAGTGAACTTCAGAAAAGGACGTTGGAGTGCATCTACCGGTATCCAGTATGTGAAGGGGCTTTATACTGACCTGGACGCTGCGACCAAAGAGAACTTCGTGTTATGGGATATGCAGGGAAGCTTTAAGGCAACCAATTATCTGTCATTCTATGTGCGTGGTGAGAACTTGTTGGCACAACGTTATGAGATCAATGCAGGTTATCCTATGCCGAAAGCAACTTTTATGGGTGGAGTAAATATCAATTTTTAATAAGCATATTATATGAAAACAACAACTATCAGACTTTATTCACTGGATTACAACAATGTGAAGACATATTTTGCTGCAGCTCTTTTCATTTTGGGTAATCTGGTTTTGCCACAACTTTGCCATCTTATTCCACAGGGTGGCCTTACTTTGTTACCGATTTATTTCTTTACGCTTATTGCTGCTTATAAATACGGTTGGAAAGTTGGATTGTTGACAGCCGTCTTTTCACCGGTTTTGAACCATTTGCTTTTCGGTATGCCTCCTGCAGGAGTATTGCCGGCCATCCTTTTAAAATCCGTTTTACTGGCAGTGGTTGCCGGATATGCAGCCAATCGTTTTAAACGTATCTCTATTCCTGTTTTAGCATTAGTAGTACTGGCTTATCAGTTTATCGGGACGCTGGGCGAGTGGGCAATGATAGGTAACTTTGCGCTTGCTTTCCAGGATTTTCGCATCGGCATACCGGGAATGGGATTACAGATTCTCGGCGGTTATTTGTTTATCAAGTATTTGGTTTATAAATGATATTCCATAAAATAAAAGTATGTTACGAAAAATCAGACTAACGTTTGCCATATTCTTTTTCGTGCTGATCACGCTTTTGTTCCTTGATTTTACGGGAACGTTGCATGCTTGGTTCGGTTGGATGGCTAAAATTCAGTTTTTGCCTGCTTTGTTGGCACTGAATGTCGGGGTTGTGATAATCCTGATAGCATTGACACTGCTCTTTGGGCGTGTATATTGTTCTGTAATCTGTCCGTTGGGTGTATTTCAGGATGTAGTTTCATGGTTGGGTAAAAAGCGGAAAAAGAATCGCTATTCGTATTCACCTGCACTTAGTTGGTTGCGTTACGGAGTGCTGGGAGTATTTATTTTGGCTCTGATAGGAGGAGTTGGTTCATTGGTCGCCTTATTGGCACCTTATAGTTCTTACGGACGAATAGCTTCTAATCTGTTTGCTCCGGTTTATCAGTGGGGAAACAACCTGCTTGCTCTTTTGGCCGAACGGGCAGATAGCTATATGTTTTATTCTGTAGACGTTTGGATGAAGGCTATGGGAACTTTTGTAATAGCTGTTCTGACATTTGTTATTCTGGCTGTGCTGGCTTGGCGCAACGGGCGTACATATTGCAATACAATTTGTCCGGTAGGAACAGTATTGGGATTCTTTTCACGTTTTTCTTTGCTGAAACCGGTAATCGATACGAGTAAATGTAATGGTTGCGGTTTGTGCGCACGTAATTGTAAGGCGGCATGCATTGATTCTAAGAATCATAAAATAGATTATAGCCGCTGTGTGGCTTGTATGGATTGCATCGGTAAATGTAAAAAAGGAGCTATCCGTTATGAGCGTCCTCATAAGGAAGTGCAGAAACCGTTAGCTGCTGAAAAAGTGACAGGTGTTTCACCGGAACAGGTGGACAATGCACGCCGTGCTTTCTTTTCTGCCGGTGCCATATTTGCTACAAGTACATTGCTGAAGGCACAGGAGAAAAAAGTGGATGGTGGATTAGCTGTTATTGAGGATAAGAAAATACCGGAGCGGACGACACCTATTGTACCGGCAGGTTCATTGAGCATTCGTAATTTTGCGCAGCATTGTACGGCTTGCCAGCTTTGTGTATCAGTGTGCCCTAATCAAGTTTTACGCCCATCCGGTAATCTGATGACGTTGATGCAGCCGGAGATGTCATACGAACGTGGTTATTGTCGTCCGGAATGTGCGAAGTGTGCCGAAGTATGTCCGACAGATGCGATTCATCTTACCAGTCTGGCTGATAAATCATCTATCCAGATCGGTCATGCCGTATGGATCAGGAAGAATTGTGTACCGTTGACCGATGGAGTAAATTGCGGTAATTGCGCCCGTCATTGCCCGGTAGCAGCGATAGAGATGGTTCCGTCTGAGGTAGATAATCCGGATTCTCCAAAGATTCCGGTTGTCAATGTAGAGCGTTGTATCGGTTGTGGTGCCTGTGAGAATCTTTGTCCGGCACGTCCTTTCAGTGCTATCTATGTAGAGGGACATGAGAGACATCGGGTGATATAGAGGTGGTAATGTGATAGGGTGATAAAGTGATAAATGTTAGAAGAACAGATATGGAAGAACATAATAAAAATATAAACCGTAGGGATTTTCTGAAAATAGTGGGCATCAGTGCCGCTACAACAACGGCTGCTGCGACTCTTTATAGTTGCAAACAGAAGGATGGGGTGATTCCGGGAGGCAGTGCATCGACTCTGGTGCCTACTGATAAGATGACTTACCGCACTTCTGTGGCTCAGAAAGATCGTGTTTCACTTCTGGGTTATGGCTGTATGCGCTGGCCGACTGTTCCTTCACCGGATGGGAAAGGAGATATGATTGACCAGGATGCAGTGAACGAATTAGTAGATTATGCCATTGCGCATGGCGTGAATTATTTCGATACATCTCCGGTATATGTACAGGGATGGTCGGAAAAATCTACTGGTATTGCATTAAAACGTCATCCGCGTGAGAAACTGTTTATTGCTACAAAGTTATCCAACTTTAGTAATTATAGCCGTGAAAACTCTATAGCCATGTATCGTAAATCTTTCGAAGATTTGCAGACAGATTATATCGATTACTATTTGTTGCACTCTATCGGTAATGGTGGAATAGAAGCATTCAAAGCGCGATATATAGACAATGGTATGATGGAGTTTCTGTTGAAAGAACGTGAGGCAGGGCGTATCCGTAATCTGGGATTTTCTTTCCACGGCACAGTGGATACTTATGACTATGCACTTTCTCTGCATGATGAGGTGAAATGGGACTTTGTACAGATACAGCTCAATTATGTGGACTGGAAACATTCTTCGGGACGTAATGTAAATGCGGACTACCTATATGATGAATTGGTAAAACGAAATATTCCGGCAATCATTATGGAGCCATTGCTGGGGGGAAGATTGTCTAATGTACCGACTCATATTATGACACGTCTTAAGCAGCGCCGTCCGGAAGATAGTGTGGCTTCGTGGGCTTTCCGTTTTGCAGGCTCACCGGAACTGGTGTTAACGGTATTGAGTGGCATGACGTATATGGAGCATCTTCAGGACAATATCCGTACCTACTCTCCACTGATTCCTTTGACAGATGATGATAAGGAGTTTTTGGAAGAAACGGCACAATTGATGTTGAAGTACCCTACTGTACCGTGCAATGACTGTAAATACTGTATGCCTTGTCCGTATGGCATTGATATTCCTGCTGTGCTTATACATTATAATAAATGTGTGAATGAGGGGAATGTACCGAAGAGCCAACAAGACGAGAATTATAGAAAGGCACGCCAGGCTTTTCTTGTTGGTTATGACCGTAGTGTGCCACGCCTGCGACAGGCAAATCATTGTATTGGTTGCGATCAATGTTCGCCTCACTGCCCGCAGAGTATTAATATTCCCAAGGAGTTGCGTCGTATCGACGGGTTCGTGGAGCAACTGAAACAAGAAACATTGTAAGAGTCACAAAAGCTACGAGTTACAAGCTATGAGTGGCTGAGCTATGTTTGTGGGCGAAAAATCACTTGTCCGGCTATCACACCGAAAGGTACTTGTAGCTCGTAGCTAATAAACTAATTTAGAATGAGCAAAAATAAAAAACAGATGTGGCTTTGGATTGTGTTGGCGGTTATAGGCATAATATGCGCTTCCGTATTTATTTTTATTAATCAGCCGAGTTTCGGCAAGTTGCCTCAGGGAGCGCGTTTAGAGCGAATCAAACGCTCTCCTCATTACCGTGACGGCCAGTTCAATAATCTGCATCCGACGCAGATGATGACTTCGGACGAAGGACGCTTTGGTGCTATGCTTTCTTTCTTATTCCGCAAAACAGAGAACCTGCGTCCGGAGAATGAAGTTCCGGTTATCAAAACGGATTTGCATAAGTTGGGGCGTGATGAAAATGTACTGATCTGGTTTGGTCATTCTTCCTACTTTATCCAAGTAGATGGAAAGCGGTTTCTGGTTGATCCCGTCTTTTGCATGGCTTCGCCTGTATCCTTCGTCAACAAACCATTTAAAGGAACTGATGTCTATCAGCCGGAAGATATGCCGGATATCGATTATTTAGTGATTTCGCATGATCATTGGGATCATCTGGATTACCGGACAGTGAAAAGTCTGAAAGACCGGGTAGGAAAAGTGATTTGCGGACTCGGCGTTGGCGAACATTTCGAATATTGGGGATATGATAAAGACCGGCTTGTAGAATTGGACTGGGATGAAGACGCTGTTTTGGAAAATGGTTTTGCTGTCCATTGTCTTCCGACACGCCATTTCTCCGGTCGTGGTTTAAAGGCCAATCAGACATTGTGGGCATCCTTTCTGATAGAAACTCCATCACAGAAAATATATATGGCCGGTGACGGTGGTTATGACTCTCATTTTGAGGAAATAGGGAAGCACTTTCCGGATATAGACCTTGCGATTCTGGAAAACGGCCAGTATAATGAAGGTTGGAACCTTATCCATCTAATGCCTTCTAATATGGCAAAGGCAGCTAAAGATCTGAAAGCAAAAAAAATAATGACTGTACATCATTCAAAGTACGCATTGGCAAAGCATCCCTGGGATGAGCCTTTGACGAATGAGAAGAAGATGCAGGAACAAGACTCGCTGAATATGGTGATTCCTGAGATAGGAGAAGTAATGCCGTTATAGAATTTTCATCTCTGTAATAATAGTGAGTGGCTGATATGATTGCTATGTAAAGGCAGTCATATCAGCTTTTTTGTTTTTTCCTATCCCAAAATAGTAGACTTTTTGAGTATTGGTGTAACTTTGTCAGCAGATATTAAAAACATTCTAAATACGAATCTTATGAAACAAGAAGTCTTATTCCTGCTTTTAAATGAATATGCCGACTGGGAAGGCGCTTTCCTTGCCATTTCCCTAAATACCGGGGTAATACCAGGTAGTGAAGTGAAATATATACCGAAGGTAGTTGCCCCTACATTGGATGTTGTGCGTTCTGTCGGCGGTTTTCGTACTTTGCCTGATTATAGTTTTCAAACGATGCCTGCTGACTATGCGGCATTGGTATTGGTTGGTGGTATGCACTGGCAATCGCCTGAAGCAGAACAGGTGGTGCCAATTGTGCAGGATGCATTACAGCGTGGCAAGATAGTTGGAGCTATTTGCAATGCTTCTGCCTTTATGGGAGCGCATGGTTTCCTGAATGATGTAAAGCATACCAGTAATACGCTTCCATATCTGAAGCAGTTTGCAGGTAGTGCATATACCAATGAAGCCGGGTACCAGGAAAAACAGGCAGTCAGCGATAAGAATATCGTAACTGCTAACGGAACCGGGCATTTGGAGTTTACCCGTGAATTATTACTTCTTTTGCATGCAGATACTCCGGAAAAAATTGATGCTGCTTATGATTATTATAAAAATGGCTTTGTGAGGTAACTTTAGTCTTGTTATTATTCATATTCCTCAATCACATTGCGGAATATATCTACTCCGACGATTTCTCTCGTTGAGACATCTGTGACCCATAGCCGATTGTTATGAACCAACAACTTCTGTCCGCCTTTGAATGTATAGCCGGGCACTGATTTGAAGGTCAGGAAGAATTTCTTTTTCTCTCTGTCATAGCATCGGATACTACCGTCGGCTGCTGAGATGTACATCAGATTTTTGTATAAGGCTATTCCTCTGGGATTAAATTCCAGAGGAAGCGTCTGACTGGTAGTCATTGTGATATTGCTTCCCTTCTGGATAGGGGTAGTATCGATCACATGTATTTTCCGGTTGCCGTATTGTCCGTAATCGGCGAGAAATACCAATCCGGTTGTATCTACTGCCATCTGATGCGAATAAAATCCGTTGTTTACATCGAAACCATCCAGACTTCCACGTGAGTAGTAATTTATATTCTGATATTTTTCCGCACTCACATCACTTTGCAAGGTTACTTGCAGGCCATCTTTCATGCGCACTATTATGTAATCGTCTACAATAGCCATTGCATGTGTATGAAACAACTGTGTGTTTCCATGCCCCCAGTTACGGTTCCCGATTCGGGTGATAAATTTCAGTGTATGTACATCAAACACATCAATGCACGAGCTTATATTGGCGAGATAAAGCCTCTCATTAGCTACGGAAATGGCCTCTACGTAATTACCGAATGTTTGCATTACATCATTGTAGGTCCATGTATTTAATGAACCTAATTTCTGGTGAGCGGACAAACTGTATAATTCCACGCTGAAATGTCCGTTTTGAGTATTGGCAATGAAAAGGGTGGCACCGTATATATATGTACAACCGGGCATGAATTCATCGGAAGCATACCCAAGCTTTTCTGCATTAATCACTTCTCCGGCTTTGTATGAGTAGTAATAATGTATGGATGAAGGTTGGTTCGGTTCCACTTCCCGGATAACGTCTTCTATCTTTATCTTTTCACATGAAAGCAGGCATAAACCTGCGAATAGTATATATATTATCTTCATTTCTTTCTTCTTACTTCAATTCATTTAATGGGATGCTTGTCACTGTACCTGTTCCACGGTTTATCACAAAAAGAGTCTGGCGGGCCAGGGCTATTTTCTCCGGATTGCTAAAAGACTTTCCGTTTATGGTAGAATAGTCTTTTAAGATGCTTCCATCCTGGGGATTGATTTCTACAAGACATTCTGTCTTTTGATTTAAAGTCACAAACATACGACCGTCCCAGGAAACCACATCATAGGCTTGCGTTGGTAACTTCAGGGTGCGGACCGGGTTTAATACTTTCTGTTCACGCATGGTAGTAAGATCATAGGCATAGATTTCCTTTTTACCAATGTGGGTAGTATAAAGTATATTGTCTTTATCTATTGTCATTCCGTATGTTCCCATCACTTCGCCTACATTGTTGAAACGGCAGTAGTTCGGTATGCGCATACAATTATCCGCTGTGACATCTTTTTCCATAAAGACGCAAACACGCCTTTTATCACGGATGAATACACAACCGTTTTTTACTAAAGTTTCGAAAGCATGTACGGTTTGATAGCTGCCTTCACCCCATTGTCCGTTTCCGATACATGTTATAAATTTCAGTGTCGTGGCATCAAAAACATCTGTCCGGCTACTCGTATTGGTTACATATATTTTGCCATGGGCGGCTGTAATTCCATTGGGTTCACCGGCAAAAGTTTCGGATGTGCCGTTGCGTGTCCAGTTTCTGATACGTCCACAATGGATTACTTGCCCGTTCTTCTCTTGGAAGACTTCTATACTATAGTTTCCGGTAGCATTATTAACTATGTAAATGCGATCCTGATAGGCTGTAACATCTTTAGGTTTGAAAGTCGTTTCCGTAGCTTCGGGCACGTCCGACCATTTTAATGACACCGATAATGGGGTACCGTCTGCAATGTTTTCGTTGTCTTCTACTGGATGAAAACCGAGACCGCCGTCTATTGCATCCAGTTCCGGATCTTCTATGACGAATGTGTAACCTACATATTTAGAACTACCGTATAGGGTAGTCGCATTTTTACGGGTATGCATAAAACGCCGTGAGTAAACAGGGAGACGTTTCTCCTGACCTAACTTCAGATAGACAGCACGTCCCAGGGTGATCCATCCGGGACCTGTCTGTTCATAGGTCATGTTACCGTCGTGCCCGTATCCGAGGCAATGCCCTATTTCGTGGAAGACGGTATGTATGTTGTATTCATCATCGGGATAATGCTGTAGAAAGTACCATTCTGCCAGACCTAAAGTGTAGCCTCCACCCAAACCGTTTACACCACTGACGTGTCCGAGAAGGTATGCGCCGTGGTTTAGTACTTTCTGCTTCAATTGATCGACATTGATGACTGTCTTATTATTATCGCTATGTAGCTTTCCTCTGTATTTCTCCAGTTCGTCTGCGAATTCCTGTGAAGAGAATGCGTATGCTAGGTTTAACATCAGAGCCACGCCTTCCCGACAATGGGCAGGGCGTATCGGATAAGCCCAGCTTCCTTGGCGGCTATAGGCAGAGAAAGAAACTTTATACTGAGGTATTACACCGGTCATTTTCTTATAAAGCGGATCTTCACAGTCGATGCGTAAAGTCAAATCTGCCGCACTGATATGGGGATTAGCTTTGATCACGATTGTTTTTCCGGAAGCAGTGGTGTATTCCTTGTCTCCGGAAATTATGGGAAGCGCTTTATGAAATTCAATGAAGCCGGGTACCGTAAGTTGTTGGCCTTTATTAGTGTAATATGCCGGGCTTTGATGCAGACGATAGGGTATATCGGGCTATATTCCTTTTTTATGTTAAAACGAAAGATCCTATTAAACTTTTTGCTTTTCCTGTTGTCTTATAAACATCAAGATTCAATAGGTATAAATAAAATATAGTATGGTATTAGTTTTATGAAACGGGCGGAACATTTTCGCCCGTTTTTATTTCTTT
>OGYJ01002495.1_pt1 | contig 12323 bp, 10 predicted proteins | sample 1576531 | NCBI WGS metagenome assembly OGYJ01 (sample SAMEA3541574, study PRJEB24748) | human gut metagenome | biome: human gut; feature: human-associated habitat; material: faeces | place: China | collected 2012 | reverse complement strand
CGGCAGAATCGACTTATCCGAAGCTGAGGCGGTTATGGATCTGATTCAGGCGAAAAACCAGTTTTCGATGCAGGCGTCGATCAAACAGCTGCGCGGCTCGGTCGCAGAGAAAGTGAAGAGCCTGCGTGCGGCGCTTTTATATGAAATTGCATTTATCGAATCCGCGTTAGACGATCCCGAGCATATCAGTACAGAAGGCTATCCGGAAAAGCTCGGCAAAATCACGCAGGAGCTTTTGAAAGAGCTCGGAAAGCTGATCGCGTCCGCAGAGGACGGACTTTTACGCAAAGAAGGCATCCGCACCGTCATTGTCGGAAAGCCGAATGCTGGAAAATCGTCCCTGTTAAACCTGTTGGTCGGAGAAGAGCGCGCGATTGTAACGGATATCGCAGGCACGACGCGCGATGTGCTGGAGGAATCCATCCGGTTAAAGGGAATCAGTTTGAATATCATTGATACGGCGGGAATCCGCAGCACGGATGATGTCGTGGAAAAAATCGGTGTAGAGCGGGCGATGCAGTATGCAAAAGAGGCAGATTTAATTCTGTATGTGGTTGACTCGTCGCGCCCGTTGGACGAAAATGACAGGCAGATTATTGAGATGATCCAGGATCAGAAGGTCATCGTACTGCTTAACAAATCAGATCTGGAAGCGGCTGTCAGCGAAACGGATTTGCAGGAGGCGTTCGGCGGCAGGGAGGTTTCCATGATCCGCACTTCTGCAAAGAAAAATGCCGGAATCGAGGAATTTGAGCAGCTTCTGGAGCAGATGTTTTTCCATGGAGAAATCCGTTCGGAGGACGAGGTGGTTATCACGAGCATGCGCCACAAAGAAGCGCTCTGTGAGGCGTATGACAGCCTGAAAATGGTTCAGAAAAGCCTGGAAGACGACATGCCGGAGGATTTCTATTCCATCGACCTGATGAGCGCTTACGCGTCCCTTGGTCGGATTATCGGGGAAGAGGTCGGTGATGATCTGGTAAACGAGATTTTCTCCAAATTCTGCATGGGAAAATAATCTGACCAGGTGTCGAAAAGTCTTGAAGAGATATTTTTTTGAAGTTGAAAAAAGCCAGGCAGCGAAAAGTCTCTGGGAAAAGGTTTCGTAAATGGTTTTGAACAGCGGCAGTGAGCAGGATTGTAGAACACTGCCCACAGAAACAGTTGCCGGAAACGCAGGATTCGTGTATGATTGGTGCAGAAAGTATGCGATTATTCAGGACAATGGAATGTTCGTATGGTGCTCATTCCATTGTAGAAAAGCACAGAAAATAAGGCGGAAAAGATGGCTCAGATAACAGAAAAAGTTGATGTATGTGTAATTGGGGCAGGTCATGCCGGATGTGAAGCGGCGCTGGCGTGCGCGAGAATGGGACTGGAAACGGTTATTTTTACGGTAAGCATCGAAAGTATTGCGCTGATGCCGTGCAATCCGAATATCGGCGGTTCTTCGAAAGGACATCTCGTCCGGGAGCTGGATGCGCTCGGCGGCGAGATGGGAAAAAATATCGATCATACCTTTATTCAGTCAAAGATGCTCAACGCATCGAAGGGTCCTGCGGTGCATTCGCTGCGGGCGCAGGCAGATAAAGCGGAATACAGCAGACGGATGCGGCAGATTCTGGAAAATCAGGAGCATCTGGTTATCAAGCAGGCAGAAGTCTGCGATCTTTTATGGGATGATGTGAATGCAGACACGGTTTCCGAAAAAGCCGGTGCAACAAAAAAAATCCGTGGGGTGCGGACATTTACGGGAACGGTATACGAAGCCAAAGCGGTTATTTTGTGTACCGGAACCTACTTAAAGGCACGCTGCCTGTGCGGAGAATCCATCACCTATACCGGGCCGAACGGACTGCAGGCGGCAAATCACCTGACAGACAGCCTGAAAGAAATGGGTATTGAGATGCGCCGTTTCAAGACGGGAACGCCTGCGAGAATGGATAAAAGGAGTATTGATTTTTCCAAAATGGAAGAACAGTTCGGTGATCCGAGGGTTGTGCCGTTTTCCTTTTCTACTGACCCGGAAAGCGTACAGATTGATCAGGATTCCTGCTGGTTGACCTATACGAACGAAAAAACGCATGAGATCATCCGGGCAAACCTGGATCGTTCTCCGATTTATGCGGGAATTATTGAAGGGACGGGTCCGAGATATTGTCCGTCTATCGAGGATAAGGTTGTAAAATTTGCAGATAAAGAACGCCATCAGGTTTTTCTTGAGCCGGAGGGACGTTATACAAATGAAATGTATGTCGGTGGCATGTCATCTTCTTTGCCGGAGGATGTACAGCTTGCCATGTATCGGACGGTTCCGGGGCTGGAAAACTGCCGGATCGTGCGCAATGCATATGCGATTGAATATGATTGCATCGACGCAAGACAGCTGTACCCGACGTTGGAATTTAAGGATGTTGAGGGGCTTTTTTCGGCAGGACAGTTCAATGGAAGCAGCGGCTATGAGGAAGCGGCTTCCCAGGGCATTCTTGCAGGAATCAATGCGGGTCTGAAATGTCAGGGCAGGGAGCCGATGATTATCGACCGCTCGGAAGGTTATCTGGGCGTTCTGGTAGACGACCTTGTGACGAAGGAAAATACAGAACCGTATCGAATGATGACCTCGCGGTCAGAATATAGATTACTGCTTCGCCAGGACAATGCGGATCTGCGTCTGCGCAGAAAGGGCTATGAGGCTGGTCTGATTTCGGAAGAGCAGATGCAGTGGCTGGAACAGAAAGAACAGATGATTACACAGGAGATGGATCGTCTGAAAAAAACTGTGATCGGCGCATCGGCAGAGCATCAGAAGTTTTTGGAGAAAATGGGCAGTACACCTTTGAAGACGGCAGCGTCTCTGGCGGAGTTGATGTGCAGACCGGAACTTTCCTATGAAATGCTTGCAGAAATCGATCAGAATCGGAAGCTTTTACCGGCAGAGGTCATTGAGCAGGTAGAAATCGAAATCAAATATGAAGGTTATATTGAGCGCCAGAAGCGACAGGTAGATCAGTACAAGAAGATGGAAAAGCATAAAATCCCGAATTGGATGGATTATGATGAGGTTCCGAGCCTGCGTCTGGAGGCAAGACAGAAGTTAAAAGCGTTCCGTCCGGTATCGGTTGGACAGGCTTCCAGAATTTCCGGCGTTTCCCCGGCAGATATTTCCGTGCTTTTGGTATATTTGGAGCATGAAAGTCATATGCGCGATTTGAAGAAAGAATAGGAGAACATATGTTCTATGTACGGAATGGATCAATTTGAAAATGAATTAAAAGAATTGCGGATCGTTCTTTCGGATGTCCAGAAGCAGCAGTTCGAGGAATATTATAAGCTTCTGGTGGAATGGAACGAAGTAATGAATCTGACGGCGATCACAGATTACAAAGATGTAATGAAAAAGCATTTTTTCGATAGTCTGACGGTTGTTCGTGCCTATCCGGAAATCCTGACGGAGGCGGTTTCCGTTATCGATATCGGAACCGGCGCAGGTTTTCCGGGAATTCCGCTGAAAATTGCATTTCCGCAGATTCGACTGACTTTACTGGATTCTTTACAAAAACGATTGAAGTTTTTACAGGAGGTTTCTGATAAGCTGGAATTAGGTGAGATCCAGATGCTTCATGGCAGAGCAGAGGACTATGCAAAACAGCCAGAGTTCAGAGAGCATTTCGATTTATGCGTTTCAAGAGCAGTAGCAAATTTATCAACGCTTTCTGAGCTGTGTCTTCCTTATGTAAAAGAAAACGGTAAATTCATTCCTTATAAGGCAGAAAAAGCGGAGGCGGAAATTGAAGCGGCACAGAAAGCGGTCGATCTTCTTGGTGGAGAAATATCTGATAAGATCGAGTTCCAGCTTCCGGGCGGAGATATGGGAAGAACGCTGGTTGTGATTGATAAGATTAAAAAGACGCCGAAAAAATATCCGAGAAAAGCAGGTACACCGGCGAAGATGCCGATTGTCTGAGTTGGTCAACATGAGAGGGAGATGTTTCACGTGAAACATCTCCTTTTTTATAATCCTCAAATGTTTCACGTGAAACATTGACCAGACAAGTCGGAACGAAAAATAGAGACATACAGTGAAAGAGAGGAGCAGTAGTGCGTTTCAAAGATTAGACTGAAATAAGAATATAGTGTAAGATTGAAAATTTCCTTTTTACATCAAAAAACGGAACTGCTGAAAAAAAGTGCATTCCTTTTCACAAATTTATAACTATTAGCAATGGCATTCTTGAAATGTTGATGTTATAATAAATGATGTGAATTTGAAACGGTAAGAGAAGAAGTCGTGAAACGACACGAGGTGTATGAATTTCAATGGGGAGAGCAATAGCAATTGCTAACCAGAAGGGCGGCGTTGGTAAAACAACGACAGCGATCAATCTGTCAGCCTGTCTGGCGGCGAAAAGAAAAAAAGTATTAGTTATTGACATGGATCCGCAGGGAAATACGACCAGTGGATTCGGCGTCGAAAAAAATGAACTGGAAAACACAGTTTATGAATTGATTCTTGGTGAGTGTTCGGTAGAAGAGTGTCTGATCAAGAATGTTGTTAAGAATGTCTCAATTATTCCGTCAAATGTCAATCTTGCCGCAGCGGAGATTGAACTGATTGGAGTAGATAAAAAAGAGTACATTTTGAAAAATGAAATCGACTGGATTCGAGATCAGTACGATTTTATCATCATCGATTGCCCGCCGTCGCTCAGCATGCTGACGATCAATGCGATGACGACAGCGGATACAGTTCTTGTTCCGATTCAGTGCGAATACTATGCGCTGGAGGGATTGAGTCAGCTGATCCATACCGTAAATCTGGTAAGAGAACGTCTGAATCCGACTCTGGATATCGAAGGTATCGTATTTACCATGTATGATGCGAGAACAAATCTTTCGATGCAGGTCGTTGAAAATGTCAAGGATCATCTGAATCAAAAGGTTTACAAGACGATGATTCCCAGAAATATTCGACTTGCAGAGGCACCGAGTTATGGAATGCCGATCAATCTTTATGATGCAAAGTCAGCAGGAGCAGAGAGCTATATGGCACTTGCGGATGAAGTCATAAAGAGAAAGGGTATATAATGGCGTTGAAAAGAGGATTAGGAAAAGGACTGGATTCTCTGATTCCGACAAATGTGATGATGGAGTCAGAGGTAAAGCATGCTACAGTTTCGACCGCCTCATCAGCTGAGGAGGGAAAAGACAGCACTCTAATGGTAAAGCTGTCAAAGGTAGAGCCGAATCGAGAACAGCCCCGTAAAAATTTTGATGAAGATTCTTTACAGGAATTGGCAGAATCTTTAAAACAATTCGGAATGCTGCAGCCGATTCTTGTACAGAACCGTGGTGATTATTATGAAATCATCGCAGGAGAGCGCAGATGGAGAGCTGCCAAAATCGCCGGATTAAAAGAAGTTCCGGTCATTGTCAGAGAACTGACAGATCAGGAAATTGTTGAAATTTCTCTGATTGAAAATATTCAGAGAGAGGATTTAAATCCGATCGAAGAAGCACAGGCTTATAAGAGACTGCTGACAGAGTTCCATTTAAAGCAGGATGAAGTAGCGGAGCGGGTTTCCAAGAGCAGAACTGCCGTTACAAACTCCATGCGTCTGCTCAAATTGTGCGATGAAGTACAGAAGATGGTAGTGGACGATATGATCAGCACCGGACATGCAAGAGCACTGATCAGCATTGAAGATCCGGAAGAACAGTATCTGATCGCACAGAAAATCTTTGATGAAAAGCTGAGTGTCCGCGAGGTGGAAAAGCTGGTAAAAGATCTGCACAAGCCGCCGAAGCCGCCGAAGGAAGAAAATAAGACGCTACAGGCAATTTATCAGGAGATCTCCGAACGGTTGAAGCAGAGTCTGAGTACAAAGGTATCTGTGAGCGCAAAACAGAACGGCGCGGGTAAGATAGAAATTGAATTTTATAATCATGAAGATCTGGAACGCCTGCTGGAGCGGATCACGGGTTAAAGTTGTGAGACGGTAAGATAAATTACCGAAATACCGTAAGAAAGGAAAGAAAAACAATGACAAGCCCGTTAATGGAATATCTCGGAATAGCAGGATTGGATATTGCGTGGCTGTTTATCGGAATTTTTGTTGTATTGCTGATTCTTCTGATTTTAATCATTGTACAGTTTGCAAAGTACAAAAAGCTGAAGAAAAAGTACGATAAATTCATGAAAGGCAAAGACGGAAAGAGTCTGGAAAAGGATATTATCGCGCTGTTTGAGGATAATAAATTTATCAAAAGCGAGAGCGAGAAGAATCGAAAGGACATCCGCAATATCCTGAAAAAACTGGAATTCTGTTATCAGAAGGCTGGACTGGTAAAATACGATGCCTATAACCAGATGGGCGGTAATCTGAGCTTTTGCCTGTGCATGCTGAATGAGAGAAACAGCGGATTTATTTTAAATTCCGTACACAGCAGTGACGGCTGCTATACCTATACGAAGGAAATCAAAAACGGCGAATGTGAAATCGCCCTTGGTGAAGAAGAAAGAAAAGCGCTGAATATGGCGATTGGATTTTAAGGAGGAAGAGTCATGATCGATATCAAATTTTTAAGAGAAAATCCGGAAGTAGTAAAAGAAAATATCCGGAAAAAATTCCAGGATGAAAAGCTTCCGCTGGTAGATGAAGTAATCGAGTTGGATGCACAGAGCAGAACTGCACAGAAAGAAGCAGATGATCTGCGCGCCAACAGAAATAAGATTTCCAAAGAAATCGGTAAACTGATGGGCCAGGGTAAGAAAGAAGAAGCCATGGCGATGAAGGAACAGGTCAATGCAGATGCAAAGAGACTTTCTGAGCTGGAAGCACAGGAAGAAGAGCTGCAGGAAAGAATCCTGAAAATCATGATGACCATCCCCAACATTATCGATCCTTCTGTTCCGATCGGTAAAAACGATACCGAGAACGTAGAGGTTCAGAGATATGGCGAGCCGGTTGTTCCGGATTTCGAAATTCCTTATCATACTGAGATCATGGAGAGCTTTGACGGTATTGACTTAGACAGCGCAAGAAAGGTTGCGGGAAACGGTTTCTACTATCTGATGGGCGATATCGCAAGACTGCATTCCGCGGTTATCGCATATGCAAGAGATTTCATGATTAACAGAGGCTTTACCTACTGTGTACCTCCTTTCATGATCAGAAGCAATGTTGTAACAGGCGTTATGAGCTTTGCAGAAATGGACGCTATGATGTACAAGATCGAAGGCGAAGATCTTTACCTGATCGGTACTTCCGAGCATTCCATGATCGGTAAGTTTATTGATACCATCATTCCGGAAGAAGAGCTGCCTAAGACTCTGACCAGCTATTCTCCTTGCTTCCGTAAGGAAAAAGGCGCACACGGTCTGGAAGAGAGAGGCGTATACAGAATCCATCAGTTCGAAAAGCAGGAAATGATCGTTGTGTGCAAGCCTGAAGATTCCAAGATGTGGTTTGACAAGCTGTGGCAGAACACTGTAGATCTGTTCAGAAGCATGGATATTCCGGTAAGAACCCTGGAATGCTGCTCCGGTGACCTGGCTGACCTGAAAGTGAAATCTGTAGACGTAGAAGCATGGTCCCCGAGACAGAAGAAGTATTTCGAAGTTGGCAGCTGCTCCAACCTGGGCGATGCGCAGGCAAGAAGACTGAAGATCCGTGTAAATGGTGAAAACGGAAAATACTTTGCACATACACTGAATAATACAGTAGTAGCGCCTCCGAGAATGCTGATTGCTTTCCTGGAGAATAACCTGCAGGCAGACGGCTCTGTCAGAATTCCTGAAGTGCTGCAGCCTTACATGGGCGGAATGAAAGAAATTCGCAAAAAATAATTATGTAAACTAAAATAAACAAAAAGTGAGGTGAGATTCTTGCACAAATTTTTGAGAGCAGTGGGATTCAGTCAGTATACAGAAAAGAAACAGGTTCAAAAGCTGATCCGGGATATCATTATTCATGCGGATGAGCGCAGCTATACAACCGTTGGAAAAAAGACGCTGGTTGCAGAATTTGACAGGAATTTCGCCGAAAATATCGGAATAGCAGTGTGCGGAGAATTTGATGAGGACGATACGTACAGTTTCGATTATTATCTTCCGTACCTGCGCTCCGATCTTGTCAGTACAGCAGAGGATATCTCAATCGAGCGCCACGCAGCGAAGGAGTCCTATGCGGGAATCTGCGACGATCCGAAGGTTGGTGTTTCCCTGATTTTTTACCTGCAAAATATGATTTCGTATCTGAAATTGCAGGGAGAGGGCAAGATCCCGGCAAAGGGCACTTCTCTGAACCTTTCCGCACTTTCCTGCCAGGGAACGATCATGATGCCGATTCAGAAGACGGAATGGCAGAAAAAGAAGATCGCCAAGGACGCGGTGCAGAGAAACCGTCTGATTCAGGCTGCGCGTGGCGGCGATGAAGAAGCGATGGAAAGCCTGACGTTAGAAGATATGGACACCTACACGTCCATTTCCAGAAAAATTCAAAAAGCCGATATTTTCAGTTTTGTAGATACGTATTTCATGCCGTATGGCGTGGAATGTGACCAGTATTCTGTTCTGGGTGAAATCACGGATATGAAGCTTGTAACCAACGGACTGACGGGTGAAAAGGTACATATTCTGACCCTGTGTTGCAACGACCTGAATTTAAAGGTTGCAATCAACAGCATTGATCTGCTGGGCGAACCTGCTGTCGGACGCCGCTTCAAGGGCAGCGTGTGGTTGCAGGGACAGGTGAATTTCCCGGAAGAGTCGTAGAAGAGTTCACGGACAGCGTAAAGTATTTGACTTGTACAGATAATTTCTGTATAATAGATTTGTTTATGGAACTGTTTTTGGGTGACGAATCGAATAGGTGCTACTTCTAAGAAGCAACCATGATTAAAGCCGTGAAACCTAAAAAAGCGGAAGCCATGGTTATACCCGATAAAAGCAAAATGGGGATAAGTCAGAGTTCGATTCCAGCTGGACTGCTGAAAATGTCAAAGTAAAAAGAAACGAAAAATCGTCATTCAAAAGAATGAATTGAAAGAAATGGAAACCGTATCCAAAGTGACTGAAAAGCCCATAAATACGGCATTTGTTCTCATAGTTAAATGGATATAACAAGTGCCTCCTAAGCACTAGTTGTGGGTTCGATTCCCGCTGGGAACATACGAAAAAACGGTAATGATAGCATAAGTCATTACCGCTTTTTCTTTTTTAAAAGCAAATTCGGGTGACAAGTTGCCACCCGGAATGGTAAACGCACCATAGCAAGTACCTTGACAATCTTAAGCCGCTTTTGCGGCCTGATATAAATTTTATTTTCGAATGCTTTCCGGAAGCGCTGGTGACCAGGGGAGCAGTTCTTCCAAAAAGCTTCAGGCTGTGTCTTCCATGTGCTCCGGGATCACGGTCAGCAAATACTTAAAGTATTCGTATGGCTTCAGGTTGTTGGACTTTACTGTTTCTGCAATACTGTAGATCACAGCGAAGGTCTTTGCCCCGTTTATAGTATCAATGACCTGCCAGTTCTTCTTTTTATGTGCTTAAGAACATAAAAAGAAGAACTGGATGTTCCATAACACAGCAAGAGGAGCCGAAGCAAGTGCCCTTGTCTACAGCATTCCAGAGACAGCCAAACTGAATAACCTGCGCCCGTACTATTACTTCAGACATATCCTGACAAGCTGCCGAAGCTGTGCGATAAAAAAGGAAATATAGATCCAGCAAAACTGAACTTTCTGATGCCCTGGTCAGCAGAACTTCCGGAGGAATACCGAAAACCACGTCACTCATAAGGGTGGCGTTGATTTTTAGTGTACGCGCAGGATTTAACGTTTACGATATAATTTGTATATGTATATCATGCAATTAAGAGGGTATATATCTAAAAAAGTAAATATAAAAATACAATAGTCCGGTCATGCTCTTATGTGAGACAAATCATGTACTTGAATCAGATTACAGTGAAGTGATTGTGGTTGGAGCCGGTACGGATGCGATTCATCAATCCGGTAAGTGGTACACAAATGAAAAAATTAACCAGATGCTTATGGAAAGACATCTTATCAAGATGGCAAGACGCGGATCTCACAAGAATCACATTAAAAGACAGGGAAAACGTACAGAAGATGCTGATGTACAGTTTGCACAGTCATTTGAAAAACTTATATTGATGGCAACATGGTCAACTGGAATTGGAGGACAAGAATATGGTAAAGAAAATTATGCGGGATCCATTGTTTCTCGCTCAGAAATCTACAGAAGCAACGGAAGCAGACAAACAGCTGATTACAGACCTGCTTGATACATTAAGGGTAAATCTTGATCATTGTGTTGGCATGGCAGCCAATATGATTGGTGTGAAGAAAAATATCATTGTGGTGGCAGCAGGTCCATTTCAATTTGCTATGGTAAATCCGGTTATTACAAAGAAGACCGGAGCATTTCAGACAGAAGAAGGATGCCTCTCTCTGGAAGGGACTCGTCCGTGCACAAGATATAAAGAGCTTGCAATACTAAGTGATCGCAACAGAATTATGCAGAAACATGATCTGGAAGAAACTAATGCCAGATGGAATGAATATTTAAATGGATAGAGGATAAGGAGTAATACATGGACGAATATAAACCACCTTTTACAATTACAAACAGTATATTATCTCATGTGGCATCTGTATCTGAAAAAGTTGGGCGTATTACTGTAATGAGTAATATGGAAAACAAACCTCATCTAAGGAAAAATAACAGGATCAAATCCATTCATTCGTCTTTAAAGATCGAGGCAAATTCTCTTTCGTTAAGCCAGGTGCGCGATGTTATTAACGGGAAATTAGTTCTTGGAGAGGCAAAAGAAATACAGGAAGTAAAGAATGCATATAATGCCTATGAAAAAATAGCTGAAATAGATCCTTACAGCATAGAAGAATTAAAGAAATTTCATGGTATTATGACAAAATACATCGTAGAGGAATCTGGTGATTTTCGCAGTGGAGAGGAAGGTGTATTTAATGGTGAAGAGTGCATATTTATGGCTCCACCGGCACGCTTTGTTCCACAATTGATGAATGAATTATTTGGTTGGATGAAGGAAGTAAAAGACCAGATGCATCCGCTGATTTTGAGCAGCGTATTTCATTATGAATTCGTATTTATTCATCCCTTTACAGATGGCAATGGCAGGATGGCAAGGCTGTGGCATACAGCTATTTTGGCCAAATGGAACCCTATTTTTGAATATATTCCGATAGAAAGCCAAATTGAAAAATTCCAGGATGATTATTACGATGCGATTGCGAAATGCCATGTAGAGGGAGAATCTACGGTGTTTATTGAATTCATGCTGACTCAAATAGATAATATTTTAGAGGAACTTTTGAATCAGATGACAAATAGCACCACGGATGACGCTATTCTTGACGCTGATGGCGCTAATCATGGCGCTGATAATATGGAAAGTAGGTTGCTATCAGGTTTGAAACAGAATCCGTATATTACACAGACAGATTTAGCTAAAGAATTATCGTTGTCAAGGAGAACTGTCCAGAGAATCATGAAAGAACTGATGAATGACGGCAAGATAAAGAGAGTAGGTTCGACCAGAACAGGTCATTGGGAAATAAATGATTGATGCAAAGGCATAGCCTTGAAATGGCCGAAGCCCTTTCAGGATGTCTTCAGTTGTTACTTTTATTACTGGCCAGATGTGTGTGGCGCAAGCCATCTTACATCTGCTTGATTACCCACCCTAACAGCGGGATGATGATGTCAAGGCTGCGAAGCACCGCCAGCGGCGGCCCGACCTTGATATTAGCAGCACGGTGTTATACCTGTATCAGGCAACGTGATCAGTCATCATGCCCCACATAAAACAGGCAAGCTCACGTGCAATCGCTGTTTTAGCTACATTGGGTTTCTTGCTTTTTCCAAGAACCATTTTGTAGTATCGGCGCCTTAAGCGTTCATTGGCTTTATCTGCATAAGCAATAATTTGTGGCGAAGACAAAACGCAAGAATCTGCTGTTTGACCTTCTTAAGTGCCAGTTTATGATCATCCCTCATACGGAGAAATTCTTTCTGTAAAACTTTCTTTGTGTACATCCATTCCTACGTAAACTGTGTTATAATTCATTTGATGACCTCCCTTTGTATGCGGTAATCCCTGTTACCATTGACTTTGACAATCTTTAGTATACAGACAAATCCACGAACCTACAATGTGGAGGTCATTACATATTGTCTATTCATTCCATTTCCGTCATGTTGGCGATATGAAAAATCATTATGCAATTATTGGAATGGCTCATGTTGCAGAGGATTATCC
>OGYJ01002488.1_pt1 | contig 12374 bp, 10 predicted proteins | sample 1576531 | NCBI WGS metagenome assembly OGYJ01 (sample SAMEA3541574, study PRJEB24748) | human gut metagenome | biome: human gut; feature: human-associated habitat; material: faeces | place: China | collected 2012 | reverse complement strand
AAAGCTTAAGAATCCGCATAATCCAAGGTTGGACTCAATGTTGTCTGCGTAGTTGAACACCAGGAATTTAAATGGTGTGTTTGCAAAGCTTTTGAAGATAAAGCCTGTGCACAGCCACATAATGATAAAGTTTGTGATGGTTGCGCAGTTTGATAATACGTTGAATTTAATGAACTCCCAGATATTCGGATGGTCTGCGATTAACTGTTTGATTTTTCCCATAATGACCAGACAGATCCAGAGCTTTGCTTCATATGTGACCAGCCATTCCATAAAGGCTACGGATACGCAGGCACTCAGGGCATGGCAGGAGCAGCACGACAATGTGTACATACTGATTTATAACAACAATGATATAGTATTCGACTCTGACTGGATGATAGAGAAGAAGGGCGCATACAAATATGTCATAACGAATTCGGAGACTGGTGAGATAATCATTCTGTTACAGGACAACTATGGAAATATCAGAAAGATCAAGAGGAAGGCATCCTCGAGCAGCGAATCCCAGAAGAAATCCGATGCGGTGACCGCGGATGAGGGAGCTTACTACGGCAATTCCAGCATGCTGCGAGGAGACCTCAATGAATTTGACTACGATTTCTATCCTGTGCTATTCAAGGATGGAGTGTTTGATGTCTGCATAGTTGACTATTCGGATGATACGATCAAGGATGTCGGAGAGATAGCGATATTTGTCATATGCTGTATCCTGTTCATCGGTGTGATAATAGTCTATTTCGGAAGAGAGATAGGCAGAATGAGACGCCTCACAAATGAGGTCATGGATATCAAGGATGTGGATATCAATGGGCCGATAACAATACACGGTCAGGATGAGATCTGTATGCTGGCGGAGAATGTAGACACCATGAGGCAGACCATTATTGAGCAGCTCAGCAGGGAGCGTGAGGCATGGCAGGCGAACAGTGATCTGGTCACAGCCATGGCCCATGATATAAGAACTCCGCTCACAGTCATGGCGGGATATCTGGAGCTCATGCAGAACAAGGAGTATTCATCCCAGAAGGAGCTTGACGAATACATAAGGATAAGTGCTGAGAAGGCGGAGCAGCTCAGGACGATGTCGGACAAGATGTTCAGATACTTCTATGTATATTCAAAGGGCGGTGAGGATCTCAACATGGAGATGTTCCCGGCGGGGCCGTTCCTTGACCAGATGCTTGGAGAGTATGTTGTGCTCCTGGGCGAGAATGGATATCAGTTCGACATTGATATCTCGGACAAGGAAGCCGAAATTTACGTTGATCTTCAGGGTATGAAGAGGATAACCGACAATGTATTTACCAACATCAGAAAGTATTCGGACAAGTCCAAAACTATAGATATAAGGGTATATATAGACCGGAGAAAGGTAAGAATTTATTTCAGAAATTATATAAATCCAGAAGGTGGCAAGGCGGAGAGCACACACATAGGAACATTGACATGTCAGAAGATGGCGGAGGAGATGAATGGATCATTCACGACCTGCAGAAAGGGCAAGGTGTATGAGGCGACACTTACACTGCCTAACATGTTGGATAACGATGACTCACATGTTCCGACTCAGGGACTTACAGCTATACTGTCACGCAAATAATAAACGGAGATCCTCTGTACACAGTTCAGAGAATCTCCGTTTTTGTACATAGAAAAAAGCAATGCTACACATTATACCGATAGAGGAAAAAACAGGAGGAACAGATATGAATATATTATTTTATGATACAAAGCGTTATGACATGGAGTCGTTCGATGCGATAAAAGATCAGTACGACAAGCTGACCATAGATTATGTGGACACAGATCTGTCGGTGAAGACCGCAAGACTTGCAAAGGGGTATGACGCCATATGTGCATTTGTCAGCTCGGATGTGAGTGCACCCGTTGTGAATGCGCTGAGTGATGCAGGCGTGAAGCTTATACTGATGAGATGCGCGGGCTTCAACAACGTGGATATGGATGCGGCAAAAAAATGCGGTATAACTGTGATGAGGGTTCCGGGCTATTCGCCTGAGGCTGTGGCGGAGCATGCGATGGCACTTGCCATGGCGGTGAACAGGAGACTGCACAAGAGCTATATAAAGGTGAGGGAGAACAACTTCAGTCTGGTCGGACTTACAGGCATGAACTTCTACGGCAAGACAGCCGGTATCGTCGGAACCGGTAAGATCGGGGCTGCCATGGCGAGGATATGTCATGGATTTGGAATGGATGTGATCGCTTACGATATGTATAAGAATCCGGACCTTGATTTTGTCAGATATGTGGAGCTCCCTGAGCTTCTGGCGGGATCTGATCTTATATCGCTTCACTGTCCGCTGACCGACGAGACCTACCATATGATAAATGAAGAGACCATTGGCATGATGAAGGATCACGTGATCCTGGTGAATACCTCCAGAGGTGCACTCATCAAGACCGACGATCTCATAGCTGGGATCAGAAGCAGAAAATTCTTCGGAATCGGGCTGGATGTATACGAGGAGGAGACTCCAAATGTATTTGAGAACAGGGAGGATGACATACTGGAGTCCTCGATCACTGCGAGACTGTTGTCATTTCCAAATGTGATAGTGACGTCTCATCAGGGATTCCTTACAGAGGAGGCACTGGAGGCGATAAGCAGGACCACTCTGGACAATGCCATGGATTTCCTTAATGGGTCTGTAAATGAATCGAATATTGTGTTATGATGTGATGACAGGATATTGTGAGAGAAATTGAGGTTGACTATATGAATATAAATGAGGTTTTTAGCGGGCTTGATAAGCTGTTCGCAGAGAACAGACTACCGGAGGTGGAGAGATACCTTACCCAGGCACTCAGCGATGCTGAATATGAAAAGGATACTGATTCCATGCTTGCGATATACAATGAGCTTATCGGTTTTCACCGCACCACGGGAGAACACGACAAGGCACTGTATTTTTGCAGGCAGGTCATGAGGCTCGCTCATAAGATGGGGATTGAAGATACAGTTCCATATGGAACCGCTCTCATGAATATTGCAAATGAGAACAGGGCTGCAGGTAACCTGTTGGAAGCCCTGTCCTATTGCAGGAAGGTGTATGACATATATTCGGAGCAGCTCGGTCCATATGATATATTGCTGGCGGGTTATTATAACAACGTGGCGCTCATTTATCAGGAGCTTGGCGATTACGACAAGGCTGTTGATGCACTGGAGCACGCGCTCAGCATCATAGAAAGACATGAGAATGCCGGTACGGAGATTGTTGCCACATATGCCAATCTCGGCGAGAGCCTTCTCAGGGCAGGTCGGCTCAAGGAAGCTCAGGACAAGCTGACGGAGGCGGTGCGCAGATATCAGCTCAAGGGTGTCAGAGGATATCACTACAGTGCTGCGCTGTCTGCTGTTGCAGAGGTGTGGTACAGACAGGAGGACTACCAGCAGGCACTCAAATTTTATCAGCTTGCGGCAGAAGAACTCTACAGTGTCTATGGGGACAATGATACATACAGAGTTATAATGAATAATATAGAGACGGTAAAGGCGAAGCTTCAGCAGCAATGATAACAGGGAGGAAGTGGAAGAGCTTCCTCCCTGTTGCGTATGTAGACAGATAATCTGAAGGATGGGAGAACGAGATGAATTATAATGACAAGGTAATGGACGTTATAGATGAGGTGAAGAAGGTCGTCATAGGCAAGGATGTGTGTATTGCCAAGATAATGGCGGCGATAATCGCAGGCGGTAACATTCTCATGGACGATGTACCGGGAGTCGGCAAGACGACGATGGCTCTTGCATTTGCAAATGCAATGGGGCTCCAGAACAAGAGAGTCCAGTTTACACCGGATGTCCTTCCGGGAGATATAACGGGATTTACGATGTACGACAAGGCGACAAATCAGTTTGTGTACAGACCGGGTGCGGTTATGTGCAATCTATTCCTCGCAGATGAGATAAACAGAACATCTCCAAAGACACAGTCGGCACTTCTCGAGGTTATGGAGGAGGGGCATGTGACTGTGGATGGAGTGACATATCAGGTTCCGGATCCATTTATAGTAATTGCCACGGAGAACCCTATCGGCAGTGCCGGAACACAGCTTCTTCCTGATTCCCAGCTCGACAGATTTATGGTGTGCCTTAAGCTGGGATATCCATCCATAGAGAGCGAACTGGATATAGTTAAGGGAAGGACCTCCGCTGATGGCTTTCAGGATGTACAGCCTGTAATAGGTGCATCTGAGCTGCGGCTTATCAGGGAGGAAGTAAAGCATGTCAAGGTCAGTGATGACGTGTATTCTTATATAGGCCAGCTTGTTGTTGGAACCAGAGAGAATCCAAGCCTTGAGCTAGGAGTGAGTCCAAGAGGAACGATAGCCCTCACCAAGATGGCGAAGAGCTGGGCATATATAAGCGGGAGAGATTTTGTCATACCTGAGGATGTGCAGATGGTGTGGACGGACGTCATAAGACACAGGATAGTCTTAAGTGCCAAGGCAAGGGTGAACCACATAACACAGGAGGCTGTGCTCAAGGACATAATGGAGAGGGTGTACAAACCGTCGGTTAGACGAAGAAGTTCGGCGAAAAAGTAGCATGAGATTTGGAAGCGTGTAGTGGTAGGATGTCGTATGAGACGAGGAATATTGTATATTGTCCTGATAGGGGCATGTGTATATATAGGAATAATCAATAAAGAAAAATCATACTTTTTCGCAGCGGTGATCATGACTGCTGTCATGCTGAGTCTTATAGCCGGGCTGATCGTGCGATACATAAGAACCAGTGTTAAGATGCAGATGAATATACCTGTGGTTGAGAAGAACAGTACATTTTGTCCGGAACTTGCGGTATCTGCCACCGGTGGTCAGGTACCCCATGTGGCAGCGGTGTTCAGTGTTCTTGCTCCGGGTATGAAGAAAAAGAGGAAGAGTACATTTGAACAGATAGATGACAGGTATGGAAAGTGCGTGGGAAAGATGAAGCTGGATGTCAGCGGAAGATACGAGATAAAGGCATCGGGCGTCAGGATATATGATGCTTTCCATATTTTCTCAATCAGGAAAAAGGTTGGTGGAACGGCGTACATTTACGTATTGCCTCAGTGCTATCTTGTTCCGGTGGAGGTCACGAAGAACACAAGAGATTTTGTGACGGACAGTGATGTATATTATTCGGATGTGAGAAGCGATGACTCGACCGAGGTGTATCAGGTGAGAGAGTACAGACCTGGAGACAGGATGACCCGTATCCACTGGAAGTTGTCGGCCAGACAGGATGAGATAATGGTCAGGGATACATCAAAGGCATTGTCGTGTCCGGTCATCATCTGTATGGATCTCGATGGAAGAAACTGCCGTCACTATGGACAGGCAATGTCTGTTGCGCTGGAATCCATGGTATCGGTGAGCTTTTCACTGATAGATGTTAAAGTCCCTCACTTTATAGCGTGGTATGATCCGGAGGAGATGTCCATAACGAGATACCGCATAGTCCGTGAGGAGGATGTGTACGATGCCGCTGCAAGGTTGTCGTATGTGGATGCCAGGACAAATGACAGCTACGATGTGATAGGAATGTACAGAGAGAGATACAGAGGTGAGGATTTCACAAGCTTCATCGACATAGACATGAATGGCAATATAGAGTGTGGAGATGAAAGTTTTCAGGTGGGATTTGAAACCATAAAGGAGGATCTTGCAAAATCCTATCACGGTGTAGATTCTCCAGGCATCATCATAGAATTACAGAGGTGTGGAATTGAGAGTTGTTTTGGGACTGGCTGTATGGGCGTTGTCGCTTGGTATGACATACCTTGTGGGCGATATCGCATACAGCTCGGATATAAATAAATATATGGACTCCACCAATCTTGTGGGTGCGTATATCATAGGAAGTCTGGTGATAGCACTGGTTTATTCTCTGTGGTACATTTTGAGAAAAGAACAGAGGATACTGGATATTGTGGTTCCGGTTACTGTGTTGCTGGGATGGGGGCTTGCCAGAAGAAAGCTGCTCTATGCCGGAGGAAAGGGCATGGTATACAGCATAGCATATGATCTGAAAAAGGTTTATGGGATAAAGACAGGACTCATAGATCTTGACTATGTCAGCGTGAGTGCTGTGACGGAATTTGTGCTTTTTATAGTGGCGGTGTCAATGTTCTTTGCCACTTATATGATATACAGGTGTAACAGTCTGATGATAGCTATCGGACTTGCATTTTTGTTTATGCTTGCTGGCGCAACACTCAGTGTACCTGTGAGTGCACCCGGAGTAGTGCTTACTGTATTGTCACTTATCGTGGCGAGATATGTTCTCATGAGAATGGGGCAGCCGCTGTCGGTGGTGTGGAACATTGCAGTTCCTGTGACGGTATTTGCCGCGTGCCTTGTTGTCACCCTTCTTGTATATGACAGCGTATACGACAGAGGTGTGAAGGAACAAGGGAAACTGCTCGACATGGTGGACAACATGGAATATTTTCTGTCGGGGGAAAGTAACAAAGGATATTCAGGTTACTATAAGGTGGATGATTCTGAGGTCAATCCCGGTGATGAAGTTGTGGATGAGATAATCAGGGAGGATAAGCCTCAGGGAAATCTCTACGTCAAGTCGAGAAGCTATGTTACATATGAGAATGGGTCGTGGCACGGAAGGGCGGATGGACACAGCCCTGATGATGAGGTCATGGTGTATTATGATAAGGATACATTTGCAAGATACGAATCAGAGATACAGGGATATGCGCCAGATAAGAAGTTTTCCAATGAGGTCATGGACAAACTGGTGACATATATAAGACAGCATATGTCATATACCACAGCACCAAAGAAATTTACCGATGGTGAGGATCCGGTCAACAGTGCGATGTATGACGTTCATGAGGGATATTGTGTTCACTTTGCTTCTGCGGCGGCGGTGGGCTTCAGGATACTGGGAATCTCCACCGTGTATAATACGGGTTATGTGGTGCCGTCGTCTGCGTGGATAAAGCAGTCGGATGGAACATACCGTGCGGTGGTTCTGGATAAATACAGTCATGCGTGGATTGAAGCGTACAGTGAGGATGCCGGTGACTGGGTGATCGTGGATGCCACACCGCTTGGAGACAGGGCGGATACTTTGGGGATACCGAAGGAACCGGATTACAGCGGTGATAATACTGCGGACAATTCATCGGATGATACAGAGAAGCCGGAGACTTCTGAGGAGACTTCAAGTCCGGATGTAACAACGGAAGCGACAACTGATTCGACAACCCAGATGTCAGAGAATACAGAAGTCACTACGGAGACGGATGGTGATTCTTCAAATGGCACAGGAGAAAATGGTAATCAGGTCGATGTCCCGAATGATGGCAGTGGAGATGCGCAGTCGGGATCACCAGGGGATGCCGGGGATGGTCTGTCGGAGCTTGTACAGAACAGAGTGTTCAGAACAGTAGTTGTTGTGCTTGCCGTGATACTGATATTGTGGGGCGTAGTCATCTTCAGAAGAAGGACGATAGTTGCGCGCAGGAGACGCAGGCTTGTAGGAAGAAACAGGATATCAGCTATATACGAGATGTCCACGGCGATGTATGATATGATGGTGTTTTCTGGTGCCATACAGAACGTCAGTGAGAACGACACGGAGTATGCCGACACTGTCACGGAGTCGTGCAGCTTTATAAAGGGCGATGAGTTCACAGAGTTTATAAAATGGGTTCAGGCTGCTGTATACGGACGCGTTGAGCCGGATGACAGGCAGATCGCGGCTGCCAGAAAGTTGTATACAAAGGTAAGGGCATACACATATCTTGGCCTTGGGTTCAAGGACAGATTTGTGTGGAAGTATGTAAAGTGTTACGACTGCGGAGGACGCAGAAGGAAGAGATAACATAATTTGTCACGAAAGAAGTAGTATTTAAGATGGAATTTAGAAAAGGGTTAAAGGATGGAATACCGATAGCACTGGGGTATTTCGCAGTAAGTTTTAGTTTTGGTCTGCTGGCGGTAAAGGGCGGACTCACAAGTTTTCAGGCGGTCATCATAAGCCTGACAAATGTAACCAGTGCGGGACAGTTTGCAGGACTCAAGATTATCCTTGCAGGGGGAACGCTGGTTGAGATGATACTCACCCAGTTCATAATCAATCTGAGATATTCTCTCATGAGCCTGTCACTTTCACAGAAGCTTGGGGAGGCAGTTGGAATCAAGGAGAGACTCGTAATAGCATTTGCAAATACTGACGAGATATTTGCGGTGGCGATGGGCCATGTGAAGGAATTGACATTTGGGTATATGATAGGACTTCAGCTCCTTCCGATAGTCGGCTGGACGGGCGGAACGCTGTTCGGTGCGGTGGCATCCGGGATCCTTCCGAAGTCCATCAGCAGCGCATTAAGTTTGGCACTCTACGGAATGTTCGTTGCCATAGTCATGCCGGTCGCTAAGAAATCGAGACCGGTTGCCATAGTTGCGCTTGTGGCGGCAGTCATATCATGCGTGCTGTATTACGTTCCGATATTCAAATTCATATCGACGGGAATCGCCATAATCATAAGCACTGTGGCAGCGTCTGTGATCGGAGCTATATTCTTCCCTGTGGGAGCTGAGAAAGAAGAGGTGCAGTGATGAATATATACATATATATAATAACCATGGCGGTTGTCACTTACCTCATAAGAATGGTGCCGCTGGTGGCGTTCCGCAAGAAGATAGAGAACAGATTTGTCAATTCATTTCTATATTATGTGCCGTATTCGTGTCTCACGGCGTTGACACTTCCGTCCATTTTATACAGTACGGAGAGTATTATAAGCGCTGTGTGTGGATTTGCGGTAGCACTCATACTTGGAATCAAGCAGAAGGGACTTATAGTAGTTGCCGCTGCGGCATGTGTGACCGTGTTCGTGGTGGAGTGGATATTAAAACTGATGTAGAAATCTATGATGTCTGGAGATTTGGACCGGATGGCTGAATATGATAAAACGATAAGAAGGAGGTAAGCAGGAAATACCTGTGTATGATATATGAGATTTCCGAAATTTATAAAAAGGGGCGATGCGATAGGTTTCGTTGCGCCATCATTTGGCTGTGATACAGAGCCGTATAAGACTGCATTTGGCAGAGCGCAGGAGAACTTCAGGAATATGGGTTTTGGTATACAGATCGGGCCAAATTGTTATACCGGTGATGGCATAGGAATCAGCAACAAGCCGGAGCTGTGCGGTCAGGAGATAAATGACTATTACACATCGGAGAAGAACGATGCACTCATATCCTGCGGCGGCGGAGAGCTCATGTGCGAGATACTTAACTATGTTGATTTTGACAGACTGAGGGCAGCAGATCCGAAGTGGTTTATGGGATATTCGGACAACACAAATCTCACATTCCTGCTCACGACATTGTGCGATACGGCGTCCATATATGGTCCGTGTGCGGCGGCATTTGGACAAGAGCCGTGGCACCGATCAGTTGCGGATGCTATGGCGGTCCTTCAGGGACAGAAACTGTCATTTGCCGGATATGACGGATGGGAGAAGGAATCCCTCAGGGATGAGGAACATCCATTCTTGCCATACAACATCACAGAGCCAAGAGTGATAAAGGGCTATCCTGAGAAGTTCCAGGTGAGCGGGCGAATGATAGGCGGCTGCATGGACTGTCTGGTGAACCTTATAGGAACAAAGTTTGACCATGTTGGCGAATTCCTTGAGAGATATAAGGATGATGGATTTATCTGGTTCCTCGAGTCCTGTGATCTGAACGTCATGTCCATAAGACGAGCCATGTGGCAGATGGACAACGGCGGATGGTTCAGATACTGTAAGGGCTTTATGATCGGCAGACCGCTGCAGTTTGGACAGGAGATGATGGGCCTTGACCAGTATCAGGCTGTGCTGGGAATCATAGGAAAATACAATGTGCCTGTCGTGATGGATGTGGATCTCGGACATCTGTCACCGATGATGCCTGTGGTATGCGGCAGCATGGGAACTCTTATGGTGGACGGCCAGGATATGAGTCTTTCCATGGAAATGAGGTAGAGAGAAGTCTGTTGGCTGTTTGATTGGCTGAAAAAGGCTGAAAATGGTTGAAAAAATAAAGGCAAAAAAATAAAAAATACTATTGTGAAAAAAAATATATCGTGCTACACTAGGTGGCAGATAAGACAAAGGCATAGACGGAAAGAGTAGTGTGGTGGATGCATCCAGAGAGAGCTGCATATGTGAATCGGACTCAGATATGAATCAGACGTGAGCCAGAACATATGGTGGGAGCAGCTTATGATATATCACATGAAGACCACTCCCGAGCCGTGCGCGATATAAGCGTCACCGCGTAGCTGCGTTAAAGGCATAATTGAGTTAAAAGTTAAGGTGGAAACGTGCATACGCACCCTTAGATAGATTATATCTAAGGGTGCTTTTTTAGTTGTTACATGCAATTTATTTTCACTTTATAAGAAGTAAGAAGGAGAACTGACATGGTTAATTTCAAAGAAGACGAACAGCTTAAGACACTGAATCATTCCTGTGCACATCTTATGGCACAGGCTATCAAGCATCTGTACCCACAGGCAAAGTTCTGGGTAGGACCGGTAGTTGCAGAAGGATTCTACTACGATGTAGATCTCGGCGATGACGTTATCAGAGGCGAGGAAGATCTCGCAGCCATCGAGAAAGAGATGAAGAAGGTTGCCAAGAGCGGCAAGAAGATCATCCGCAAGGAGATATCCAAGGAAGAAGCTCTTGAGATGTTCAAGGATGACGAGTACAAGCTCGATCTTATAAATGGACTTGAGGATGGAACGATCACATGCTATGAGCAGGGTGATTTCACAGACCTGTGCCGTGGACCTCACGTAGACAATGTAAAGCTTTGCCGTAACTTCAAGCTCATCAGACATTCAGGAGCTTACTGGAAGGGCGACAGCAAGAACAAGGTTCTCCAGAGAATATATGGTGTGTGCTTCCCTACAAAGGAGGAGCTTGAGGAGCATCTTCAGTTACTTGAGGAGGCAAAGGAGAGAGACCACAGAAAGATCGGCAAGGACATGCAGCTCTTCATGGTCGATGACCTTGTAGGACGTGGACTTCCAATGTTCCTTCCAAAGGGATATACAGTATGGCAGGAGCTTGAGAACTACATCAAGCGCAAGGAGAGAAAGCTTGGCTACCTCCACGTTATGACACCTTGTGTAGGTACAGTAAACCTCTACAAGACATCAGGTCACTGGGATCACTACAAGGACAACATGTTCCCGGCAATGGAGATGGAGGGAGAGTCATTTGTACTTCGTCCAATGAACTGCCCGCACCACATGATGATATATGCAAACAAGATGCACTCATATAAGGATCTTCCTATCAGGATCGCTGAGATCGCACACGACTTCAGATTTGAGGCAAGTGGTACACTCAAGGGTATTGAGAGAGGAAGACACTTCTGTCAGAACGATTCACATATATTTGTGACACCAGACCAGATCGAGGAAGAGTTTGCAGGAGTTGTTAAGCTCATATTTGACACATACAAGGATTTCGGAATCACAGATTACAGATGCGTACTGTCACTCCGTGACCCAGAGGACAAGGTAAAGTATCACGATGACGATGAGATGTGGAACAAAGCAGAGAATGCACTTAGAAAAGTTCTTGATGATATAGGAATCGATTACACAGAGGAGATCGGTGAGGCTGCATTCTACGGACCAAAGCTTGATGTAAATGTTAAGCCGGCCGTAGGAAATGAGTATACACTCTCGACATGTCAGCTCGACTTCTGTCTGCCAGCTAAGTTCGATCTGAAGTATATCGACAAGGACGGCGAGAAGAAGACACCTGTAGTTCTCCACAGAGCTATCCTTGGATCTCTCGACAGATTCATGGCTTACATCCTTGAGGAGACAAAGGGCAATCTGCCAACATGGCTTGCACCTGTACAGGTAAGAGTTATGCCTGTAAAGACAGACAACGAGGATCTTATGGCTTATGCTCACAAGGTTGTTGATGCCCTTGATGCCATCGACGTTCGTGTAGAGCTTGATGACAGAGCAGAGAAGCTTGGTTATCGTATGCGTGAGGGTCAGGTTCAGAAGGTTCCATACCTTCTCGTAATCGGATTCAATGAGGCTGAGAACGGAACAGTATCATACAGACTCCACGGTGAGGCTGACACAACAGTTCTTCCACTTGACGAGTTCGTACAGAAGATCGACACAGAGATCAAGACAATGGCTCACAAGTAAGAGCGAAAATTTTACACCACAGGTTCACTTACCCTGTCCGCAAGGACAGGGTATTATTTTTGTAAATAAATGCATAATTTGAGGGAGGTATATGATCTCTGTGAAAAATATGGTGAATAAATAGATAACAGGTATTATATGTACCGTGAGGAAC